>VFSW01006328.1_pt1 | contig 17419 bp, 17 predicted proteins | sample 5358111 | NCBI WGS metagenome assembly VFSW01 (sample SAMN11554181, study PRJNA540505) | mine drainage metagenome | isolation source: sediment from site ElyBrook_90M | place: USA: Ely Copper Mine, Vershire, VT | collected 2017
CCCGAGGCGTTCACCAATTCCATCTTCGAATATGGCCGCGACCGCCGCGAGCACGACGCCCCCCTGGACTTCGGCATGCACTCACCAATCGCGCTACCCAGTCTCGAAGGGATGATCAGTGACGAGGGTCGCGACGCCGAGGAGACATTGGAGTTCTTTCGCGACCACTTGGCCGAACACGTCGTCTCGATCGATTCGCCAAGATTTCTGGCCTTCATTCCCAACGCTCCCACCAAGAACTCCCTACTCTTCGACATGGTGGTCGCGTGTTCGGGACTGAACGGCACCAGTTGGCTCGAATCCGCTGGAGCGGTGGTCGCTGAGAATCAGGCGCTGGAGTTCTTGGCCGCGCGCGCGGGCATGCCCCAAGGTTCCGGGGGCGCCTTCGTCTCGGGTGGCTCGGCCGGCAACCTCTCCGCCTTGACCGTGGGTCGCGACGTCGGCCGCACGCGGCGTCCCGACGTCGCCGCGCACGAGTTACGCTTCGCCATCTCGGCCGACGCGCACTCGAGCATCGGCAAGGCGCTGCACGTCCTGGGAATCGAGTCTCTCCTCGTCGAACCAGATGATCACCGCTTCACCCGCGTCAACCTCGAAAAGGCTTTGGCCGCCGACCCGCGCCCCGAGACCGTCGTTGGCGTGGTAGCGACCTCGGGAACTACCAACGCCGGTATCGTCGACGACCTTGAAGGTCTGGGTAGCTTCGCGCGCGAGAACGACTTATGGTTCCACGTCGACGGCGCGTACGGCGGCGGCGCGCTCTTCTCTTCGCAACGTGATCTCCTCGCGGGGATCCGTCACGCCGACAGCTTCATCGTCGATCCCCACAAGTGGCTCTTCGGGCCACTGGACTGCTGCGCGCTGATCTATCGCGATCCCTCAACGGCGCGACGCTTCCTCGCTCAGCAGGCGGGTTACCTCGACGTCCTCCACGGGGGCGATGAGGAGCACTACGACTGGAATCCTTCGGATTACGCGATTCACCTCTCACGACGAGCGCGCGGATTGCCCTTCTGGTTCTCGCTCGTCACCTATGGCGTTCGAGCCTACGAGAGTGCCACGCAGGGCGCCATCGACCTCGCCCATCGCGCAGCGACCCTCATCCAGGGCCGCGCGGGACTCGAACTCGTGCGACCGGCGAGCCTGTCGATCGTCCTGTATCGACGCGTGGGCTGGAGTGAGTCGCAGTACCTCGACTGGAGCGAGACTCTGCTGCGCCAACAGATCGCCTTCGTCACCCCCACCCGATGGGAGGGAGAAATGGTGGCGCGCTTCGCGTTCCTGCATCCCGACACGACCGACGAGTTGATCGAACAGATCCTGGATTCGATGTTCGACTAACGTCCGCCCAGCAAGGGTTCGCTCGGGTTGCGCACGTCCTCGCCACGAATCTTCTTGGCGCGCCACGCCATACCACCGAGGCCTTCGAGCACTACGCGATTGCCCAGGTAGGCCGTGATATCGGCGTGATCGTACGGGGGCGAGACCTCGACAACGTCCATCCCCGCGAGGGGTAGCTCCATGGCAATGCGGCGCACGGCGTCGAGCAGCTGTCGACTCGTCAGCCCCCCCGGCTCGGGCGTGCCGGTGCCGGGCGCGGAGCCCGGATCCACGACGTCGACGTCGACTGACAAGAAGACCGCGTCGCAGTCATCCAGGGCGATGGTGAATGCCTCGTCGAGAACGGCGTCGAGGCCGCGCGCTACTACCTCGGCCATCTCAAAGGACCGCATTCCCTGTTGGGCCATCCACGCCAGGGTCGGGGGTTCGGGCCAGTAGCCGCGCAGACCGATCTGCAGGAAACGATCTCCGCGACACGCGCCTGATTCGATCAGTCGTCGCATCGGGGTCCCGTGACCGTAGAGAGATCCGAACTGTGAATCACCGGTGTCCGCATGGGCGTCGAAATGGATGACGGCTACTCGCCCCCAGCCCACGTGACGCGCGACGCCGGTCACGTCGGGCAAGGCAATAGTGTGGTCGCCACCCAAGATGATCGGCACGACACCGGCGGCGGCAATTCGAGCAACCTGAGACTCCAGAGCGGCCAGGGAGCCTTCGACGTCGCCCGAGTACATCGCGACGTCACCCAGGTCCATCACACCTAGGTCGAGCAAAGCATCCACGCCGAGCGCCAGGCTCGGGCGCGACCCATCATGAGGCAGATAGTCCGCCGCGCGAATTGCCTGGGGCCCGAAGCGACACCCTGCGCGGTACGACGTCCCTCCGTCGAAGGGTGCGCCAAGAACCACCGCACCAGCCTTCGACCACTGGGTGTCGTCCTCGGGATCCGCACTCGGGACCCCAAGGAACGTGTGGTCGGGACCGAACATGTTCCCGAGTCGCACGACGCCGCCTAGTGCGTCACGGTGACGGGAGCGCCATTATCCAACAGTTCCACCCACGTCTGACCCGGAGTGAGTCGGATGGCCTTGCCCTTAGCATCGAGGTACTGAATAGGCGAACTCTTCGAATGACGGGCCCACGTACCGACGATCTCCTTGCCGTCGGTGAAGACCTCCGCAACGCCACCGCTTTGCAGGTTCGCGTACGACGTGAACGCACCCACCCCGTTGACGTAGTTGACGTAGTTGACGATCACGTTCTTAGGCGACTCCCTCACGTGATTACCGGTGTAATCCGGACCCGCAAACTGCGTCGATCGGTCCCACGACTTCGTAGAGGTATTCCAGGTCCAGGTCATCGGATAGATGCTCGGAAAGTTCACAACGAACTTGCTCACCGCGACGCCCACGGCGCTTTGCCCCAGGGGACGGTATTGAAAGAGCGGTGTGGGAGGAACCGGCGTGCCGCCGCCTAGGGCGAACAACTGGGCCGCGCTACCGTAGAGATTGTAGGGCGCGGAACGGCTCGGGTCACGGAACATCGCGGCCCCGGCACTGGATTCATCCACTTGTTTCACCGGCGCGGTCGAGATGGAAGCGATAGCGTAGGGTGCGCCTCCCGAATACGCGAAAATACCGCCGATCGGAAAGACGATCTGCGTGTCAGTGGGTCGAACCGACCGGATCGGGCCCACCCGTGCGGGGGCGTTCTGGTTGAAGACAGCCGCCAGACGCGGGATACCGCCATTGATGATCTCCTCATAAATGACGTCCGCCTGGTCGATGCCCCACTGCGGCAAGGCGTTGGTGTCGTCTTCGACCTTTATCACGAGTGCGGGACGCTTGAGCGCGCTGCGGGTGGGGTCGGGCAAGCCCGTCAGAGGAGCGATCGCCGCCGTGGCCTTGGCCGGCGGCGTCGTCGTTGTCGTCGACCCGGGGCTCTTGGAGGAACCTTGCGTAGCGATGATGATGACGATCCCGGCCACGACGATTACCGCGGCAATGATGTAACGAAGTTGATTGCGCATGGCTCCAACTTAGTCAACGATTCCTCGATGTTCAGACCAGCGACCGATAGATCACCACGTGGTCAATACCCGTCTCCGTGCTGACGAACAGTGAATTGGGGACCACGGACCATCCCGCCGCTTCGTAGAAACCCAGGGCGGACGTGCGGGCGTTGGCCCAGACCCGACCGATCCCACGTCGCGCGAGCTCGTCGAGGGCCCGCTGCAGTAGACGCGCACCGAGTCCGCGACCCTGCACGTCGAAGTCGGTCGCCATGTAACGCAATTGGTAGGCCGGCTCATCCGGAGCGAAGGGAGCAGTCGTGGCGTAGAACGAAGCACTCACCACGACACGTGTGCCCAGAAATCCACCGAAGTGCATCGAGTCATCCTCGAGGTCACCCCGATTGCTGACGTCGGCCGCTTCGTCGTCGTCGCGCAACACTCGGCGACGCACGTCGTAGAGCTGCTCCGGAGCCACCGGACGCACGGCGAACGTGAAGTCGGTGAGGTCGCGACGCATCTCATCGCACACCAGGCCCTCGTCGCGATGCATGGCAACCGAGGAGCCAGTTGCGACGAAACCCGCCTTGGCGTAGAAGGCCCGTGCGCGCGGTACCGCGTTTGAGACGTAGAGGTGCAGCGCGTCGGCACCTTGCGCCTTCGCCCAGGCACTCACCTCATCGACCAACAGTCGCGCCGTATCGGTACCGCGCGCCGTGGGCGAGACGTACATGGCGAAGAGGAAGCGCATGTCGCTGTTCGTCTCGTGTGACTCGCCCCGCGCCATACCCACCACTCGGCCGCCAATCTCCGCTAGATAGAAATTCCACTGCTCGGCCTTGGTCGCCCATGTCTCCTCACTCCACGCGGCGCATTCGGCGTAGGTTTCGCCGTAGGCGTCCGGAGAGTCAGCGAGCGCCTCCAGACGAATCTCGCGCAGTGCGGCGGCGTCGCGGGCGAGACCCGGACGCACGCGGCGACTTTCCGCACTCATTCGCCATGACCCGGAAGACGGGCGGAGTAAATCGAGTAGCCATCAATCTGACGCACGATCAACGTGGCGATAGCCGTGGCCAGCATCATGGGGACCATCAGGTCAAAGCCCGTATGAGTGAGCTCGATCACCAGTACCAGTCCGGCCAAAGGGGCCTGCATCGCGGCACCGATCATCGCGGCGGCGCCGATGAGGGCGAAGGCCCCGACGGGCGAGCCGGGCCAGAGGTGGTTCCAAGCGACACCGAGGAACCCCCCCAAAGCCGCGCCGGTCGCCATGAAGGGGGTGAAGACACCTCCCGACGCTCCGCTCGCCACCGTCAAAGTGGTGACCAGTGGTTTGAGGGCGAAGAGCGCGAACAATAGCCCCAGGCCTCCCACCCCGACGAAGGCGTCGTGGGCCATGTCCTTGCCATTGCCGAAGAGCTGGGGGTACTTAAATCCCACAACCCCCACCACCGCGAAGGCCAAGGGCATCTGCCAAAAAACGGTGGAGGGCTTCCTTCGACTCGCTGACACCCAGCCGAGTAGACGAACGTAGAGCACGGCCAGGACCCCGATGACCACACCGGCCACTAACGACCAAACCACGATCGAACCACTGAGGTGGTAAGTGGGGACGTCGACGTAGGTCGCCCGACCTCCTAAGAAGATCCACGCGGTCATCGTCGCAATCAAGGTGCAGGCTAGTGCGGTCAACACCGTCGGCAACGCAAAACTACCCAGCATGACCTCCGCAGTGAATATCGCGCCACCTAAGGGAACGTTGTACACCGCCGCGAGGCCCGCACCGCCACCGCACGCGACGAGAAGTCGCTTCTGGGCGCTCGACAAACCGAACCAGTGCGAGAGAAAACTAGCCGAGGCGCCGCCCATCAATTTGGGGGCGGCCTCGCGGCCGATCGAGGCACCCATTCCGATGATTATCTCGGAGATCACCGATGTCGCGAGACTGCGACGAACGCCGAGCTCGCCGTCGCCATTCCACAGGGCGTCGTCGATCTCGGCCTTCTCACCGCGTAGGAAGCGGCGTACCACGTACCAACCCAACGCACCAATGGCGCCGGCGAGCACCAGCATGGTTAGGCGATGCCAATTCGAAGTAGCCGCGACGGCCGCCTGGTAACTACCCCCGTGGTACGAGAATGCCAATTTCTCAACAAATTGCAACAGCGCCATCAGTCCCGCGCCGAAGAGGCCGGTGACAACGCCAGTGATGACGATGGCCACCCAAAACTTCGGTGTCAGGGCGGCGTCACCATCGTGGGTCACGTTGGGCTGTTCCATGGCTCCGCGCCCTGACGCGATACGCTTCTTGATCAGTGGTTGCGGCACCCGCTGACGTTCGCTGTCACCGCCGCTCTTGCGTTCCATTGCCCTCTCGCTGCCCTCGGACGAACCATCGTACCGTGACACCCGGCCGACCGGCCGACCGCGATTGGTAGTTCTCCGCTGGAAATACTTGAATTAGGGGAGAGTCGCCGTCGGGTCCGGCGAAGACGAGGAGGTCATCGAAAGGCTCGCGTGAGCGGTTCTGACCTGGCGCGCACCATCGACCATTCTGGATCTACCGGTTCAATGACGAACACGACGTCGGGTGGAGCGCATCAATAACGCGCCCGCACTCGTCGCAAATCTCCTCGAGAAAGCACACGGGCGAGCCCGCGTCGACCTCGAATTCGAGGAGATCCTGGGGACGAGCTACCAACCAGTGCGATCCAGCGTCACGCAATTCTTGTGCCGTACCTAAACCCCATAACGCGCCGACCGCACGCACCTCGTGCGCGCGTGCGGCGACCATGTCGTAGTGGCGGTCACCGACCATCCACACGTCGAGACGCTGAGCAATCGTCCACCGGTCCAACACCATGGTCATGATGTCAAACTTGGAGGTCACCTGCAGATCGATCGTCGCTCCGCAGATCTGGTCAAAGTATTCGGCGACACCCAACGTGGCGAGCATTTGACGAGCGAAATCAACGCGCTTGGCGGTCGCCACGCCAAGACGCACGCCCTGCTGCGACAACGCCAACAACGTCGCGGCGACACCCCCGTAGAGTTCGGCCTGGTACACCCCTCGCTCCGCGTAGTAAGCACGATAGATTGCCACCACCTCGTCAATCCGGTCCGCTTCAACGCCGAGAATGCCGAAGGACTCACCGAGGGGTGGCCCGATCAATTGGCGCAACTTCGCCTCGTCGGCGGGCAGTCCGATCTTGTCCAAGGTGGCGCGAAACGACCACAGGATTCCCGATGAAGAATCAGCTAGGGTCCCGTCAAGATCGAAGAGAATGTGGCTGGGGCGAGGTCTCACTCGTCCATCTTGACTCACCCGTGGCTCCCGGGGCGACACCGCGTCGATAAGGGGAGACACGTCGACGCGACGAGAAACGAGGGGCGCCTGTACGTACTCGCGTCGTCGAGGGCCAGGCGAGAGACGTCCGATGCGGGCGAAATGTCGCCATTGTGCTTGGGAACGTCACTTCAAGTGAAATCGACGAATGACGTGATGGACTCTCTGTTGAACACGATGATTGACGACGTCGAGCCGTGCTGGGGTATGCATCGTGCCCGACTCGATTACTGCACCCTGCACCTAGTGATCGTGCTGCGAAGAGGGCCGGACTTTTCGCAGCAACCTCGAGAATTCTTCGTTTCTTCATCGTGATCTGTCTCGCTCGACCAATCCATCCGCATAACGCGACGATGCGCGGAACCTCCTGATCCACTTGCCCTCCGGAAGGGATCGAGGAACGAGGTCGAGGCACTCCTTTCGCACGGCGGATGCGCGACGGGCCCTACCTTGCGAGTCCCGATCATCGCGGCCTCGCGCCCATCCATTGAGAACACTCGTGAACGAACCGCCCAGAGCGCCGCCCGGCGCGCATATGGGCATCGCTCACGTGGTGGGCCGACCGAAAGCTACTCCGGACCGACCCATCTCGCGACGCGAGTTCAGTTGAGAGGATTGGCGCGCTGTTGGTCCGCTGAACTCACTGGGTCCGGGACACCCGGTGCGCCCAGTGCGGCCGGTGCGCCGACGGGTGGCGTGCCCACACTCGATTGGACCGAGATCACTGCGAAACTCGAGTTCTCCTTCACGGTCTCGTAGGCTCCGCCCACCGTCTTCACGTGCACCTCATAGGTTGCGCCCGGGGCGTCGGTCTCGGCACGGAGCACCGTGGCGTTGGGGACTGCCGCGTTGGCGGACGCCACGGCAGCACTCAATGTGGCACCGGTCAACGCAGTCTCGCCCAGTCCGTGGACCATCGTGGTCGGGTCGCCGGGCAGGCGCGAGCGGCCCAGCCGGGCCGGGCCGAGGTCCGGCTTCACCGACGTGACCGCGAAACTCGAATTTTCGACGACCGTCACGAAGCTGCCCGTCGCGCCTTCATAAGTACCACGTAGGTCGCGTTCGGCCCGGACTCGACGCGGGTCACGGTGGCGCCCGGCACCACTGCAGTGGCCGCGGCGGCGTCGGCGCTACCCGTGGCGGCACCCGACAGAGTGATCTCGCCGGGCTTGATCGACAAGGTGGTCGGATCACCGGGCCCGTCGTGCGGACTCACGAAACTCTTGATTGTGAGATGGGTCGTGTTCGCGCGGTGAGGCGTGGCCGCCGCGGCGACGCCCACCGTTCCAAGGGCGCTGGTAAGGCACACTGCCCCGCCGGTGACCATGGTGCGCATAGTCCAAATCCCCTTCGTCATGCTGACTCCTTTGTCGGTACTCGCGAGTCTGTCCCGCAATGCCACCAGCCTGCGCGGTCCACCTAAGGTCAGTCCTGCGTGCCGCTAATCGTTGACTAAAGATCGAGCACCGCACGAAGTGGACGCTACGAGGAGTTGAAGGGCTGACGAAAAGATGGACCCGCTACTTCACAGCGGCAACACGAGCAAGAGTCTGACCACTGAGTCGATACACGGTCCACTCATCTTGCGCCTCGGCGCCGAGCGCTTGATAGAAGTCGATCGACGGTGTATTCCAATCGAGGACTGACCACTGCAAGCGTGCATAACCATGGTCCACGCATTCTCGGGCCAGCTGCCCCAGCAGCGCTGCACCGAATCCGCGCCCACGGTACTGGGGCGCTACGAAAATGTCCTCGAGATAGATGCCGTGCGTTCCGGTCCACGTCGAATAGTTCAAGAACCAGACCGCGAAACCCGCCACCTCACCCTCATCGGTCTCGACGAGGTCGCAGTGGACCTGGGGAGAATCGCCGAAGAAACTCTGACGCAACTGTTCAGTTGTTGCCTGCGCCATCTCGTGCGCCCTCTCGTACCGGGCGAGGTCGAGGATGAAACTTTCGAGGGTCGCGAGATCTGCTTCGACCGCGCGACGGATTCTCATAGCACCACGCTACAAAGTCGGCGTCGATGGAACCAAGGACTCCGCTCCCCCGGGCCGGAGATACCGTGGCGATGGGCGCCCCACGGCTTCACGACGACACCGTGCGCACCAATCGGGCAATCGCCGCCGCAACATCCGCCGGGTTCGACCACAGCGTGAGGTGGCCCGCCCCCGCGATGATCTCTGGGGCAGGCGCTCCCAGTCGCTGAGCAGTCATCCGCGGCGTCGAAAGGGGGTATACGCGGTCATTCGCCCCGAAAATCACGCGAGAGGGTATGGCCAGACGCCCCATCTCGCGCAATTGCGCGACGCTCACGCCCACGAGGGGCTGTTCGGCGTACGCCACCAACGCGGCTTGCGCGCCCGCCACCTCAAAGGGGCGTTGCACCATGGAGAGCACCGTCGGCGTCACCCTCGGGCAGTGTGGACCGCAAGCCGCGTGAAAAATCATGGACACCAGCGAATCATTGCGTACGGCGTAGCGATAGAGCGCCGTCAAGTAGAGGTTCGGCATCCATGCGAGAGCCTGCGTGCCGGGGTATGTCGCGGACAACCCGTCACCGTCGAGGAACACGATACCCGCGGCGATACGCGGGTACGCGAGGACGAAACGCGCAATCACTCCGGCCCCTAGTGAGTGCCCCACCAGTACCGGGTGCGTCAGGTGACGCGCCCGCAGGAATTCGGCGAGCTGCGTGACTAACGCGGTGGCGGTGAAGGGCCCCGCACGCTGGGTGTAGCCGTAGCCTTCGAGGTCATACGCCTCGACGTGCGTCGAGCGCGACAAGATCGCCGCTACGGGTTTCCAATAGTCAACCGACTCAAAAGCTCCGTGAATCAGAACCACGGGGTGCGGCGAGGTCGTACCCCACGATTCGTAGCGCGTCAGGTAATCTCCCGTTCGCACGAAAAGGAGCCCCGACGGAGCGGGCGTAGGCCGGCCGGTCTCCGCGTCGTACACCGCGGCGATCAAGGTGACGGACGCCGCCAGGCCCAGGGCCACTCCACCCAATAACGTACGTAGCACTCCACGAGCCCGACGCCGACGCTTCACGCGACCAGCGTAGGAGCAGACCACGCGTCGACTCGCGCCCACCCGTCGTCACCTGGTCGGCCAACTGAGGCGGCGCGGCGCGCCCGTCCAATGTCCGCCGTGATCGACGAGCACCCGCTTCGGTATGACGCCGAGCCTGGGGCTAACCCACCGGCCCGACACCTACCCCCACGCGCTAGACCAGCAGCGACGCGGCACAAATCGGCACCACCGTGACCGGAACCCCAACGCGAACGAACTGCTGCACGGTTGGTGAGAGCCCTTCGGCACGAACGATTCGAAACCACAACATGGTGGACATCGCGCCCGTGACGAACGCGTTCGGACCAAGGTCGAGACCGATCAACAAGGAATACGGGTGGGCAATGCGCTGACCAGCGAAAAGCGAAGCGGCGGGCAAATTATTGATAACGAGAGAGAGGCCACCCGCGACGGCAGCCGTGGTCAAGGAATCTGAATGGGCGAGGAGACTACCGGCGGCGTGCCAATTGCGGCCGAGCCATCCGATCATGACCGCCACCACGAACAGTGGGAACACCACCCACGGGCTGGCGACATCGAACACCTCACGCCAATGCACCCGTGGCCGACCGACGAGGCTCTTTACCTCGAGGGCCGCACCGATCACGAAGACGTAGAGGGCGGGCTGGCTGGTCAGGAGCATGAGCACTACCGCCCCAATCGCCGCCACGGCTCCGGGCCCGCCGTGCCAGTTGACCGGCTCGGTCGACGCCTCCGAAGGGCGCAGCAGTTGGCGACGTCGCCACCCAATCACGACGCCAATGGTCAGGGCCACCGCCGCCACCCAGGCCAGCACCATGTGACCAGCGAAGACGGTGCCGCGCACCGGATGAGTGGCGAAGACCAGCATATTGGTGAGGTTCGAACCCACCAGGAGGAGCGACGCCGCGTTCGACATCAAGATGGCGCCGAAGGCGAACGCCGTCTCATCGCTCCCTCGGGCCCGGGCGGCGTGAAGGGCCACCGGCGTCATGAATACCACCGACGTATCCAGATTCAGCAGTGCGGTCACGATGGCGACCGCAATCATCGTCACGACAAAGAGGGCGACGTCATTGCCTGGCGTGCGCGCGACGAGGTGACCGACCGACTCGAAGAGTCCCTCGCGCGCAGCGACGTGCCCGATGAGCAAGAGCCCGGTAATCAATACGAACGGCTGCCACGAATGCGACAGGGACTGGACCAATGAACTCACTCGACCACCCTAGGGACCGAAATACTTCTGCGCTTCTTGATGGGTGACCTAGCCCGACGAAAGGTATCGGTGATTCAGGTCGACACCCCGCACGCAAAGTCGGGTCGTCGACTAATTCCTAGACCCACCGGTTCGCCGCGCGTCGGCGTCGGCCATTCGCCGCAACCGAGCGACTCGAGCTCGTCGGCCGCCACTCGACGCCGCCGGATGACCACGACGAAGGCATCAATCATCGCTCGATGCCAAACGAGGCCGGAATCTCCCGGACGTTCGCGTGACGACCCCTCCGACGTCCTGGGGAGCTCTGGGACGACCATCACGACGAAGCGAAGTGGCACGGGCGACCTCCCAGTCTTTCGCGCGTCACATTCGATTCCCTCTAGGAGGCAAAAGCCGTGTACACGTGAGTCACGTAGGGCATCAGCACCGGGTCACTCAGTGATTGCACTACCTCCGCGACGTCCACTGCCAAAGCCGCACGCTGTTCGACATCCATCAGCGTGACGTAACTTGTGCTCATCACACGCTGAAGTATTTGGCGATGCGTGAGCAGGTCTTCGTAATAGAACCGGGTCCGCTCGACTCGGTCAAAGGGACCTGACGCCCCGCTGCCACCGAAGTCGACACTCGCATCGTAGGGCTGACGCTCGTCCCAGAGCATGGCGTGATTGAGTTCTCGGATCCATTCGACATCGGTATCGCGTTCGTTCCACAGCAGGCCGAGACCTCCACCCGGCACCAATACGCGGTGGATCTCGGTCAAGGCGTGTGTCGGTTCGAACCAGTGAAAGGCCTGCGCGGCGAACACCGCGTCGACCGACCCGTCCTCTAGGGGTATTGCGACGTCGCTCCCTTCGCGTATTTCAACGCCGGGAGTCTGGGCGACGAAGGTGGCGCGCATCGAGGCCGAGGGCTCCACCGCGGTGATCCTCCCCACGTGGGTCACGAGTTGACGGGTGAAGATTCCCGTGCCCGCTCCCAGGTCGAGGGCGTGAGAGTGTGCGTCGAGACCGAACACCTCCACGAAGTGCCCCACGGCCGCGTCCGGATAACCGGGACGGGCCGCGTCGTAAAGATCGCCCTGTGCGAATCCGCCCACCGCCAGTTCCTTGTCATCTCGCACGTGGCCCTCCTGATTGCGTGTCGCCGCCACCCTTCATTCGAGTACGACCGCGACTAATCTTCGCGGTTGAATTCGCGAGCGTACGACTCGTCGCACACCGCAATGTCGTACCAAGCGTAGAACTCGTCGCGCCCGCGTTGCTGCGCCACCAAGTGTTCGGGATGTCGGGCCCAAGCCCGCTGGCTACGGGCGTCGCGGAACCGCACGATGGTGACCCGCTCCCCTTGGGTCGATTGATAGAACTGCTCGTCGATGAAGCCGTCCATCGTGCGCACCAGTCGGCTCATCGCCGCGGCGACTTCGTCGTACGCGTCGTCAACCCCATCACGTAACCGACTCCGAAAGATCGTCACGACCCGCACCCGTCCATCCTGCCAGACGAATGGCGTGGAACGCTCGGACGCGTGGGTTCGAGGCGCCCTCGCCGCGTCGTGAGTCACACTCCTCCGCCCTGTCGGGAGGTCACGCGATGCTGATCCGTCGTCGCCGCGGCGCGTCAGTCAACGACGAGGGACGCGCTAAACGTCTCGCGCTGACTCGCGATGGACGTGCGCGGCAAGAAGAATGCCGGAATAATGCCGAGCACGCACGTGCCACACGACCACCAGAACGAACGGCCGAATGCGTGGGCAATCTCTCCAAGTTGGGTCGACGTCGCGTGCGCCACACCGTTTTGGATGGCGACAGCGGCCGTGGTCCCGACGCGGTGGGCGATCTGAGTATCGAGGACCACGGCGAAGACCGCGACGCCGAGCGATCCACCGATCTGGCGAAAGATATTGGTCGCCGAAGTTGCTTTGGGCACTTGCGCGTGAGTCAAGTTTCGGTAGCTGGCCGCGACGACCGGCATCATGCCAAAACCTAGGCCGATCCCCCGCACGAACAGCGCGAGTCCCAAGAAATAGTAGCTGGTGTGAGCGCCCACGGACGTGTAGAAGAAGGTCCCTAGGGCCAAGCCGGCCATGCCGAAGGACGCCACGTAACGCGGTCCGTGCTTGTCGGCGAGGGATCCAGCGAGACGCATCACCAACGCGGCTCCGATCCCTTGAGGCGCCATCATCAACCCCGCCTTCCAGGCGGCGTCACCCCGGTCAATCTGGTAGTAGAGGGGCAGGAGGAACATCGTGCCGTAGAGCGTCGCCCCGGTCAGGAAGATGCCCACGGTGGCGACGGCGAAGGTTCGGTCGCGAAAGAGGCGAAGATCGATGAGGGGCTCGGACGCCTTCATCGACCGCGCGACGAAGAGCGCCGAAAGGATCAGACCGCCGATGATGCTGAACCAGACCGCGTGGCCGTGGAACCCACCCTCCACGCCGACTTGGGAGAGACCGTAGACAATCAGCGCCAACCCTGGCGCCAACAAGACGAAGCCCGCAAAGTCGAAGCGATGTTCATTGTCCCCGGCCGTGGGTGCGAGGAAGCTCCGTGACAACCAGAGCGCGACCATCCCGATTGGTACGTTCACGAGGAAGATCCATCGCCACGACGTGTTGGACACGATCAGACCACCGATCACCGGTCCGAGGATCGGCCCGAGCAATTGGGGCACGCCGACGATACCCATGACTTTGCCCATCCGCTGGGGACCGGCAGTGCGCGCCATGATCGCCTGACCGACTGGCATGATCATCCCGCCACCGAAACCCTGCAGTACCCGAAAGCCGATCAGGCTAGTCGCCGACCAGGCGAAGGCGCACAGTATTGAACCTGTCACGAACAATGTGAGTGAAATCATATAGACCCGCTTCGCCCCCACGCGGTGGATCGCCCAACCCGACAACGGAATGACGATGGCCAACGAAAGGAGATAGCCCGTGGTGACCCATTGGATGGTGCTCACCGTCGTATGAAAATCGATGCTGAGCTGATGCAGTGCGACGGCCACGATGGTGGTATCCAGAATGGCCATGATGGTGCCCAGCACGACGACGACTGCGGCGCGGACCAGCGCGGGTTCCAGTCGCTCCTTAGCGGTGTTGGACATGAGACCTGACATTTCACTAGAGGATCCAATCCCTCGGACCACCCTAGGACTTACGTTGCTCTCATGACGCATCGACTCAGGTGAATCACAAATTAGAAAGTTCTCATAGGATTCTTTCCCAAATCTCGCAAACGATCGCCGTCGCTTGCGTAGCATTAACTCATGGGTGAACCAGAGCTGGATAAGAAGAGTCGGGGGATTCCGCTCGACATCGTCTCTCGAGTCGCGTCGCGCAATGGAATGCTCGAGTCCATGGCGCGGGCCAACAATGTGGTCGATATCCGACATCTCGAGTTGGTCGACTTCGTGCGTGTCTCGCGCGCGCTCGGTGCTGATTGGCGTCAGATTGGCGAGTCCCTCGGCTTGAGCGCGCGTCTCGCGTGCAAGTACTACGGTCGTCGCCGTAGCCACGCGGCCGCACTCTCCTAACCTCCTTAACCCGGTCGCGCCGACGAAGGCGAAAATGCTAGAGGCGCAGAGGACGTGGCGCGGAGCGGGCGAACAATCCCGGGTCATCCCAGTCAACCCCCGGGACGTCGACGTAGAGTTCGATCTCGTTGCCATCGGGATCGGTGATGTAGAGGCTGTGAGTCATCACGTGGTCGGTCGCACCCACGACCGTGACGTGGTTCGCGCGTAAGACGGCGAGGGCGTCACGCAACTCGTCGTCGCTCGTGCCGATCTTGAGCCCAAAATGATACATTCCTACCCTTCGACCCGAGGGTATCGGTGCCGCCGATGGACCCACTTCGATCAACAACAATTCGTGGTGGGTGCGGCCGCCGGGGGCATTGAAGGCCGCGGCGAAGGGCATCGACGTAGTCGGCCCGTCGAGAATTGGTCGCCATCCCAGCACGTCACGATAGAAATGGACCGACGTCGCCAGATCGCGGACGTAGAGAACGAGGTGGCCCAGTTCCTTGATCTCCATACTGCCTCCTAACAGAAGTACCCCCGACACCCTAGCGACGAGCTCCGCCGGAGAGACGGGTGAGTAGCCAACGCCCGATGTCTTGCGCGAACTGTTCGATCACATCAACGCCTCGAGTCGCCGACGTCGATCCGGCCACTCCTCATCCAAGATCGAGTACATCGCCGTATCGCGATATCGATCCTCCTCGCCCCCCACCTGCGAAGGTTGCCAGTTTCGCAGGACGCCTTCGAAGGTCGCACCTAGACGGGTGATCGCCGCTTTAGAACGTTCGTTGCGATTGTCCGTCTTGAGGTCAACTCGAGCGACTCGCCATTCTTCGAAGGCGTGGCGCAAGAGCAGGAATTTCGCCTCGGTGTTCAGGCCCGTTCGCTGGGCCGAGGCACTCAGCCAGGTACCACCAATCTCCACCGCGTAGGGGAGGCTATCGCTACGACGCCTCCGCATCGACAAGTATCTCGTCATCCCCACCACCCGGCCACTTCGGACATCGACTTGAGCGAAAGGAACCGCTGCACCGGTCGCACGCTCCACCAACAGCTCCTCGACGTACGCCGTCATGGCGCTCAACTCACTCGGCACGGAAATATAGCCGAACGTCACGCGATCCTCGCGTGCGGCATCCAAGGCCCCGCCGGCGTGCGCGATGCCCAGAGGCTCCAGTCGAACGTGACGACCGACCAACGTCGGCACCTGCAGTTTCTCCACGTCGCCACCTCCCGTCACGCCGTTGCACGACATCGTGACGAATAGTGTCCCACGCGGCCCGAAGTCCACGCACGAACTGCGCACCCAGGGTTGAGTGCTCGACCAATCGGTGACGACTCAGCGCTGTGGCTCAGTCGCGAAGGGTGTCTTCGGTCTCCGTGACGCGCCACTCAGCGACAGGGTCGCCACGGCCGATCCAACAAGCTCATCGATTTGACGGTGACGTCGATTCCTCTCGGTGCGGACCGGCAGAACCAGGACGGGCGACCCACGTACTCCACGTCATACACGGGCTTACCCGCGTCGACGAACGCGGCCAGCGCCGTGCACGAGTGATATTGGATGCACTGCTCGTCAATGGCGAAATCGAACAACGGCTCGAGTGTGCGCGCTTGGTCGCCATCGTTCTTGAGTCCAGCCGCCATATGGTCCTGATGGGCAATGTCGGCGAGGGCGCGATTGAAATGGAGTTGTTCGGCCGCGGTGATCGCGAACCCCGTGTCGTTGGCGAAGGCGTCCACGTTATCGAAATCCACCGCCGAGAATCCGGCCCGTTCGCAGAGCGCGACCCGACGTTCCATAATCGCCAGAATGGACTTGGCGTGGCGGATATCCAGCCAGCGTTCGCCGGGCCAACCGTTCGATCGTCCCAGTAGGGAAGGCGCAAAAGCGTGGGCGTCGGGTCGCCACGACTCCCAGGTCCCCGCGTTGACGTAGCAAATCGCGTAACCCCCTACCCGGTCGATGGCCCGCACGGCTGCGACATTGGGCGTGTGGCCATTGAGCGCGTACAAATCGATACTGAAGACGCGGGCGCGTTCGCATCGACCACCCAGAACGGGTCGCGCGCACTGGTTGACGTTGATCCCTCCGCTGGCGCGAAGAGAGCCACTCGGATTCACCTGCAGTTGGTACTGGAAGGGAACCCCCCGCGGGGGTGCCACGATGTGGTCGGCGGCGCCGTGAGCAGGTTGGATCCACCCGAGGTAGAGGGCGGCGATCACCGTGGCACAAATCAACACGTCACGGTGGCGAAAGGTCATCGTGCGGCGATGTTACCGCATCGCAATCGTGTCGAGCGACCTACGAGTTGCTTCGCCATTCGCCGATTCGTTCGGGCGACATCTTCATGGACACTCACCCATGCCACACTTCGGCGAAGCTCGTCGGTGGACGTGGATCACGCTCTCGATCGGCCGCTTCGGCGAAGGCTACGTGGTCCGACTTTGCTCGCGTTCGGGATGTCTGGCCCGAATGAACGCATTCACCACCGCGCCGTCATATTCGTCGAGAGCGCGCTCTCGATCGAAACCCTCTGACAAGGTGATCGATCTCGTCAGACCCTCAATGGTTTCGCGTTCGTGCACGATGATGTGAACGATCTCGACGTCGACGAATCCCGTCGCATCCAATTTGACTCGATAGTCACTGTCGGTCAGGGAGCCCGCGATACAACCGGTCCACAGCGCCAAGAGCTCACGGAACTCTTCGGCGACTTCTCGGCGCATCACCACGTCCGAAATGGCAAGGGATCCGCCTGGCTTCAACACGCGGAAAGCCTCTCGCAGGACGACGTCCTTGTCGACAGCGAGGTTGATGACGCAATTCGAAATGACGACATCGACCGATTGATCAGGCAGGGGAATGTCCTCAATAGCGCCCAGTAAGAATTTGGCGTTGTCCACTCGGGCCTCGATTTGGT
>VFSW01006329.1_pt1 | contig 17418 bp, 17 predicted proteins | sample 5358111 | NCBI WGS metagenome assembly VFSW01 (sample SAMN11554181, study PRJNA540505) | mine drainage metagenome | isolation source: sediment from site ElyBrook_90M | place: USA: Ely Copper Mine, Vershire, VT | collected 2017
CCCCCCCCCCGCCCCCCGGGCCCCCGCCCCCGGGCCCCCCCCCCCCCCCCCCCGCCGGGGGGCGGGGGCGGGGGCCCGCCCGCCCCCCCCCCCCCCCCCCCGCCGGACCGGGCGGACCCGGCGGACCCGGCGGACCCGGGCGCCAGCACCGGGGCAGCGGCCGGGGCAATGTCATCCACCAGCATGAGGAAGGTGCCGCGTGACCCAGGACGAGCTGCTCAGTCAGCTGCATGACCTCACCATTACCGGCAACGCGCCGGCCGTGCTCGAGCTGACCAGGGCCGGCCTCGAGCTCGGCATGGGCCCGGAGACGCTGCTCTATGAGTCGCTGATCCCGGCGCTTGAGGAGGTCGGCGCCAGGTTCGAGCGCGGCGACTTCTTCGTGCCAGAGATGCTAATCGCGGGCAAGGCGATGTCCGGGGCGCTGAATGTCCTGCGGCCGCTGCTCGCCGAGACCGGGGCCGAGTCGATCGGCACGATCGTGATGGGCACGGTGAAGGGCGATGTCCACGATATCGGCAAGAATCTGGTCAACATTATGTTCGAGGGCGCCGGCTTCCAGGTGATCGACCTCGGCGTGCAGGTAGCGCCGGAGAAGTTCGTCGACGCGATCAATGAGCACAAGCCAGACATCGTCGGTTTCTCGGCGTTCCTGACCACGACCATGCCGATGTTCAAGGCGAACATCAACGCGCTGAACAAGGCCGGGATCAGGGACCAGGTGATCGTGATGGTCGGCGGCGCCCCGGTGACCCAGGAGTACGCCGACGTGGTCGGCGCCGACGGTTACGCGGCCGACGCCTCGGCCGCCGTGGTCCGGGCCAAGGAACTGCTCGCCGCGCGCAGGGCCGCGCTCTCGGTCTGACGAGCACAGTCTTATGAAGACCGTCTGATGAAAACCGTCTGATGAAAACCGTCTGAGCAGCCAGGGGGACTACAGACATGGACACCGTGCTTCGCTCGGCTTCGAGGGAAGTCGTGATCGGCTCCGGGCAGCCGTTCTGCGTGATCGGCGAGCGGATCAATCCCACCGGCCGGCGGATCTTCCAGGAGCAGTTGCGGGCCGGCGACCTGTCGCGGATCGAGATCGACGTCGCCCAGCAATTGGCAGGCGGCGCGATGGTGCTCGACGTCAATATGGGCGCTCCGCTGGCCGACGAGGCCGAGCTGATGGTCGCGGCGGTCAAGCTGATCCAGCAGCTGACCGACCTCCCCCTCTGCCTGGACTCCTCGATCATCGAGGTACTTGAGGCGGGGCTGGCCACCTATCAGGGCAAGGCGCTGGTCAACTCGGTCACCGCCGAGGACGAGCGGCTCGACGCCATCCTCCCCCTCGTGGCCCGGCATGGCGCGGCGATCATCGGCCTGCCCAACGACGAGCAGGAGATCCCGGAGGACCCGGAGCGGCGGCTGGAGCTAGCCGGAAAGATCATCGGCGTGGCGACGGGCAAATACGGGATCCCGGTCGAGGACATCCTGATCGACCCGCTGGCCATGCCGATCGGTGCGGACACCTCCGTGGTGGTGCGGGCGCTGGAGACCCTGGAGCTGATCCGGGCGAGATTCGGGGTCAATACGACGCTCGGCGCCTCAAATGTCTCGTTCGGCATGCCCGACCGGGAGGCGATCGGCGCCGCGTTCCTGCCGATGGCGATCTCGGCCGGGTTGACCAGCGCGATCATGGACTCCAGGTCCGAGGTCCTGGTCCGCTCGGTCAAAGCCGCCGACCTGTTGCTGAACCGCGACGACTGGGGCGCTAACTGGATCGCCGGGCACCGCGCCCGGCAGGCTCGCGCTCAGACCGGGGCGCCGTGACGGCTTCCGCCGAGCTCGACGACACCGGGCTTCCGATGGCTGACCCGGCCCTGCCGGCCCGGGTCGACCTGCGGTTCGTCTCGCACGGAAAGACGATCCGGGTGCCGCCCGGAGTCACGATCTTCGACGCGGCGAGCTGGAACGGGATCGCGATCGACTCCACCTGCGGCGGCCATGGTACCTGCAAGAAGTGCAAGGTTCGGGTCACCGATGGCGCCGGGCCCGCCACGTCGCTGGACGCGCGCGCGTTCAGCCCTGATGAGCTGCGGGCCGGCTGGCGGCTGGCCTGCCGCACGATGGCGTCCACCGACCTTGAGGTCGACGTCCCACCGCTGCAGACCCGGCCGAAGGCAGCGCTGGTAGGGGTGGGCAGGCAGGTCATCCTGCGCCCCGCGGTGATCAAGCGGTTCCTGCGGCTGGACGAGGCGACGCTCGCCGATCAGCGCAGCGACATCGAGCGGATCATCGGCGCGCTGGATGATCTGGAGGTCCGGACCGACCTCGCGGTGCTGCGCAAGGCGGGACGGGTGCTGCGCGAATCCGGCTACGAGGTCACCGCGGTGATCGCCGACGAGACGCTGATGGACGTGCAGCCCGGCGACACCACGGATCGCGCTTACGGGATCGCGTTCGACCTAGGCACCACGACCGTGGTCGCCACGCTGCTCGACCTCGCCTCCGGCACGCCGATCGCGGTCTCCTCGATGCTCTCCAAACAGCAGCCGCACGGCGCCGACGTGATCAGCCGGATCAGCTCGGTCATGCTCGACCCGGAGAACCTGGCCCGGCTGACGGCGCTGGCGCACGAGTCGCTGGGCCAGCTCGCGGTCGAGGTCTGCGAGCAGGCAGCCGTGGATCCGGCCGACGTGTACGAGGTAGCGCTCGCCGGGAACGCGACGATGACCCATCTGGCGCTCGGCATCGACCCGGAGCCGCTCGGGGTCGCCCCCTTCATTCTGGCCTCCCGGCTGCTGCCCGAGGTCATGGCCAGCGACCTCGGGCTGGCCGTGCACCCGCGGGCACGGGCCGTGGTCTTCCCCGCGTTCGGCGCCTACGTCGGCGGCGACATCACCGCCGGGCTGCTCGCGACCGGCATGGACCGGGACTCCCGGATCCGGCTCTTAATGGCGCCCGCCCGCACCTGCCAGATCGGGCTCGGCAACCGGGCCGGGCGGCCCGCCCCCGCCGCGCCCGCCGGGCCGGCGTCCTCCGGCGGGGCGATCCGGTGCGGGATGCGCGCGTCCGACGGCGCGATCGAGGTAGTCACGATGAATGCGGACGGACTCGATCTCAAGGTGATCGGCGACGTCTCACCGGCCGGCCTGTGCGGCTCCGGCCTGGTTGACGCGGTGGCCGGACTGATCGCTACCGGCCTGCTCGACCACTCCGGACGCCTGGTCCTTCCCGAGCAGGCGGCGATCGTCGCGCCGGGACTGGCTGACCGGCTGACCACGATCGGCGACGAGCGGGTGTTCGTGCTGTACTGGCTCGCCGAGCCGGGCGACGCGGCGAACTCGGTATACCTGACCCAGCGCGATATCCGGGAGCTGCAGTTCGCCAAGGCAGCGATCGCGACCGGGTGGAACGAGCTGCTCACCGAGGCCGGCCTGCGGGCGTCCGATATCTCCCAGGTGCTGCTCGCCGGGTCCTTCGGCAGCTATCTCTCCCCCGCCAACGCGATCCGGCTTGGCCTGGTCCCCAAGCTCCCGGTGACCAGGGTCGTCAGCGCCGGGAACGTGGCCGGCGAGGGTGCCAAGATGGCGCTGCTCTCGGTGCGGGAGCGGGCCGCCGCGCTGGCGCTGATCGAGGAGGTGAGGTATGTCGAGCTCTCCGACCGTCCCGGCTTCAACGACCGCTTCGTCGACCAGCTCGCGTTCCCTGGCTGAGAGCGCGCCCGGTCATAGCACTGGCGCCACCGCGGTCATCGCGTGCGGCGCGATCGGCGGCAATGTCAGGGACATCGCGCGCCGCCGCGGCTGGGACGTCGAGGTGCACAACCTCCCCGCGATCTGGCACAACGAGCCGCGCCGGATCGTGGCCGCAGCCTCCGATCTCGCCGTCGCGCTGCAGGAACGCGGCCTGCGGGTGGTCCTCGCCTACGCCGATTGCGGCAGCTACGGGGCGCTCGACGAGCTATGCGCGCGGCTCGGCCTGACCCGGCTCAGCGGGCTGCACTGCTACGACGTGTTCGGCGGCGCGGACCGGATCAGCGAGTTGTTCGAGGCCGAGCCGGGCACTTACCTCCTGACCGATTTCCTCGTCCGGTCGTTCCGGCGATCGGTGCTCGGGCCACTCGGGCTGGCCGAGCACCCCGAACTTTGGCCCGACTATTTCGGACATTACCGGCGGGTGGTCTGGCTGGCGCAAACGCCCGAGCCTGGCCTGGCCGAGCAGGCGGAGCAGATCGCCGAGCTGTTCGGGCTCCCGCTGACCATGATCGAGGTCGGGACCGAAGGTCTGGAAAGAGAGCTTGAGTTGCTGCTGAGTCACCCCGCCGCCTCGCGGAGCCGGTAATGAACCGCCGCGACCTGGCCCGCCTGGCGCCGCTGCTGCGGGCCGCCCGCTACGAGGTGCTGCCCACCGCCCAGGCCGAGGAGAGCGTGCTCGAATCGGTCCCCGGTGACGTCACGATCACGGTAACGGCGTCGCCCGCCAAGGGCCTGGAGGCCACGCTCGACCTGACCGAGCGGCTCGTCCGGCAGGGCTACCGGGTGGTGCCGCACCTATCCGCGCGGCTGGTCCGGGACCAGGCGCATCTGGACGAGATCGTGTTGCGGCTGCCGGCGGCCGGGATCGACGACGTCTTCGGGCCGGCCGGCGACGCCGAGGCGCCGGCCGGGGAGTACGACGCCTCGCTCGGCGTACTGGAGCAACTGACCGCCATGGGCCGCCCGTTCGCCCAGGTCGGGATCACCGGCTATCCGCAGTCGCATCCGATGATCGGCGACGACATCACGATCCAGTCGATGTGGGACAAGCGCAAGCACGCGACCTACATCGTCAGCAATCTCTGCTTCGACGCCGGCGCACTGCGGAGCTGGATCGCGCGGATCCGGGTCCGCGGGGTCCACCTGCCGCTGCTGCTCGGGCTGGCCGCGCCGGTCGAGCGGGCCAAGCTGCTCAGCATGGCGACCAAGATCGGGGTCGGTGACGCGGCGAGATTCCTCTCCGGCCACTCATCGGCGCTGTTCCGGCTCGGCGCTCCCGGCGCCTACCAGCCCGAACGGCTGCTCACGAAGATCGGCCCAGGTCTGACCGCCCCGGAGTCCGGAGTCACCGGACTGCACCTTTTCACCTTTAATCAGCTCGCCCTGGCCCAGACCTGGCGGGCCGGCCTGCTCAGCGAGCTGCCCGAACCCGCCGCTCGCTTACCGCACGGTCAGAGGTGATCGAATGGAAGCAATGCGCAAATCGCGACGGCGGCGGACAGTGCGGTCAGATAACCAATAGATAGGTGAAATTGGCGCAGCGGGGCCGCCGGCCAGCCTGGTCGCGCCTAATCCGAGCAGCCGGGTGGCCGCCACCGCGAGCACGCAGCCGGAGAGCGCGGGCACGCCAAATTTCCTCGGCTCGCCGCCGCGCCGGTCCAGGCTTTCGCCGATCTGGCAGATCTGCGCGCCGCTGGTCACCAACCAGGCGATGTCGCTGCTGGCACTATCCAAGTCGGTCCTGGCCCGGCACTCCTGGTTCCCGGTTTTCAGCAACGCGCGGGGAGTCAGCCTGGATCCGGAGGCCCATCAGCAACTCGGGGCGGCGATCCTGGCGGCGTCCGCGGGCTTCTGGACCGGCCTGGCGCTGATCGTAATCATCTGCCGATGATGACCGGCGGCGGCAGCCTGAACTCGGCCATCGGCCGGCTGCTCGGCCGGAGATCGGATGTCGCGAACGGCTGAACCGGGGCGAATCAGGCTCTGACCTGCCAGCGTGTCTGCCGGGCCGGAGGGCGCTGGGTTGGCATCATGTGACCAGGCCCCTCCAGGTATGAGCTGGAGGGGCCTGGTGCGTTGTCGTGCGGGGCTGACTGTCGGACCGCGACCGCTGTCCGCCAGGACTAGTGCAGCTGCCCGAACGGGATCAGCGCGCAGATGGCTACGGCGGCGAAGAGCGCGGTCAGGTATCCGATCGACAGGTGGAACAGCCGCATCGGCGCCGCTGGTACGCCCACCGCGATCCGGCCGCGGAGCCGGTAGGCCTCGACCAGGAACCAGGCTCCCAGCCCGGCCGCGCACGTGCCGTAGATCCATCCCGCCCACGGCACCAGCGCCAGCGTGACGGCGACCATCAGCCAGCTGTATCCGACGATCTTCCTGGCGACGGTCGGCGCTGGAGCCACGACCGGCAGCATCGGCACCCCGGCGGCCGCGTAGTCATCCTTGAACTTGATCGCGAGCGCCCAGAAATGCGGCGGGGTCCAGAAGAAGATCACCGCGAATAGGACCATGGCGGGCCAGGCCACGGTCCCAGTCACCGCCGCCCAGCCGACCAGCACCGGGAAGCAGCCGGCCGCGCCGCCGATCACGATATTCGAGGCACTCCGCCGCTTTAGGCCGAGCGTGTAGACGAAGACATAGAACGCGATCGCACCGTCGGCAAGCACGGCCGCCAGCCAGTTCGCGCCCAGGCCGAGCAGCAGCGTCGCCGCCGCGCCGAGCACGATCCCCGATACCAGCGCCTCGGCGGGACGGATCGCGGCCGGGCGGCCGGTGGCATGGTGCGCGACCAAGGGCCGCCGCGAGGTACGGCGCATCAGCGCGTCGATATCGCGGTCGACGAAACAGTTGATGGTGTTGGCGCTGCCGGCCGCCAGCGCGCCGCCGAGCAGCGTCACCGCGATCAGCTCCGCGGATGGCAGGCCGTGCCGGGCCAGGAACATCGCCGGCAAGGTCGTTACCAGCAGCAGTTCGATGATCCGGGGCTTGGTCAGCAGGAACAGTCCGCGCAGCACCAGCCGGGCTGGCCGACGTTCCACCGCGGGCACACGGGCCAGCGCGCCGGCCACCTGAGTCATGAGCCGGACCTTACCCGCGTCATTCGCCAGACTCGCCGGGCGCGCCAGCCGCGGCGTAAGCGCCCGAACCGGGGGCCGCGCCCGCGTCGCCTGAGGGCGCTTCGGCAGAGTCGCTGGGCGCCGCCGCGGCGGAGCGACCGTCCCCTGCGCCGGAACCACCCATAGGCCTGCCCCGGTGCGCCCAGTGGCTCGCGGCCAGCGCGACGTGCCCTGGCACGGCCTGTGGCCGCCGCCGGAACCGCAGGTAAAGCACCGCGGCCTGGATGATGAATATCGCTGTCGGAAATAGCGCGGTCAGGTTCGACCCGCCCGGCGTGTTACTCGGAGTCACGGCCGCCAATACTGCTCCGTGCACCATTTCCTCCTGCTGCCTCGTCGGTTATCTTACCGGTGCGCGCGAATCAGTGCACCAGGTAGAACAGCACCCAGAACACGACCGCCGCGATCGCCATGAAGTTCCAGAAGAACGTGAAGGCGCTCAGTCCTGCCTGGAACTTCTGCAGTCCCGCCGCTTCCGCGAATGTCGGCGGCTGCTCGGTAAATGAGATATCGGGGATCTGCCTGCCGCGCACTACCAGGATCTCAAGCCAGATCATCGAGCCGAGCACCAGGACGGTGAAGACCGGCGAGAAGCCCACGAAGACGCTCGCGAAGCCGCTGGCACCGGGCTGGAACGGCAATGCGGTGAGCTGCCAGATCTGGATCACCGCCGCTGCCACACCGAAGACCAGCGCAAGCAGGGCAAGGCCAGACCAGGCCGCCCTCTGCCCGGTCTTGATCCGCATCAGGCCCAGACTCTGCACCACGGCGCTGAGCACTACCAGGCCGTAGATCACGATGCCCTGCCAGACCTTCGGCCCGCTGAAGCCGGACGGATACCAGTTCCCATAGGAATTGAGCGACCTCAGGTAGAAGTACGCGAACAAGAACGCACCCAGGCCCGAGGCCACGACTGCTGCCCCTAGCCGGACGCCGGTCCAGGACCGGTTGAGGTCAGCCTCGTGATAGAAGGCCTGCTCCTCCTGCTCCCGGCTCAGAGCCTGGGTGCCCGGAGACGTCATCTCGCTCATCTTGCTACGCCTCCGCTCGGACGGTCTCGGAACCTGAGAAGGCAGAGATCAGCACGCCTGCCGGCGGCTGCATGTCAGCGATCGGCGGCTTGCCCGGCACCCCGTACTCGTACGGCCCGGTGAGCACGACCGGCACCCGCTCGAAGTTGTACGCGGGCGGCGGCGATGGAACCTGCCACTCCAGGCCGCGGGAGTTCCACGGGTTCCCGACCTCGCGCTCGCGGACGATCACCATCGACCAGACGAAGTTGATCACGAAGATCAGGATCGAGAACCCGAGTACGTAGGACGAGATCGACACCCAGTCGTTCAGGGTCTGCAGGTTCTGCTGGTACTCGAAGACCCGGCGCGGCTGGCCGAGCAGGCCCACCGCGAACAGCGGCATGAAGGTGGAGTTGAAGCCGAGGAACATCAGCCAGAAGTGCCACTTGCCGAGCCTGTCATTGAGCTTGATCCCGGTCATCTTCGGCAGCCAGTAGTAGCAGCCGGCCATGAACGCGAAGATCAGGCCGCCCATGATCGTGTAGTGGAAGTGCGCCATCACGAAGAACGTGCCGTGCTCGGTCACGTCCGCCGGGACATCCGACACGAACACCCCGGAGAGACCGCCAAGGAGGAAGTTGAAGAAGAAGGCCAGGCAGAACAGCATCGGCACGGTGAAGCGGATCTTGGCCTTCCACAATGTCCCCATCGCGACCAGGAAGATGAATCCGGTCGGAATCGAGATCAGCTCCGTTGTCAGCATGAACAGCGGCCGCATGTCGGGATTGATCCCGCTGTCGAACAGGTGGTGCTGCCAGACGAAGAAGCTGAGCAGCGTTACCCCCACCATTCCGGAGGCAGCCACCTTGTAGCCGAACAGCGGCTTGCGGGCGAACACCGGCAGCAGTTCGCAGACGATGCCGAAGCCGGGCAGCGCCAGGATGTAGACCTCGGGATGACCGAAGAACCAGAACACGTCCTGCCACAGGTAGCTGCTGCCACCGAGCTGGGCGGTGAAGAACGCGGTCTGCATGGTCCGGTCCATCAGCGCCATGTAGGTACCGCCGGCCAGGATCGGCGCGGCGAGCGTCATCATGACCGCCGTGCCCAGCATGCCCCAGACGAAGATGGGGATCCGGCTCCAGCGCATACCCGGTGCCCGGTAGCAGATCACCGTGACCAGGATATTGAATCCGGCCAGGACCATCGAGATGCCCATCAGGCCGAAGGCGTAGAAGTAGGTGTTGGCGCCCGATGTGTCCTGGATCGACAGCGGCGCGTAGCCGGTCCACCCCATGTGGAAGCCGCCCATGAGATTGCCGGACAGCAAGATGATGTACGCCATCGGGGTCAGCCAGAACGACAGCGCCTCAAGCCTCGGGTAGGCCACCCGCTTCGACCCGATCATGATGGGGACGAAGTAGTTGCCGAACGGGCCGAGGATGACCGAGGTCATCAGCATCATCATCATCGTCCCGTGCTCGCCGACGATCGCGGCGTACCACGCTGAGCTGAAGACGTGATAAGTGGGCGAGAGCAGCTCGGTCCTGATCGCCATCGCCAGCAGGCCGGCGGTGCAGAAGTAGGCGATCATCGCTATCAGGTACTGGACGCCAACCACCTTGTGGTTGAGCGTGTACCTGAAGTACTGCGCTACTCCGCCGCCGTCGCCGTTCTCGTCGTCGGACTCGGCTAGCCGGCGGCCCGTCATCTGCCGGAACAGGTCGTTGAAGACTCCCAGACCGGCCAGCCAGCCGATGATCATGAACGTATAGCCAAGTACTAGCGCGGTGTCATTGGCATTCGCGTGGGCCACTTGCTGGTAGCCCGACGCGATGACGTTGCCAAGCCAATGCCCGAAGGCATAGCCCAGCACAGCGCCGATGATCGCGGTGTGCACGGCAGGCCGCATCCACCACGGACGCGCGGGCCTGGCACCGCCGGGACCGCTGCCACCAGGCTGCTGTGTTGTTCCGGGCTCTGTCTCGATGGCCATCCGGTCACCTCTTCATGTCAACGGACGCTACTGCGAACGCTCTCGTGCCTGCTGGCTAAGGCTGCGCCGGGTCTTGCGGCGGGTAGTAGCCGCCGCCCGCACCGGTAAGGCCGAGCTGTTGCTCTACCTTGCCGAGATTCTGGATCTGGGTCGGGTCATAGGTAGTGGCGTAGGCCGGCAGCAATTGGGTCACGCTGGCCAGCTGGGTCTGCTGCGTGGCCGCCCAGCTCTGGAACTGCGCCAAGGTGAACACCGATCCGCTGTCGAACATCGCGCCATGCCAGAGCCCGCAGAGTTCGGCGCAGCGGACCACGAAGCTGCCCGTGTGCATTGGCTTGGTGAACGCCACATTGTTCACGCCGGGGTTCGCGTCGGCCTTCACGCCAAGCTGGTAGATCCAGAAGCTGTGGATCACATCGATCGAGGTGACGTTGAATTGGACCCACTGACCTTCCGGCACGATCAGCTGCGTGGTCTCGAAGCCGCCGAACTGCGGGTACCGGTAAGTGAACTTCCACTGCTGGCCGATGACCTGCACCTGCAGCGGCGCGCTACCCGGCGTCCAGGCCGCCATCTGCTGGCTGGCCACGACCGTCGCCCCGGGCGGCGTAATGCTCGGCGCCGGCCCTTCGCCGGCGCCAGAGCCATTATTGCTGTACATCGCGACCGTGCCGTAGACGGCGAGCGAGAGCACGACGACCGTCGTGCCGATGATCCAGCCGGCCTGGAGACCGGTGTGCCCGTGGATCGGTGGGCCATCCTCATCGTCGTCGTCACCACGCTGCCGCCACACGATCATCGCGTAGGTGAAGTAGACCACCACCAGCACCAGGACCGGTGCGGACAGCACCGCCATCAGCTTGATCGCTTGCTGCTGGTCGACCGCGGTGGTGCTCATGGTGCCCGGTGGCAGGTGCGGACCGAGCACGAACCAGATCAGCACGTCACCGATCACGGCGAGGACAAGCCACATCACCAGGATCCGCATGCCGTCACCCGTGCGGGCCTGGCCCCCAGCCGGCGCCGGACTCTGCGCGGCCATCAGGATGCCACCTCCATCTGCCCGGTCATGTAACCGATGGTCTGCATTGGTCCGCCGAACCCGTCCAGGTAGCCAAGGCCGCAGGGGATCCGGCACTGCCAGAAGTAGTCACCCGCCACCTTCGGTGCGATGAAGCTGAATGTCACGGTCTGGTGCGGGCCGGAGGTACAGGGCGAGTTCGCGCACAGGCTCTTATTCGCCGTGAGCGTCGTCGGCGAGGCGATCGGGACGTTGAGGTTGATCCCGGGGATCGAGAACGTGTGGCCGACCGAGCAACTGCCCCAGCTGCTGAGCACCGAGACCGGCTGGCCGTTGACGTACTCGACGCCGCCGATGGTCCCAGTGACCTTGCCCCAGAGCGGGTTGCGCAGCGGGGTGCAGCCATCGAAGCCGAGCACGGTGACGTTTATCTTCGCGCCGGCCGGGACCTTGAACAGCGTGGTGTGCACCCACTGTCCGGAATGCGGATCCTGAATGAAATAGGAGACCCAGGCTGGCCGGGTACCCGATGAGGTCTGTGCGTCCTCCTGCATCACCACGCTGACGGCCTGGCCCGGACTGGCGGCCGTGAAATCCACGACGGGCGGGCCCGCCAGGAAGAACTGGATGACGACGAAGATCGCGCCACCGACCACGACGAGGAACGCCACTAGGAGGGTTCCCACGCGGACCGGCAGGGACATCAGTCACCACCTCGCTTCTACGTGGCGCGCAAGGCGCCCAGCTATGTCCGGCAGCCGGCGCCCTGGCCTCCTGGCTGGCGCCCGCGACGGTTGACCGGACCCGGACAACTGCACCGATCGTGCTGTCACGGCGGGGCTACCGCAATAGCTAGATACTGGTATGACGAAACTGTCATGATCGGCGAGAGCGGACGCGCAAACCGCCGCGCCGGCGCCAGAACTGGGCATTCAGGCCAGGATCAGTGCATCCGCGCCAAAGAGTGCGAGGTCGGCGGCTCGGCGGCCACCAGTAGTGCCGGTCAAAGTATCTAGAACCGTCGTCCGCAAGGTCTACTCTGGTCTCAGCGATGCAGGTGGCGAGGCAACCGCAACGGAATCGGGGATGAACTTTAAGCGCTGCGCGGGGTCCTACGTAATGGCTGTGCCATGACCCGGCCGCTCGCCGCCGACGCGCGGGTAACCGTCACGCCGGTCAGTGCCGAAGGTGCGCCATCCGGGGCCGGCCGCCCTGGATACGGCCGGATCCTGCTGATCGACGATGAGCCGGAGATCTGCGGCTTCGTGAGTCGGGCGCTGGAGCGGCATGGTTATGAGGTTCATGCGGCGCCCGATGCCGCCGACGGCATCGGCCGGGCCATCGATGGCGACTTTGACCTGGTTATCTTGGACCTGGTGCTGCCGGATCTGGATGGCCGCGAAGCCCTCGCCGCGATCCTGCGGGACAACCCGGGCCAGGCGGTGATGGTGCTCTCCTGCACCAGCGACGCGCGGGCGAAGGTCGAATGCCTGGACCTCGGCGCCCGCGATTACCTGACCAAGCCGTTCTCGCTCGCCGAATTGGCCGCCAGGGTGCGGGCCAGGCTTCGGGATGTCGCGAACCAGCAGGAGACGGCACCGCGCCGACCTGAGACCCTGCGCTTCCGCGGGATAACGCTGGACGCCGGGCGGCTTGAGGCCAACAGCGGCTCCGGGCCGGTGGCGCTCACCCGGCTGGAGTTCCTGCTGCTGCGCGCTCTGATGGAGCGGGGAGGCGGCCCGGCTGCCAAGACCGAGCTGCTCTCGTCGGTCTGGGGGATCGACTTCGATCCCGGATCGAACCTCGTGGACGTGTGCGTACGCCGGCTCCGGGCGAAGCTCGGATACAACCTGATCGAGACGGTGCGCGGTGAAGGCTACCGGCTCGCCTCCTGAGCCGCTGGCCGCGAGGGCCAGCCAGGCAGCCGATCCCGCCGGGGCGGCCCCAGACCGGGGCCGGGCCGGCGGCGCATTGCTAGCCCGGCCCGCGGCCCAGCTCCCGGCCGGGCGCCTCAGGCCGGCCCGGCTCGTCCCCGCCGCCCGCCTGATTCCGGCCGGATACGAGTTCGAGCTGGCCTGGCTCGCGCTGCTGGTGATATGCCTGATCGCGATCGTCAGGTACCCGCAGTACCTGGTGATCCCCTTCGACACCATCTGGGTGACGCTGGCGCTGCTCTACGCCTTCCGGCTCTGGCCGCCGCCCAAGATGCTCGCGTTCCTGGCCTGTACCGCCGCGAGCACGGCCGCGGCGATCGACGCCGACCTGGCCCGCCATTTCAACGTTGATGGCTCGCTCGGCCAGCTGCCGCTGCTGGCGGCACTCTTCCTGGCCGTCTTCTGGCAGGCCCATAGCAAGGTAGCCACCAGGGAGCGAGCGGCGCTCGACGCCGAGGCCGAGCGTCTGCTCGCCAGCCAGCGGCAGTTCCTGCAGGACGCCTCACATCAGCTCCGCACGCCGATCACCATCGCGCTCGGCCACGCCGAACTGCTCGCCACCGAGCTGGCAGAGCGGCAGCGGCGGGATATCCATATGGTCGTCGGTGAGCTGGAGCGGCTCAAGGGGCTATCCGAGCGGCTGCTGCTGGTCGCTGCTTCGGAGAATCCGGAGTTTCTCGCGCTCGAACCGATCTGGCTGGACGAGCTCGCCGTGGACCTGCGGCGGCGCTGGGCGGCAAGCGCCGGAGGCAAGCTCGTCACAGGACGCCTGGACCCGGTCCTGGTCCTGGCCGACTCAGAGCGGCTCAGCATGGCACTCGACGCCCTGGTGGAGAACGCGGTCCGGCACACCGCGCCCGATGGCACGATCACGATCTCAGTCTCCAGCCAGCCGCAGTCTGGCCTAGCGCGGATCGTGGTCGCCGACGACGGCGAGGGCATCGCCGACGCCGAGTTGCCTCACATTTTCGCTAGGTTCCGGACCGGCAGTACCCGGACCCGGCCCGGCGGCACCGGCCTGGGCCTGGCGCTGGTCCAGGCCATCGCCCGGGGACATGGCGGCGAGGTATGGGCCTTCAGCACGCTAGGCTCCGGCAGCACGTTCGAGATCGTGATCCCGGCGGCGGCAGCGACCGGCCCGGCATCGGAACGGGAGCAGTTAAATGCAGGCAGAGCTAGAGCGCGGATACCCGCCGTACATCCCGATCCGGCGCAGCTGGCCGTCGCACCGCTCGCCCTGGTGGCTGATCGCGGCCGTCGTGGCATTCGCCCTGGCGGCCGTCGCCGTGGGGATGACCCAGCAGCCGAGCAGCGGCCAAAGGTCGGTCGACCTGGCCAACTTCCTGCAGGCGGTGAACTATGACACCCAGTCCTGCGCCGGAGGAGTCCACGATTCCCTATACGTTCTCAGCGCGATCGACTCCGGCGCCAGCACCGCCGTAAATACGGCGATCAGCGTGGCCAATCTAGGATCCACCAACTGCCAGCCATCCAACAACGATCTGCTCGCCAACCTGCTCAGCGAGCAGCCTTCCGAATCATTGAGCAGCTACCACTTGGACCGGGTTATCCCGGCTCTGCTCACCTGGGCTGCTGTCGACGCGACCGCCGTCCAGTCCGACGTGGCCACCGTGCTGACCGATCTGGGCAAGCCATCGGACTTGGCCGCCCGCGCGGCCCTCGCGAACGATCTGGCCCGGCTGGACCGGCAGCGGGCGGCGGTCAAGGCCGTGCTCGCGCCAGCGGTCAAGGCGCTGCACCCGAAGACGTCGTTGCTGGCACTACCCGGCTGATCCCGCTTACGCTAGGCCGGTAACCGCCGGTAATCGAGCAGAACGAGGCGTGATGCACTACCTGACCGAGAACTGGTCACTCGACCCGTTCATGATCGTCGTGGCCATCCTTGTGGTGTGGCACGAGATCGGGCTCGCGCGGCTGGCCCGCCGGTCCCGGCCGGAGCGCACTAGGCAGCGGCGGATCCGGTCGATCTGGTTCTACTCCGGCCTGGGAGTACTGCTGCTCGCGGTCGTATCGCCGATCGACTACTGGGCGGACAGCTACTTCTTCGTGCACATGGTCCAGCATCTGCTGCTGATGTTCGCCGCGCCATCCCTGATCGTGGCCGGAGCGCCGTGGCAGCCGCTGCTCGACGGGCTCCCCGGCCGGCTCGGCCGCGACGCCACCCGGGAGGTGCTGACCGGCGGCTGGTCCCGGCCGATCCGGGCGGTAGGAGGGCTCCTGCTGCGGCCCTGGGTAGCGGTGATCGCGTTCAACCTGATCATGCTGGTCTGGCACCTGCCTCCGCTCTTCGATCTGGCCACGACGAACTCGGCCGTCCACATCTGGTTGATGCATGGCAGCTATTTCGTCGTCGGGGTGCTGTTCTGGCTGCAGTTCGTCCCGTCGTCACCGTTCCGGATCAAGCTCAGCCGCATCGGCCAGGTGGCGGCACTGATCATAACCAACGGGATCATGTGGATGCTGGCCATGTCGATGTCGCTGCTGACCCAGGTTTCGTGGTACTCGGTATACAGCCACCTGCCAGGGATAACCATGTCGCCGTTCACCGACCAGCAGATCGGCGCCGGGATCCTGTGGGTCTGCGGCGACTTCTGGGCGATCCCGACGATGATCTACGTGCTCCACCAGCTGATGACCGAGGATGGCGGCGTGAGCGCCGCGGTTGACAAGATTCTCGGCCGCGGCGCCAGCAGTCGAGGCGCCACCAGCCGGCAGTGGGTCAATCGCGCATAAGCCCGGTACCGGCGCAACGACTCGGGAGGATTGGTGGAGCTGACGGCTGCCATCGAACGGCTGCGACATCGTCCGATCGCCGCGACCGAGAAGGGCTTCGGCGCGATCACGGCCGACACGGCCGACGCGGCCGACGCGGCCGGGACCTGCGCCGCGCTGGCCGCAAGCCGGCCGCACGCGCTGGACGGCCACTTCACGCTGCCGATCCTGCTCCTTCGCGACTCGGCGCTGGGTCACAACGCCGCCGCGATGGCGGACTGGTGCGCCGCCGCCGGCGTACGCCTGGCGCCCCATGGCAAAACCACGATGGCGCCGCAGATATTCGCCCGGCAACTCCAAGCCGGAGCCTGGGCGATCACTGCCGCGACGATCGCGCAGGCGCGCGTCTACCGTGAGTTCGGCGTCGACCGGATCCTGATCGCCAACGAACTGGCTGACCCGGCCGGGATCCGCTGGCTGGCCCGCGAACTGGCCTCCGCCCCGGCGTTCGACTGCTACGCCTACGCGGACTCAGTCGCTGGCGTCCGCCTGCTTGACGCCGAACTCGCCGCGGGCGGCGCGGGCGGCGCGATCCGGCCCGTGAAGGTCCTGGTCGAGCTCGGCTTTCCCGGCGGCCGGACCGGCTGCCGGGATCATCCGACCGCGCTCGAAGTGGCCGCCGCCGTCCGCCCGGCCCGCCGGCTCAGGCTCACCCGCGCGGCCGGCAATGAGGGCGGCCGGGGCCCCGGCTCCGCCCCCGCCACCCTGGACTCCGTCGCGGCCTACTGCCGTGAGCTGCGCGACCTCGCCGTGACCCTGCGCTCCGCGCCCGGCCCGGCGCCATGGCCAGACGGCGCCCCGGGCACGCCGGACACACCGGGCGCCCTTGGACCGCCGGGCACGCCGGGTACGCCGGGCACCCCGCGCGACACCGGCGACCAGGGCGAGTGGATCGTCTCAGCCGGCGGCAGCATGTACTTCGACGTGGTAGCCCGCGAGCTGACGGCCAGGTCCGCCGCTGGCACTCCCGGCCTCACCGTGGTTCTCCGCAGCGGTTGCTACATAACCCACGATCACGGGAACTACGCGGACGACGGCCCTCGCGGCGACCGCGGCGGCCCCGACCTGACCGCCGCGCTGGAACTTTGGACGTCGGTCCTGTCCTGCCCCGAGCCCGGCCTGGCCCTTGCCCTGGCCGGTCGCCGGGATGTCGGGTCCGACCAGGGCCTCCCGGTCCCGCTGCGGATCAGGGACGCCAGCGGTGACCCGGACACCGAGCGCCCGGCTACCGGAATGAAGGTCACCCGCCTAGACGACCAGCACGCCTACCTGGACGTCCCGCCCGGTGTCACGCTGACTCCCGGCGACCTGATTTGCCTCGGCGTCTCCCACCCCTGCACGACGTTCGACAAGTGGCGGGTGATCCCGGTGATCGACGACGACTACCGGGTCATCGACGCCGTGCACACGTTCTTCTGACCCCGGCCTGCCTGGCCGCGGCTGCCTGGCCGCGGCTGCCTGGCCGCGGCTGCCTGGCCGCGGCTGCCTGACCCCGAGCTACCTAGCCCGGAGCGCGGCGATCAGCGCCGGAAGCACGTCGTGCAGGTCGCCGATCACCGCGTAGTCCGCCCGCCTCATGATCGGCGCTTCCTGGTCGGTGTTTACCGCGATCACGTGCTTGGCGCTCTGGCATCCGGCTAGGTGCTGGATCGCTCCGCTGATGCCGCAGGCGAGATACAGCTCCGGCGCGATCCTGGTGCCGGTCTGCCCTACCTGCTGCCGGTGCGGCCGCCAGCCCTCGCTGGTCACCACCCGCGACACCACGACGACCCCGCCGAGCAACTCGGCCAGCTCATCCA
>VFSW01006330.1_pt1 | contig 17416 bp, 12 predicted proteins | sample 5358111 | NCBI WGS metagenome assembly VFSW01 (sample SAMN11554181, study PRJNA540505) | mine drainage metagenome | isolation source: sediment from site ElyBrook_90M | place: USA: Ely Copper Mine, Vershire, VT | collected 2017
CCCCCACGACCACAAGTTCTTCAATCGTTACAACGACGACTCAAGCCCCCACGACTTCGACAACAGTCGCACCAACTACAACGGTCGCACCAACCACAACAACTGCTGTAGCTTACGATTGCTTGTCCCCGGCTTCTACGGGTTCCAATGCTCCAGTTGTAACTACCGTAAATCCGGTCTTTGCCAGTGGGGGTGCAATTGTACAAGTTCTGGGGAGCAACCTTTCACCCACTAGCGAAGTGCTTCTTTGTCCTACTTCGAGTGAGCAGATTGCCGCGATTACGGTACCTGAGTCTGCCATTACAGGCGCTGCGACGCAGATAAATGTGAACGTGGCGACACTTTCAATTCCGGCCGTGACTTACGATGTGCGCGTCGTATCGAATGGACAGATTTCTCCGCTGAATTCGTCGATATATATTGCGGTTCCTGGGGTTACTACTACTTCACTAGGAGCGTAGTTTCAATCCGAATGCTTCGGCTTTGACTAACTTATACGAGGTCTCGGCTTTGACTAACTTATACTTGCCGAACCTTACTTCATATTTTTCTAAACTTTTGTCGATTTTATTTCGATTATAGCCATGGTTTAGTTTGCGATCGAAGGATCACGCCCTACGAAGGCAATAGGACATGGCTCAAGTGGCAAAGAGTTCGACGAGGAGATTGGTAGGAGCACTACTTCTGCTCTCTTTCGCCTTTCTCGCCATCCTCACAGTATTTGAGCCGCCTCGTCTTAGTCTCTTTGGCCAAGTTCATGTCATTACCGAGGCAGCTATATTATTGGCGATTGTCGCAGCTAGCGAGCTTTATTTGTCGCGCATTCCAAAGCCATTGCGAATGCAGCCGCCGCCGTCCTTTGCCTTCGCCTTCGCGACCGCTCTCGTCTTCGTTGCGCCAAGCATCTTTTCTGTTGTAGCGCTGGTTTTGGTCTCCTTCGTAGTTGGATTGATCCTACAGAAGCAGCCAATATCTTTAGCTCTCGATACTCTTGCGATTTCGGTAATCTTTGGTTCTATGGCTTCCATTCTGAGCCAGTATTCGAAGATTTATTCTGAGGCGACGAGTGCAATTGCCTTGCAACACTCGGGCGTAGTTGTAGGCGCAATACTCTTCGCAACTGCAATACACGTTTTATTGCGTGCCTTCTTCTTCGCTATCGTCCGGGAACGTAATGTAACGAGCGCATTGAAGGAGGCTGCAAACGTCGCGGCCGTAGGAGACCTACTGCTTTTGACGGTTGGAACTTTAATTGCGTATCAGCTCTCCGAGAGCACGACATTTGCCCTACTCCTCTTGTTTATTGGTTTTGTGGTTACTCATATGGTGAGTAGTGCAGCTATCGACAGAATGCTTCAAAGCATCGACCCCGGAACAGGCCTCTACAGCCGGCCCCACTTCGAGAGTCTTGTCGTTGATCAAATGGGCTCTGGTTCTAGCCGGAAAAATTTGATTACGCTTTTGATGCTTCAGATAGATGGAGTATCGGCGGTAGAAAATAGTCTCGGCAGTCAGATGGCAATTGGGATGGTTCGGAGCGCTGCACTCAAGGTAGAGAGGGTTTCTCGACCGCAAAGTATCGTAGCATCTTTTGGCGGAGGCACCTTTGCTATTGCGCTCTTCAATAAGCTCGCGGGTGACGAACTCCTTGCATATGCTGAAGAGGTGGTCCATGAGATAGGTGTCAACATAGACGTCGGTGGAGTGCCACTTGCTTGTGGTGCAAATATAGGAGCTGCCTCCTACCCCAACGATGCCGATAACCTTGTTGAACTGATTCGGCGAGCCGACTACGCCTTGTACAAAGCCCAGAGGCAAAAGAGCAGCTTTGTAAGTTATTCAAGCGATGGTGACCTTCCAAGACCGGGGCGCTTAGCGCTCTTAGGTGATTTAAAGGACGCAATCGGAACGGACCAACTCTTTCTTGCTTATCAACCGAAGCTCTCGCTTCAAGATGGGTCGGTCGGCGGGTTGGAGGCGCTTATTCGTTGGAGGCACCCAAAGTTAGGCATGATCTCACCTGGAGAATTCATGCCGGTAGCAGAACAGACCGATCTCATGATTCCACTTACAGAGTGGGTTATCGAGAGCGCCCTTTTGCAGCTATCTAAGTGGCACGCAGCGGGCATAAAGGTGGCGGTGGCGGTGAATGCCTCAGCTCGGAATCTGCATGACCTCTCCTTTGCTTCTCGGGTTGATGAGGCAATTCGCCGAAGCGGCATCGATCCTCGTTGGCTTGAGGTTGAGATAACGGAGTCATCAGTTATGGCTGACCGAAGTCGGTCGATATTGACCATAGAAAGGTTGCGTGAGATTGGGGTTCAGATATCGGTCGATGACTTTGGCACCGGCTACTCATCCTTTGACTACTTGAAGAATCTTCCGATTAACACCATAAAAATCGACTCTTCTTACGTTACCTCAATGATGAATAACGAGAGGATGCGGATAATCGTCAAGGCGATCGTCAACTTGGCTCGTGACCTTGGTCTAAAGACTGTGGCAGAGGGAGTTGAGACGCTTGATGTTCTCGAAGACCTGGGGGAAATCGGCTGTGATATGGCGCAAGGTTTTTATATTTCGCGACCGGCGCCAGCAGCAGAAATAACAAATTGGATGATGATTGATCGAGCCAATCGAATAGCTCCAGTCAATTTTATTCCGCGGCAAGTTTCGTAGGTTATTTATGTGTCGCTCCCCATTTGCTCAAGGTTACAGTTTGATCTGTCGAAGAGACTTTCGTGGCAAGTGACCTACTTGATGGCCTACTACGGATACTTACGACCCGAGGTGGTTCTGATCTTCACTTGAAGGTCAGTGCAGTCCCTCGTATTCGCGTAAAGGGCAACTTAGCAGAAGTTGTTGGCGTCCCAGCCCTTACTGAGTTGATCATGAATGAGATCGCCAAAGGTGCTATGAGCGATGACCTTTGGCATACCCTTGATCAAGATAAGCAGTGCGACTTCGCCTACCAGTGCGGAGACGGATCACGTTTTCGAGCGAACGCCTTCTTCCAAAGGGGCTCGATCTCGATGGTATTTCGACGAGTCGCCTCGGCTCCTGCGACGCTTAGCGATCTTGCATTACCTGAAGTCGTTTCAACCTTATCTAACGAACGGAGAGGGCTAATCTTGGTTACCGGTCCAACCGGTTCGGGCAAGACTTCGACGCTCGCAGCGATGATTCGTCAGATCAATGAAAATAGGGCGTGCCACATCATAACGATCGAAGATCCGATCGAGATCATGCACAGCGACAAGAGAGCTCTTGTGAACCAGCGTGAGATCGGATTCGATGCTACGACATTCGCGAAAGCGATGAAATCTGCGATGCGCGAAGATCCTGATGTGATCTTAATTGGCGAGATGCGCGACGAAGAGACTGTCCACGCCGCAATCTCGGCGGCAGAAACTGGCCATCTGGTACTTTCGACACTCCACACCACGAATGCTAAGGAGACGATCTCTCGTATCGTCGACTTCTTCCCCTCCCATCAACATGCCCAGGTAAGAACTTCGTTGGCCGGCTCACTCAAAGGTGTCATTTGCCAACGCTTGGTGAAGGTCCGAGACGCTAATTTGAGGCCGGTTCTTGAGGTCATGGTTGCCAATGGCAGAATATCACAGGCGATTTTAGACCCAGTCCGAGGGGGCGATATTCCACAGATCATCAAAGAGGGTGAGTTCTACGGTATGCGAACCTTTGAAAAGTCCCTTTACGAATTAGTAGAAGGGGGAGTTCTCGATGCTAACGAGGCGCTCCTTTCAGCTACTTCCCCTCAGGACCTAACCGTTATGTTGCAAAGGTCGGGGATCATTTAGTCCTTGCTAGATAATGAGTCCTTTTTATGGAATTAGATATCGTTGTACATTCGATATCTGAAAAAATCGGGCGCCATAACCCATCGCTGAAATGGAGTTTTAGCTTTGCGCATGCTAAATGTGACCGAAGTTGCACCAAGAATTGTAAGTATCGACGCTTTATACGATGTATCTTTTGCCTAGTGGTACTTGAAATTAACTTCTTTGGAACCAGAGGCTCGAGGCACGTAAGTGGAGGACCGTTTGACTACGGCCGGGACACCTCGTGCGTTGGAGTTCGCGAAGTAGGAAGTTCAATCTGGACTATCTTTGACCTCGGCTCTGGTCTGAATAACTTTGCTGAGAAGCTAAGCGGGAATGTAGTGGCAGACTTTCTCCTGAGCCATTACCACTTTGACCACCTACAGGGCCTTCCATTTTTTTATCCGATGGACCGTTCCGATTCGAAGGTGCGTATCTTTGCACCCAATATCGGCGGCGATCCATTGGGCCAACTCTTTGCTCCCCCCTTCTTTCCGGTATCACCATTTGCATTTCGGGGAGATATATCAAAGAGTTACATCGAAGATGGCCAGGAGATCGAACTGTTGTCCGGTGGTAGCGTCGAGGCCTTTGAGGTAGCGCACACGGACACCGAATTCGGCTATCGATTGACCCTCGGCGGACGGAGGATCTGTTATGTTCCAGATCACCAAGAGCCATATGGAGAGATGGCTCTTCGCGGGAAAGTTCTAGAGATGATCGACGGCTGCGATCTGCTCATCCATGATGCGCAGTACAACGCATCTGACTTTGCGACAAAGGCCCATTGGGGCCACTCGACCTATGACTTTGCAGCCGAACTAGCAGAACAAGGCTCGGTCAAGAGACTTGCACTATTCCACCACGATCCCTCCCGTAACGACGATGAGATAAACCGCGAACTAAAACACCTCAAGGAAAACCACCCGGATCTTGAGATATGTGCTGCTCATCAGGGCGAAGCCCTATTCATCTAACCTCAGTTGGCGCTACCTTTAGCAGTTAAGGGATTGTCACCTCATCTCTGTCTGAGGCTGCATTTCTTCGACCCGAAATACGCCCAGCTAGATTCGCAACCTTGCCTGGTTGCTATCAAACAGATTTTGGATGCCGGTGGCTCTACCCAGTTACCTCAAATTGAAGGTCGCATCGCGGCTTATTCGCTAGGATCATCGAGGGATATCTTTGCGATATCGCCTTTATCGTAGAGTAAATTAGGGAGTGGACTTTGCCTTTAGTCAATCCGTCCGAGCAGATTAATGACGTAATCGTCATCGAACCAGTAAGCCATGGCGATGACAGAGGTAGGTTTACAGAGACTTATCGCAGGAGCTGGTTTCCCCTTGGGCGGGAGATGGTACAAGGTTCGCGCTCTGACAAGATTGCAAATAGCTTGGTTGGCCTTCACTATCACCTTCATCAAGCTGACTACTGGTATGTGCCGTTTGGCCGTGCGAAGGTCGTTCTCCACGATCTAAGGGTCGGTTCGCCAACTGAAGGAAGTACCCTTTCGATCGAGATAGGGGAGAAAAATCCAGTTGGCCTCTTCATCCCACCTGGCGTGGCCCACGGCTTTGCAGCGATTACGGATATGACACTTACCTACCTAGTCGATGGATACTACAACCCAAGTGACGAATTGGGTGTCCTCTTCAACGATCCAGAGATCGGAGCTGATTGGGGAGTGGTTGATCCTGTGGTCTCGAATCGAGATCTAACAAATCCAATGCGTAAGGATATCCCTGATCACATTAGGCCAAGAGCCACGCTCCGTACGTGATTTCACGTTCTGCGTTCGAAGTTTTCTGATATTTGTGAAAATTGTTGCTAAATTTCCACTTAAAGTGGTACGTTATATTTACATATGGGTATTGCAACTGAGAGTGTTGGAAATTTAGAGGTCGCATTTTTTGAGCCTCCGACGGACGTAGAATTAGCTCGGCGTAGATGGAGGAGACGAAGGTCGGTCTTGATGACATTGACTCTCACTCCTCTCATGGCCTACTTCGTAGCACGAGCTGTAATATTCACGGTGACGGGGACCGACATACTGCCACACCTCTCGGTCGGCTCCTCGCCCTACTTTGCCCCGTCTTTGCTAATTTTGGTTTTGCTTGTGGTAATGATTGTTCCGACTCTTGCGATGGGAAGGTCTCCTCACGTTCGATACGATCCGCGGGATATAAACATTAACTTCGCTTCGATCAAGGGGCTAGCGCCAGAGGTGGCAGATATCAAGCGCACTTTGGACCTATTTGTCTATCGCGACCGATTTGCCAGCGAGATGGGTGGCCAAGTACGAAGGGGAGTGCTCTTCGAGGGGCCTCCGGGCACCGGAAAGACAATGATGGCCAAGGCGATGGCCAAAGAGGCCGATGTCCCTTTCCTCTACGCCTCTGCTTCATCCTTTCAGGCGATGTACTACGGACAGTCGAACCGAAAGGTAAGGGCCTACTTCAAAGCGCTTCGCTCGCTAGCACGCAAGTATGGTGGCTCCATCGGCTTCATAGATGAATTTGACGCCATCGGCGCGGCGCGCTCGGGAATGGGTGGCCAAGGGGGAGAGGGCGTCACCGGAGTAGTCTCTGAACTTTTGGTTCAGATGCAAAGCTTTGAGATTCCTTCAAAGGGTGAACGTTTCAGGAGCAATATCTCTAGGCTACCGCTCCTTTCGTTTTTGAAGCGTAAGGAGTCGCTGCTGGCACCTAACGTGCTTATCGTCGCCGCTACTAATCGTGTCAATGATCTAGACCCGGCTCTATTGCGTCCTGGTCGATTCGATCGAGTAGTTGCCTTTGGACTTCCCAGTAGAAAAGAGCGCCTCGACCTCATTGGTTACTTCCTCTCTAGCCGTAACCACCACGTCGATTTAGACGAGACCATCAACCGCGAGCGTATCGCTGCTAAGACTACGGGATACTCTCCGGCGATGTTGGAGCGCCTATTTGATGAAGCCCTGATCATCGCTACGCGCTTTGGTCGCGCGATGATGGAATACTCCGACATTGAAGAGTCGCTTTTGACGGTGTCCATTGGAGTTGCTAGAAAAGAGCCCTACCCGCCTTCCCAGCGCTTAGCAATTGCTACCCATGAGGCCGGTCACGCCATTATGGCATGGGCCTGTGGAAAGAACCGCTCGGTGGAGATGGTTTCTATCCTTAAGCGGGGCGGCGCCCTAGGTGCCACCGTTCACGATAGCAATGAAGAGTCGTTCCTCGAGACTCGAAGTGAACTTCATGCGATGATCAAGATATCGTTCGGTGGAATGGTAGCAGAAGAGGTCCTCCTTGGAGAGGCAAGCTCTGGAGCCTCTGGCGATTTGATTGCAGCAACAAAGATTGGATCGCGCTGTGTAGGCCTCTATGGGATGGAAGGGCTTTACTTTTCGCTTGGAACAACTCGGGGTGACGATCCAGCAAAGGTGTTGGGTGACCCCAAGGCGCGTGAGATTCTCGAAGACCTTCTAGAACGCCTCTATCAAGAGGCAGTTTCAACCATAAAGATGCATCGAGACCTTGTATCGAGGGTTGTGGACGAACTTTTATTACATGAAGAGCTTTCAAGGGACCAGCTTTATCGCCTGCTCCCGGCTGAAGGAGCGGAGGTTCTCGATCTGCGCGAAGGTTAATTTCTCCTCGATTGGCTAGCTTTAATCTATTTCTACGATTTAATAAGTAAAATAGCATTGTAGATAAAGGCCAATGGCACTTATACGTCGGGAGATGGCGTGAAACAACTTCTGCTGCTCTTTGGTATCCTTGGAGCGGTCACATTCATAGCATCGATAATTGCGTCAAGTTACTCGCGCGAGAAGCGATCTATATCCCGATACAGTCAGGTCATGAAGGTTATCGATCGCGTCGCAAGTGAGCGAAGCGAAGATCTTGGCGTGCATAAGGTAGAACCATCGCCTCATATTCGTCTGCGCAAGGGCGACGACGACGCACCTCCCTCGGAAGTGACCGAGGCTCCTCAGCGTCCAACGTATGATGGCCCAGTTCGGATCTCTTCCAACATGTCTGCGCGCATAGCTCGCAACGAATTTGAAGACATAAAGTTGCCAGTTGAAGAGGTAACTAGCGTTGAAGAGGTAACTAAAGTCGAAGAGGGATCAAGCGTCTTCCGTGAGGTCCTTCAAAAAGCTGCTCGAGTGGCTACTGCTCCTAGCTTGATATTCGACGACGAAGATCCGGCACTCGACGAAGTTCCAAGTAAGGGCGATAGAAGTCGTGGGCCAGTACGCCCCATAGGCAAGAGTCGCGTCGGGTCTCTAGGCTCGCCTCTAATAGCGGGCTCAGCAGCACTTGTGATCATCGTAATTGTGACCATTATTCTTCTACCAAACCTCGCTTCGAGTGGCTCGAAGGTTACCTCAACAACGACGCCCCCAACTACAGTTGCCAAGAAGGCGACCACGGCATCTACGACCACGACTGCGGTTCCACAGTTTCTCTCGCCGACCTCCTCTGACGCCTCAGGCGCCAGCTTTGCTGCCCCTACTGCTGCCTATACAGTCGTCATAACAGTAAATTCGGGTGCGTGCTGGGTTGCTCAGTCGACCGCAGCGGGAGCACCTATAAGCTGGGATGGAACTCTTTCTCAAGGGCAGACCCACACCTTCCAGGTAACAGGTCCACTGTGGGTTAGGGCGGGAAACTCTGGTGTGGTGGCACTGACGATTAACGGTGTGCCCGTGCACTTCACGGCATCACCGGGACCATATAATTTCCAATTCGTCCCTACCGCTGGTTCATCGATATAACGCCATTTGCGATACCTGCATCGGTTTTGACCTACGCGAGCGCGTGTCAACGGAGGTTTTGCAAAGTTTAATATTTGCACGGCCTCAGGGTATCAAAGTGAAGTCGATCAGTCTCTCAAGCTGTACTTTTTAGGCACCGTAGAGTCTACTTTTGGCAGACCACGGTGCCTTTTGTTTTCCTTAGATCGTGTGCTCTTCGTCGACTATGCAACTGTAGATGAAGGCATATGTCCTCGCATCGCTCTCTAATTCGTTGAATCGCCCCGAATTTCCGAAGTGGCCAGCGGTCTGTTCAGTCCAGAGCAAAACCTCAGGGTCGGGGGTAACCTCCCGTAGCTTTGCAGCCCACTTCGTTGGTTCAACGTAAGATACCCTTGGGTCGCTCAATCCAGAGGTAATGAAGAGCGGAGGATACTTTGTCCCTACTCGGACATTGTCATAGGGGGAGTAGCCCGCCATCTCATTGAAGATATCTAGATCCTCGAGTGGATTTCCCCACTCCTCCCATTCGGGTACAGTTAGCGGGAGAGATGGGTCAGAGATCGTCGTGAGACAGTCAACGAATGGGACTTCTGCTACTACTGCATTGAAGAGGTCGGGAGCTTGGTTGACTGCTGCTCCTACCAGCATTCCACCGGCACTTCCACCCATGATCGTGATCTTGCCCCGCTCCGTAATCCCGTCGTTAGCGAGTGCATTAGCTGCGTCTACGAAGTCATTGAAGGTATTGTGCTTCTTTGCGAATTTGCCGTCCAAGTACCATTGACGCCCCATTTCGCCGCCCCCACGAATGTGGGCCACTGCAAAGGTGACGCCCCTTTCAAGAAGTGAAAGTCTCAAAATGGAAAATCGTGGATCGGTTGAGTGCTCATATGAGCCGTAGCCATAGAGAAGAAGTGGGGCCCCATTTGGACGCTCACCTCGATAGACAATAGATACCGGTACCGTTACGCCGTCTCTTGCCGTAATATACATGACCTCTGAGCGCAGCGAAGATATATCGAAGTCTCCCAGAACCTCTGACTGTTTTAGAAGCTTCTTCTCGCCCGTAGTCAAGTCCATCTCAAAGAGTTGTGAAGGGGTCGTCATTGAGGAGTACCCGTATCTCATGGTGTTTGAGTCAAAGGTGAGATTTGGGGCCACAGAGAAGGTGGATGCCTCGTCTGGTGCCTCGAGTTCATACTCGTTGTTATTTTTCAGATCTACAATCCGTATTCTCGAAAATCCATTGCGGCGCTCATCGATCGCTAGATAATCGGCGAATAGCTCAAAGGAGTCAACCTTTACCCCTTCGCGGAAGTAGAAGTCTCGCCAGTTTTCTACCTCAGGTTTATCCAAAGTAGTTATCGCCACGGAAAAGTCGATGCTCTTGTGGTTAGTAAGGAGGTAACAAGTATCGCCAATTATCTCAATCGATACCTCAAGACCCGGAGTACGAGGGTGAAAGAGTTTGAGTTCGAGCTGCTCATCTTCGAGGTCGATATATCTGATCTCGGTTGAAGTTGTCGAGGAAGACTCGACGACTACATGGCGGTAATCCTTGGTCTTTCCCATTCCGACACCGAATGCCTCGTCATTTTCCTCGAAGATCGTCGAGGTTGGAAAATCGGCCTTGGTTAGGTCAGTGACGTTTATCTTGAACGGTCGATTGGCGTCATCGGCTTCAACCCAAAAGAGTTTTGTGGCATCGCGGTTGAATTCAAGGCCGTACGTAGCGTTTGAGACGGGTACCTCGTAGGTGGCCTCTGACTTTAGGTCCTTGATAAAGACGCGAAAAAGCTCATTGCCGGCGGTATCTACAGCATATGCAATGATCTCCTCATCGTCTGAGAGACAGCTAGATCCAAGGGCAAAGTAGGGGTAGTCGGCGGCTAGCTCGTTTTCGTTGAGGATTTGGCTCCAGTTGCCTCGATCTTTTTGCCCGTCAACTCCGAGGGAAGCGCTGTAGCGGTAGTGCTTATCGTACTGATCTTCTTTCTCTGATGAGTTGAAGTAGTAGTAGTGACGTCGCAGAAATGGAACCGACTGATCATCGAGTTTTATGCGCGAGATAAATTCGTTGTAGAAGGTCTCTTTAATAGGTTCGATCTGGTCAAAGAACGCCTTTGCGTGGCCATTCTCCGCTTCGATATAGGCAAAAGAGTCTGGGTCCTTGTCGTCCTTTATCCAGTAGTAGTTATCGATACGATCGAAGCCAAGTCCCATCAATACCGTAGGTACTTGCTTGGGTGGTAGGGGTACAGTTAGGGATTTGAAGATTTTGTTTGCTAAAGACACAACATAGACATTAGATGATTTGGTGACTTACCTTTGCGATGACGAGCGCAATGTCGGCATTGAGATTATCTTCGTTGAGCTCAGCCCTCAGCAGAGGGGTATTTCTCCTATCTAGATAGTAGAAATGAAGATGATCCATTAGTGTTATAAGTAGATGTATCGGTGTGCTGTTGCACACTTTGTAGGCCATCGGGGAGCTAGCTATGAGTGCAGTCGATCTTGACCTCGGAAAGTACAAACTAGGTTGGGCGGATAAGGAAGACTACGTCTTCAAGCCAAAAAAGGGTATCAATCAAGAGATCGTAGAAGAGATGTCTTGGATGAAGAGCGAGCCAGATTGGATGCGCCAATTTCGCTTGAAGGCGCTTAGTAACTTCGAGAAGAAGCCTATGCTTCCATGGTTCTCCGTCAATATGCCTGATATCGACTTCAACGATATCTACTACTACATAAAGCCAACCGAGAAGCAGGTTTCGTCGTGGGATCAGCTTCCGGAGTCAGTGAAGGCAACCTATGAGAAGCTTGGAATTCCAGAGGCAGAACGCAAGTATCTAGCTGGAGTTACCGCCCAATACGAGTCCGAGGTCGTCTATCACAGAAATCGTGAAGACCTCGAAGCGGTCGGCGTCATCTTCTGTGACATGGATACTGCGGTTCGTGAATATCCAGAGTTGGTACAACAGTACTTCGGTACGATAATCCCTCCGAACGATAACAAGTTTGCGGCGCTGAATTCGGCTGTATGGTCGGGTGGATCATTCATCTACGTCCCACCTGGAGTCGAGGTAGATATGCCTCTTCAGGCCTACTTCCGAATCAATGCCGAGAATATGGGTCAATTCGAGAGAACTTTGATCATCGCTGATGAGGGCTCCAAGATTCATTACATTGAAGGTTGTTCGGCCCCCGTTTACACAACTGACTCTTTGCACTCGGCGGTAGTTGAACTCATCGCCAAGCCAAGTGCTCGTATCACGTACACTACAATTCAAAACTGGTCTAACAACGTCTATAACCTCGTGACCAAGCGAGCTGTTGCTGAGACCGAGGCGCGAGTTGAGTGGATCGATGGCAATATCGGTTCCAAGTTGACTATGAAGTACCCAGCGGTCTATTTGATGGGACCAAAGGCGACAGGCGAGGTTCTATCGGTGGCTTATGCGGGTGCAGGACAGCACCAGGATGCTGGCGCCAAGATGGTCCATGCTGCTCCAGAGACGACTTCAACGATTGTCTCTAAGTCGATTTCAAAAGATGGTGGAAAGACGACCTATCGAGGCCTAGTACACGTCGACGAAGGAGCCTACGGCTCAAAGAGCTTCGTTCGATGCGATGCACTGCTTCTTGACGACTACTCGATCTCTGAGACCAAGCCATATATGGAAGTCGGCGAAGAAAATGCACAGATTGGTCACGAGGCTACGGTCTCGAAGATCGGTGACGACCAGCTGTTCTATCTTATGAGCCGTGGTTTGACAGAGGCAGCGGCGATGAGCTTGATTGTGAATGGCTTCATTGAGCCTGTGACAAGGACGCTTCCAATGGAGTACGCGGTCGAGTGGTCTCGACTTATTGAACTCCAGATGGATGGCTCTATCGGTTAGTAGCCGCTAGGCACTCCTTGACAAAGGAGTCACCTAGTAAATTTGACTTCGCTTATGTGGAAAAGGGGACCTTCGAATTCGAAGGTCCCCTTGCATTTATAACCAGGTCAATTCCCCCAAGTCGGTTGAACTGTATCTATGGAGTTGCACCGTTTCAAAAAGTAAGCGCTCGCCTCGATGGGTCAAGGTAAAACCTCTCCTTTGCCCTGATTAGATCACACCGTGACGTAAGTCTTCCAAAGCTTTGATGCCTCGTTTTCGCCGTCGCTTCTCCATCTGTTCCAAACAAATTTGTAGAGGTTGGATGGAGAGGATGTGTATTCAAAGTCAGCCTGTGTATGGTGTGGGCTATGATGGATGTGGCTGCGACCGATGGTAAATGCCTCAGAAAAAGATGAGTCATCGGCGGTGAGGCGAATCGTTACGTCCTCTTCAGGACCTTTGAAGTCCTGTTCAAGTCTCGCCAAAAAGGTCTCGCGGAACTCCTCGATACCGTCGATTGCAAATGCGTCGTCGAAGGTATATTCAGCTGCCCTAGAAATATCGATGGATGCCAAGGCGTCAAGGAGGTGAATGGCCGTTTCGTGAGCAATACGGCGCTCAATCCAGTGCTTATTCTGGTTCGCGCCGGTCCAATTCCAGCAGTGAGTGGTGGAGTCTGTGCTCGATAGCCGCTCGATCAAAGTATCACGGGTGTTTATAAATCGAGTTACCGCTTCGGCCCCTGTGTGTTGTTGATCAGGAAATTGAGGTGGTTCTGTGGTTCCGATACGAAGGCTCATGCGATGGTATACGTTCGCCAAGTGGGATATCAAGTGCGACATCGTCCACCCTTCGAGAGGGACATCGGCGTCCAACCCTGACTCTATTGCCAAATCGTACAGTGCGTCGCTTACGTTCTTGAACTCTTCAATATAGGAACCGTGGAATTTATATGCCATCCTGCCAAAATACCAAAGTTATTGCCTAAGACTTGCCACTTTGCATAGGCTTCATAAAATTGTCGCATCCGACTCCATTTGCTGGACCTCGACCGCCTCACTCCTTGCCAGTGGCAGTTCAACGAATACGGTAACGCCCTTGCCTGGACCATCGGACGCGATCCAACTGCGTCCGGCGTGTGCTGCCACGATCGATGCGACGAGCGAGAGCCCCAGTCCTGCTCCACCGGCAGCGCGAGTACGAGATGGATCCGCGCGGTAAAAGCGCTCGAAGACGTGGTCTAACTGCTCCTTGGTGAGGCCAGGACCCTCATCAGCAACGCTCAAAATTATCATCTTCTCGTCGTTGGCGTGATTTTGCAGTGTTACTGTAGCTTTGGTATCTGGGTAAGTGTGGCTTCGCAGGTTGGACATGAGGTTCGCTACCACTTGGGTTAGTCGCGGCATATCGCCAATTACATGGAGATTTGGTTCTATATGAACGACGATTGGTCGCTCAGGTTCGACCACTTTCGCATCTGCTACTACATCGCTAACTACTTTGGAGAAGTCAACGTCGCTTTTAGCGAGTTCCCTAGCTTGATCGAGGCGTGCTAGGAGCAAAAGGTCTTCGACTAGTCCGGCCATCCGTTCGCTCTCTCTGCCTATGCGTGAAGCAGCAAGGAGCATATCGTCGTGGTTGACGATAAGGCCGGTCTCAATTAGCTCTGCGTATCCACGAATTGATGTCAGCGGAGTTCGAAGTTCATGAGAGGCGTCTGCTACGAATCGCTTCAGGCGCGCCTCTGACTCTTGGCGACGTCCAATCTCATCCTCGATGGTGGAGAGCATATAGTTGAGGGCATTTGCTAGCTTTTCTACCTCTGTGTCACGTGAAGTCGCCTCGATACGCCTAGAAAGATCTCCTTCGGATATCTGCACAGCAGTTTCAGTCATTCGATCTAGGGGTGAAAGTCCTAGGCCAATAAGGTAAGTGCCTAGGGAAATAATCAGGATTAGCAGGATAAGCGATACGAGGGTGGTAACGAGAGCTAGTCGTGCGAGAGTGGCCTGGAGGTCATTTTCGGGGAGCGCCAAGATCACAAAAGAGTTAGGCGAGCTACCTAGGTTTTCAGCTAAGACTCGAAACTCTTGATGATGGTCCCCAACTGCCGGCACCGACGTTGGTACGCCAATCGCGATATTTCCCGCCGTCGACTTCGTTGGGAAGATTATCTTTGGCTCTGGACCCTGCTTGGTATTTGCCTCCACGAAGGCGACTGTGAAGACTACGTGACTTCCATTTACGATCTCACCCCAAGATCCATTTGGAACGATTGCGCTAGGACCTGGGTTCTGTCGCCCTTGGAAAGAGTCAATGAGTGCCTGTGCCGTAGCACCGATAGTGGTCTGTAGCTGTTGGTCAAGCTTGCCTATAAGAAAGGACCTTAGGGCGGTATAGGTCGTAAGATCTGCCACCGCAAGGCCTGCGGCGACCAAAAGAGCTACCGTGATAACGAGTTTCGCTTTTAGCGTCGACCGCGACTTCAAGCTCTTTTGTGAATCGTCAATAGCGGGGACTCCGAGTGACTTTTCTATCTGTTTTGAAAGAAACTTTTTGGCAAAGTTCACTTGATGTCCATTCAAAGCGGGTAAAGCGAGATGCTAGCCCTCGAAGTTCGAGGGCATCCTCATTGAGTATCCCGCGCCGCGAACGGTGCGAATGAGGGATGGTTCGCCATCACGGTCGATCTTCCTACGAAGGTATGAGATGTAGGTTTCGACGATATTTGCGTCGCCACCGAAGTCGTAGTGCCAAACGTGGTCGAGGATCTGACTCTTGGAAACAACCCTTCTTGCATTTTCCATCAAGTATTGGAGGAGGTTGAACTCAGTTGATGTCAACTCAACTGGTTCACCCCCTCGAAATACTTCGTGCGTCTCAAGGTCAAGGATTAGATCGGCGAAGACAATTCGACTCGAAGTCTCTGCCTCCTTGCGAGTTCTGCGAATGATCGCATCGACTCTAGCTGCAAGTTCCTCAAGCGAAAAGGGCTTCGTTACGTAGTCGTCGCCTCCGATTTTGAGGCCGGTAACCTTATCCTCTGTCGTATCCTTTGCGGTCAGAAAGATGATCGGTGTCTCGAACTTCTCCATCCTTAGGCGTCTCGCGACTTCAAAGCCGTCAAGTTCAGGCATCATCACATCAAGGAGGATGATGTCCGGAGAGAAGGAGCGTACCTTCTCGATTCCCTCCCTCGCTCCACCGGCCTTTTCGACCTTGTATCCCTGAAAACCAAGTGCCATTGCAACTAGGTCTGTAATCGATGACTCATCGTCGATTACCAGAACGCGTGGTGCATTTGAACTCTCTGCCAATTTGAACTCACTTTTTATCGCGAACGACGACAACCTATGTCCTTTCGATACTAACTAATTTCTAGGCGACGGGTGCACTTGCAAGCGTTACAGGTGCGCTGTGGCTTCCTTGGCTATCCACCCAACGTAGTGTTACGGTGGTTCCAGCCTTGAAGGCGTGGATGACTTTTACCAACTCTGTGTCACTCGTGATCGTGGTGGCATTTACTCCTGTAATCACAGAGCCAGCATTAAGTCCTGCATTTGCCGCTGGAGAGCCCGGAGATACTTGAACCACTAGGGCCCCTGTGGTCGTCGATGGAACGCCAACCTGGCTAGCTAGGGCAGGCGACATTGCCTGAACGCCTACGCCAAGGTATCCGTAGCCTGCTGTGGCATTTGTGGTAGATGAGGTGTTGGGGTGTGCCTCGATTTGTTGAACCACTGGGAGCACCGAATCGATAGCCTCTGCAAAGCCGATATTTTGGGCTGGTTCGGTTCCGGTACCGGAGTAGATGGCTGTATTCATTCCGATTACCTGTCCGGAGGAGTTGAGGAGTGGTCCGCCTGAGTTTCCTGGATTGATCGGGGCATCAGTTTGGATCATGTCGGTCAGATTTGCGGTAGAGGTCGAAAGGGACCTATGAAGTCCCGAGACGATTCCGCTGGTTACGGTAGGCATTCCTTGGAGCGCCAACGCATTACCAATTGCGACCACGCTATCTCCAACTTGAGCCGAGGAAGACTTACCAAAGGTCACAGTAGGGAGATTTGATGCTCCTTGGATCTGCAGTACGGCGACGTCGTGGGCGGGATCAGAACCGATCACCGTGGCCGTGTAAGACTTGTTTTGGTTTAGAAGTGTTACGTGTATCTGGCTTGCATTCGCGACAACGTGAGCATTTGTAAGCACCTTGCCGTCGGCGGTCATGATCATACCGGTACCTGCAGCAGTGAAGGACGATGTCCCACCGAAGAAGCCATTTGAGGTGACTCCAGACGTTGAAATATCAACGATTGCAGGTTCCACCTTTGCGAGGATCGACTGGATGTTTGCACTACCGTTACTAGAGGTAATCGTCGCCGTCGAAGATGCCGTTGCATTCTGTTGAGCGATCGTAGTTGAGGTAGAAGACGCAGTGCTTGAACTGCCGTGACTTGCCAGCTTGTAACCGCCGTAGGCTCCGATGAAACTTACGCCTAGCGCCGTCAAAGCTACTCCCGTAATGAGTTTTCCGCCGCCGCTCTTCTTTTCCCTAGGTGCGCTCTGTGTCGTCGCCTTTGGAATGGTCGTAGTTGCGCCTAACTCGTATGCATTGGTTGGAACTTCGCGGATTACTCCGTCATTCTTTGGCGCGTTGCCTGAAAGTTCGGCGAGATCTTCGTCTAGTGGGTCTTCGCCGTTGAATCTATTTTCTTCCATCTCGTTAGCTCCTTGATTCACTTTTCAACTATCTGAAATCTCGATAGCTATAACTTGGTATGTATCCACTATCGAAGGTGAACCTTTGAAGTTTCTGAAACGCGCCTAAAGCATTGCGGAATGTTTTTTGTGTAAACGATGAGTTTCCATACAGATAAGAACTCCTGTGCTACGCAAGTGAGCGTTGAATCCTACTGTCGTTGCCATGTTTCGGGCCCTGGTCTCTCGCG
>VFSW01006331.1_pt1 | contig 17414 bp, 12 predicted proteins | sample 5358111 | NCBI WGS metagenome assembly VFSW01 (sample SAMN11554181, study PRJNA540505) | mine drainage metagenome | isolation source: sediment from site ElyBrook_90M | place: USA: Ely Copper Mine, Vershire, VT | collected 2017
CAACGACCTCGCCGATGGAACGGGCGGTAATGCGGTGGGAGAGGAGAAGAGGCAGCAGGAGAAGAATGTTCTTCGACCACTGGTGGAGGCGAATGGCCTTGAGCAGGGTGCGGGGGAAAGGCTTCCGGTCGAGGAACGTCCGCGCCACAGAAATGTGCCGCATCCGCAATCTCGTGATCAGGCCGAGACTGGGGTTGGCCAGCATTGCCTCGCGGGAATGACTCAGCAGGGGCAGATCGGCTGTCGAATTGCCGATGTAGTCGAATTGACCGAAACGCTCCTTCAGGCGTGCCAGCTTTCTGGTGCTGGTCAAATTGGAGCCGACCTCGGTTGCGAGGACGCCTTCAAAGATGCCCAGGTGGGCTGCCACACGTTCAGCCAGCGCACCGTCAGCGCCTGTTGTCAGGTAGAGCTTTCGGCCCTCGCCCCGCTGCGCCTGGAGATAGCGGAGCAAAACTGCGTTGTAGGGCAGGCGAGCGGCATCGAGCATGGTACGGCGGGCTACCTCGATCTTCAGGCTGGCCTTGCCGACCAAGAGCCATAAGGGCAAGCGCCAAGCCTGCAGGGGATGACGGCGAACGAACTGACAGATCCCATCGAAGAGGGTGTCGGATTTAACGAGCGTGCCGTCGAGATCGACGCACAGCGGCGGCAACTGTACTTTGTTCACCGCGTTGGCAGATGTCAGGATCAAAGAAATCTCTCTCAAGACGGGTCACAACGGCTATGGGCGGTGCAATATCCCTCATGTGTCGCCAAAACCTGAGAAGAAAAAACGTGGGTCGTTCAGAATTATAGGTGACCGTCACACGTTGGTTTGGAACGGAACAAGATACAGAGTTCCGACGCCATCGACCGCTGGGCCCACATTGGGCCTGTTCGCGAACGACGATTTTCAAGCATGCGCGGAATTCCTCCGGCCAAACGCTACGGAACAGGAAGCATCTAAACAAGCAGTGTCTAACCACGAACTCACTTCAACTCTTTTGGTTCTTTTGCTCTTGCTGGGCTTCGCCCAACTGCTCGGCTGGGTGTTCGTAAAGCTGCGGCAACCCAAGGTGGTGGGCGAAATACTGGCTGGCGTCGTCCTTGGCCCTGCGCTGCTCGGACGGCTCGCATTTGTCTCTCAGCTTATGGGTACGGCCAATCATGAGGGTAAGATCCTCGATTTCCTTTACTGGCTGGGGCTCCTGCTGCTGATGTTTCTTTCAGGATCCGAAGCACAACAGTTGTTTCGACGCGAAGAGCGTCGCGAAGTGGGCTGGCTGGCCATTGTCGGCACGGGCGTTCCCTTCCTGCTTGCATTGGCGCTGGGGCCCTGGCTGATCCGGCCGGAGCTGGCGGGGCCGAACGGCAATCGCGTCTCCCTGATCATCATTCTCGCCGTCGGCGTCGCGGTGACTTCCGTCCCGGTTGTCTCCAAGATCTTTGCCGACCTTAAAATTCTCCACACCCGCTTCGCGCGGCTGGTTCTCGGGGTCGCGGTGCTTGAAGACGTGGCGCTTTGGCTGGCGCTGGCAGTGGCAACGGCGGCGGCAGGCAAAGCCGTGCTTGACCCGCGCGCATTGTCGTATCACCTTGCCGCCACCATCGCGTTCTTCGTGCTGGGGCTTACGATTGTGCCCCGGCTGGTGAAGCGAATCAACAAAGCGCGCTTCAATGTCCTGGCACAGGCTTCACCGGCGGGCTATGCCATCGCGATCCTGCTCACGTACTGCGTGATTGCCGGAGCCCTGGATGTGAGCCTGGTCTTTGCAGCCTTCCTGGCCGGATTTGCAGTGGTGCACAAGAAACGCAGGCTGTTCGCCGACGCGCTTGAAGCAATCGGCAAGGTGGCCTTCGCATTCTTTATCCCTCTCTACTTCGCGATCGTGGGATTGAAGCTTGACCTGATTCGAGGCGTCTCGCTGGGCATGATCGTTGCGTTTCTGGTGGGATCGTGTCTGATCAAGATCCTGTCCGTCTCGCTGGCGGGACGATTCGCGGGCTTCCGCGGCCTGGACCTGATCAATCTCGCCATTACAACGAATGCGCGCGGCGGTCCCGGCATTGTGCTCGCCAGCGTGGCGTTCGACGCGGGAATCATCAGCTCGAAGTTTTATACAACGCTGGTTGTAGCCGCGGTCCTCACTTCGCAGATTGCAGGATCATGGCTGGAATACGTGCTGCGCAAAGGATGGCCGCTGCTGGCGCCGGTTGGGCCAGAAGAAGCCGAGACCACGGATGCAGCACGCGAGAGTCAATCGCCGGCGTAATGGAGCATAAGTTGTGCTGAAAGGCATGGCGGTGAGCGCCGTTTCAAACGCAAAGCGCTGGTGCTCACACTGCCTGGGCCGCAGGAACCCGGAGATTCACGGAGTTTGACGGTTCAACAAAGCGGACCGAGGCTGGAATTCCAGGCTCGGTCCGCTTTGTGTTTCTGTTGGGTATAGGGTGCTCAGTCGGCGTAGGCTGCTTCTTCGACATGGGCTTTCTCACGCAGCTTGACGGGATAGTACGCGTTGCGCGTGTACTGCTTGACCATGCGATTGGTGTTGAAGTATGAGCCGTTGAAAGCGAGGGTGGTGCGCATCATGTGACCCCACTTTTCGGGGGCTTGCAGGTAGAGCGGGACGACCGCGTTCTCGAGCTTGTCGTAAAACGACATTGCCTCATCGGCATCGGCGACGCCGTCTTCAATGGCCCAGCCGGTGACGCCCTCGATGCAGCCCTCAATCCACCAACCATCGAGGATGGACAGGCTGGGAACACCGTTGAGGGCGGCCTTCATGCCGCTGGTGCCCGAGGCCTCGTAGGGACGACGCGGCGTATTGACCCAGACATCGACGCCGGAGGTGAGCAGTGCACCCAGGTCCCAAGCGTAGTTTTCGAGGTAAACGATGCGCAGAACGTCATTGGAAAGGGTGGACGATTTTTCGATGACCTGGCGGATCAATGCCTTGCCGGGCTCGTCCTGCGGATGGGCCTTGCCGGCATAGAGGATCTGGAGGCCCCCAGCGGCGGCGGCAATCTTGACCAGGCGTTCGGGATCAGTGAACATGAGCCCCGCCCGCTTGTAAGTAGCGACGCGGCGCGCGAAACCAAGGGTAAGAACATTGGGATTGAGTACGAGGCCGGAGCGCGAAGCGACTTCGGCCAGCAACTCCTGTTTGGCGCGAGCGTGGGCGGAACGGATGGCATCGATGGGCAGGTCGATGGCGTTGCGCAGGTAGAGGTTGTCGCGACGCCAGGCCGGAATGTGGGTGTCGAGCATTTGCTGCACGGGTTCCGATACCCAGGTGGGCGCATGGACACCGTTGGTGATGGAGTCAATGGGGAACTCGGGGAACATGTCGCGCGAAACCTTGGCGTGCTGCATGGCCACACCATTGGCATAGCGCGAAAAACGCAGGGCGAGAAGCGTCATGTTGAGCAGGCCCTCGTGGAAGCAGCCCAGCTTTTGAAGGCGCGCTGTACGTTCACCGCCCAGGATGCGGATGGCCTGCTCGGTAGAGAAGCGATCATGCCCGGCAGGAACCGGCGTGTGGGTGGTGAAGACGCACTTGTTGCGCACGACGGCCAAATCGGAATCGGTGGCCGCGCCCAGCGGGCCGCCGCCCAACTGGCTTTCGAGAAGGCCCAGTGTCAGCAACGCGGCATGTCCCTCGTTCATGTGGTAGACGTTCACGTGCATGCCAAGAGCGTTTGCCATGCGGACGCCGCCCATGCCGAGCACGATCTCCTGCTGCAGGCGGTAGTTGGTGTCGCCGCCGTAAAGGTGATCGGTGAGACCGCGATCCCAGCCGGAGTTCCCGTCAAGGTCTGTATCCAGCAAGTAGATGGGAACCACGTGCCCGGAGCGGCCTTCCATGTTGTAGCGCCAGGCGCGGACCGTGACGATGCGATCTTCAATCGAGACCGTGACGCGCGCGGCCTCTTCAATGCAATAGTCCGCGGGGTTCCACGACTGGACATCCTCGGTCTGGGTTCCGGTGGGATCGAGGTGTTGCTGGAAGTATCCCTTGCGATGGAGAAGAGTGAAGGCTACGAGGGGAATATTCAGATCAGCGGCGGAACGCAGGGTGTCGCCGGCGAGCACGCCAAGGCCGCCGGAGTAGGTGGGCATGGAGGGCTGGATGGCGATCTCCATGGAGAAGTATGCGACAAGGCCTGAACTTGGGAAAGTTTCGTATGCGAAGGGTCTGGACGATGTTGATTGCATGGATCCTTAAATGCCTCCGGCGCGCTGCAGGGCGTTAAGCAGCGTCTTTCCAGAAAACTGCACGGCACAAGCGGGAGAGCGCCTGGTTGGATTTCATCGGATTAAATTCACCCCGATTTTAACAAGGAACGCTCCCAAAGGGACATTTCATCTCTTATTTCAACGAGGACAAGATACGACTTTTGCGTGAGATCCCTGGGGCCCGAAGCTCGTTTCATGGCACGAAAGCGAAGAGGCGGATTTCGCGCCATTAGGAACTGGAGACCTCAGCCAGCTTCCCCTAAAAGTTAGATGCTTGTATTGACCCGGTGAGCCCCTCCCGAGGCATGACAAATGTGGATTTGCGGTTTTATGCCGATTTTTGCCGCATAGCGCTCGGCAAGAGTTTCGGCAAAAGCCGGAGCGTGCTCGACCGCCACCAGGTTCACGGTGCATCCACCAAAGCCTCCGCCGGTGAGCCGGGCGCCAATGAGTCCGGGAATATCCTGTGCCAGTTCCACCATCATGTCGGCTTCGACGCAACTGGCTTCGAAGTCCTGACTATAGCTACGGTGTGCTTCGGCCATCAGGCGGCCCAGTTCGGGCAAGTCGTGGCGAATGAGCGCGGCGGCGGCGGCAACTGTACGCAGGTTTTCAGTAATGACATGGCGAGCGCGCTTGAGGGAGTTGGGGGACATTTCACTTCCCCAGCGTTCGAGGTCTTCCGGGGTGGCGTCGCGCAAAAAGCGGACTTCAGGGCGGTGGCTGGCGATAACCGCGCAGGCGGCTTCCACCTCGGCGCGACGGCTGGTGTATTCGCCGCCGGAAACCGCGTGCTTGACCATGGTGTTGGCAATGACCAATGCGACGCTTTCGGGAATCGGGGCGAGTTTGAAACTGAGGTCGCGGCAATCCAGGAGGAGGGCGTGGTCCTTGGCACCGTTGGCGGAGATGAACTGGTCCATGATGCCGCAATTGGCGCCCACGAACTCGTTTTCTGCGCGCTGGCAGAGGCGGGCCAGCACCGGGCCGGGATAACTGACGCCGACGAGCGAAGTAACAGCGAGCGCGGTGGCGACTTCAAGGGCGGCAGAGCTCGAAAGGCCCGATCCGAGCGGGACATCGCCCCACAGGCTGAGGCTGAAGGCGGGGATACTGTGGCCCTCGCCCGCCAGGATGGCGACAACTCCGAGGGGATAATCGCTCCAGTGATGGCTGGCCGCTTCAGGCAACGCAGCCGCGTCGAAGACGCACTCCTGGGAGTAATTTTCAGAATAGATGACGATTTTGCCGTCGGAGCGAGGCGAGATGCCGGCCAGGGTGGCAAACTCGATGGCGGCCGGCATGACAAATCCTTCGGCGTAATCGGTATGTTCTCCGATAAGGTTCACGCGGCCAGGGGCAACAAAGATCTCCGGCTCCGCCTGAAAGCGCGCCAGGTGCGAGGAACGTAAAGCTGCAGGATCGTGCATAAAGCTCCCAATTACAACAGTTTAATGTCCACGTGCATGGGCCACGAGCAGGATTCGCCGGGAGCCAATACGAGGGACCAGGGTCCGCACTGAGCCAGCGAATCTACGGGCGCCGTGGCTGGTTCGAGCGCCACACAAGTTTGCTTTGGGCCATTGCCATCGGGCCAGCCACCGTGGCAGATCCAGAGGCCCAAATACGGAGTGAGAACGGGATCGAAGCGGAACCGAATGCTCATACCGACGGATGGCCGCTCGAGGGCGGCCCAGTTCTCTTCTGGACCCAGGCGACCGGTAAAGAGCTTATCGCCGATGCCCGACTCCGGCGCCTGGGCGATGCTGAGGTCGGTCCGGCCTCCCGCGGCCAGGTCGGCAATCGGCCAATTCACGGTGGCGCCGTTCTTTCCGAGGCGGTCTCCGCCGGAACCCTCGACGCGGAGCGAACGAATCGACGAAGGCAACACGATCCGGTCGCCGGGCCGGGCGGTGAACAGAGGGTGCGCCGCCCAGGACCAGGGAACGGGGTCTTTGCCGGTATTGGTGAGGGTGTAACCCAGATCCAATTGCCAGCCTTCCGCTCCATTGCTGTTCGATGAGGTTAGCTGGATGGTTCGCACCAGAACCAGGGGGAGGGAAAAACACTCCGCACGCAAGGTGGCGCTGGAAGCGTCAACGGCAACCGATTGCCAAACTACACGCCAAAGATCGCCGTGATCGGGAACCTGTGCCGGGCCGGAGGGGGTGGTCACGGTGCATGCGGCAACGGAGGGCAGACACTCGTCCCACCCGCTGGCGTCGCTCGCATCGAAGGCCATGGTTTGAGTCCGGGGCGCCAACGGAGCCAGAGGCGATTGCATTAGTTCAACCCCGTTTATGCAAATCGAGGCGATCTTTCCGCCCAACCGGGGAAGAATGGTGACCGAACAGGCACCGGACTGAATGAGAACGTTTTCTTCCAGAATGCCGACAAGAGCCGTTTCCGACATGGCTACTTCGATCCTCCGAGGACTTCCCGGCTGGCTGCATCGAACTGCCGCCATATCCGATCCAGCCACTCTTCATGCTCAGGCTTCATTAAAACAGAGCGCAGGCATGTGATGTGTTCCGCTGGAGTTGTGAGCGCACGAGCATCCGCTCCACTAAACCAGTGTTGCGGCAATTGTACAAGGGCCAGATGCAAATTCCTTGTGGCGCACGCCGCAAAGATTTTCTGAGCCAGTTCGGACGACTTCTGCGGGGTGTAAGCGTTGAGCATCCACACCACGATATCGAGTTGCGGAGGACCGCCGAGGAGGGGCTGAAAGCGGTGGTCGCGATCCTGGCGCAGACGGCGGTCCAGTTCGAGGGCTGCCCGTCTGCCTCTGGCTAGACCTTGCGCGAAATCGCCGTTCACTGTGAGCGGCAAAAGCTGCTGCGTAGCCCAGAGAGCCACCGCCGCGGCACCGGCCCGGGAGCACTCCAGGCTGATTTCGCCGAGGTGCAGGTCCTTCGACGTGAAGTACGTGTAAGGCGAATCGTGCTTGTAATACTTTCCGACACCCGGGTCACGGAACAGCACGCATCCGCAGCCATAGGGCTGAAGACCGTGCTTGTGCGGATCGACAACGATGGAGTCGGCCTGATCGATGGCGGCGTAGGCCAACCGGGCGTTCTCATCGAGAGCGTCCGAGATCAGGCGGAAGTAGCCGCCATAGGCCGCATCCACATGGATGCGGAAACCGTACCGCTCACGGAGCGCCACAACCTGGTGGAGCGGATCGACGGCGCCGATGGCCGTCGTACCGAGGGTGACGACAACGGTGCCTACATCCCCCTTGCGCAGCTCGGTTTCGAGAGCTTCAAAGCACATGCGGCCGCTGTTGTCGGCAGCGATGCTGGCATACGGCAGCTTGAGCACGGCGGAGATGCGGGTGTGGGTATAGTGGGCCTGCTCGGAGCCGACAATGCGGCGACCGGGGGCGATTTGGCCGCCAATCCAAAGCGCTTCAAGGTTTGCCAGGGTACCGCTCGAGGTGAGATGCCCCAGATAGGGAGAGTTGCCCCAACCAAACATGGCGGCGATGCCCGAAACGGCTTCAAGTTCCATGACGGAACTGGCCCTGCCGCCGTCGCGGGCGTGATTGTTGGGATTGAGGGACATTGCCAGCGCATACGCGGCCCGCGCGACTGGATGGGGGGGCTTGAGCATCTGACCGGCATACAGGGGGTGGAAGTAGGGATAGTTGTCTCCCAGCCGCTGTGCTGCCTGATCCAGGACCTGCTCGATGGCGCCGAGTTGAAGCTCGGTCTGGTATCCGGATTCAAATGCCGGGAGGTCAGCGAACTCCTCATGGAGGCGCTGAGCAGCGCGGGCGAGGAGGCGGGGTACGGGGTCTGAAGTCATGACAACTCTCCACCGTATCATAGTGAACCTTTGTCCTTTAGGTTGCTCATTCCCCGAACCTTACGATAGAGCGGCTGCGTGGGGACGAAGGAGTGGAGGGGAAGAATTGTGTACCTGATTTCCAGAGGAATGCTACAATGTCTCCAGCGTTAGTCGAACCGGGCGTGAGCAGTGCTCGCCCAACCAAGCAAGATTCTGCCAGTGGTCGCTCCGATTCTCCAGCGCAATTCAATCCAGGAAACACGATCAAAATGGAACAAGGTACTGTGAAGTGGTTCAATGACGCGAAGGGCTTCGGCTTTATCTCGCGCCAGAACGGCGAAGATGTCTTCGTGCACTACTCTGCAATCAACTCGAGTGGTTTCAAGAGCCTGCAGGAAGGTCAAGCCGTGCAGTTCAACGTAGTGAAGGGCCCCAAGGGATGGCAGGCTGCAGACGTGCAGCCGCTGTAGTCCACAGGCCGATTCCGGCAGAATCTAGCAAACGTGCGAAAGGGCTGGGAGCAATCCCGGCCCTTTCGTGTGTGTAAGCCTGAATGCGGCCGGAGCATGAAGTCGATATCAAAGAGCGCCGACCGGCGGGAGATTGAAACTTCGGCATCGGAAGCCATTGGATATGGGAGATAGCTTGGCAATGACGGCAAAGGCGAACGTGGCGGTGATCATCCTGACCTTCAATGAGTCGATTCACCTGCCCCGATGTCTTGAGTACGTTGCCGCTTTTTCTAAAGAAGTCTTCGTCGTCGATTCCTACTCAACGGACCAAACGGTCGAGCAGGCCAAAGCCGGCGGGGCGCAGGTGCTGCTTCATCCCTTCCAGAACCAGGCACGGCAGTTTCAATGGGCGCTCGACAATGCGCCGATTACTGCCGAGTGGGTGATGCGACTGGACGCGGACGAGATCATCGAGGCGGATCTGGCGCAGGAGATCGTGACCAGATTGCCGCAGCTTCCGCCCGAAGTGACGGGCGTCGTGCTGAACCGCAAGACCATTTTTCAGGGGAAGTTTCTGCGCCACGGAGGCAGATATCCGATGATGCTGCTGCGGATCTGGCGTCGGGGCATGGCCAGGATTGAAGACCGCTGGATGGACGAGCACATCTATCTGACGGCCGGCCGTTCGGTGAACTTTCGGGGAGGATTTGCGGATCATAACTTGCACGACCTGACATCGTTCATCGACAAACACAACCACTATGCGAGCCGTGAAGCGCTGGACGTGCTGAACAAGCGGCTTCGCCTGTTTGAGGCGCAGGTTTAGCTGGCTGGTGAGACGACAGCCCGCCAGGCGAAGGTGAAGCGGTTTCTGAAGGAATCGATCTATAACCGCATACCGTTTGAGTTCGCCGCCCTGGGATATTTCCTCTACCGCTACGTGATTCAACTTGGATTTCTTGACGGGCGCGAGGGGCTGACGTACCACGTCCTGCAAGGGTTCTGGTACCGGTTTCTTGCCGGGGCCAAGCTACGCGAACTGGAACGCGCGGTTGGCACGGCGAGGACGGCGGATGAAGTCCGCAACGAAGTGGAAAGATTGACTCGGCGCCGGATCGATTGAGAAACAACTCACCGAAAGACGCCCAAAAAAGTTGACGCCGGTGGCGATGACCTCAAAGGGTGTAATCGCCGCCGGCATCGGAAACAACGCGCTCTGTGAATGTTCGTCTCGTGCTCAAAGAGCTACGAAGAGAACTTGAGAACTAACACTTGAATCATGCAGGCGGCCGTTCTTTCGTTCTTTGCGGCGAATCAACTTCGCCGCGAGCCATGCCGAATTTTTCCGATCCATTTACGAGTTACGCGGGAACCGATGGCAGCTTCTTCCCCAGTCACCGTTTGCCCTGCGCAGCGCTGTGAGGACTATAACTTACACATCCAGGATGCATTAAAGTGCCCAACGGGGTGCATGACCCGAGGGCGCCGCCCCTGAAATTGTTGTAAGGCCATTCGTCTCGGGCACGAGAAATCCGCGCACGGGATGAGCTTCGGGGCCGGCCAGAGTCGCATGGTGACTGCGGAGAGTCTTCGCCACCTCGATCAACGCCTGCGCGCGCTCCATTTTAGTTTGACGCTCCCAGTCCAACACAAAACCCTGACCGCATACGCTGCAACAGACGTCCCCCACGCCGTTGCTGCTATTGCAAAGTACCTGCATGTCTTGCTCCCTTTGATCCCTTCCCCCGGATGCTGATGGAACCTTATCTCTGCCTCATAACGGCTGAACATACCCACAACCGGGAAAGCCCCTCGCTGTTCGGGGCATGGGATGATCCCACATTGGTGCTAGAAAATCCTTTTACTTTAACGGAGTCGTTTTTGGCAATGAGGAAAAAGGGGTCGAAATAGGGCGTCCTCAATTCCATCACCCGTCGTCGCCGATCAGCAGGGATGAAACGGGAGCGCATTCCGATATAGAGCCTGATCGCCGGCGCTTCCGATGGCCGGCGGGGTGATCAGGCGCGGTTTCGTGGCCGGGAGGAGCCGACCCGGGAGATGCGAGATTTGCTCCGCAACCGCAGACGGTTCGCACGCGTGCGGTCACGCCATATACAACGCATCCTGAAGGCAGTGATGGGCACCCGCATCAACCCGTGTTCCGGAGCCCCGCCGCAATCCCGCTGATGGTCGCCGCAATGGCGCGGTTCACTTCAGGCGTATCTTCCCCGGCTCGTTTGCGGCGCAGCATGTCCACCTGGATCAAATGCATGGGATCGACGTAGGGGTTACGCAGCTTGATGGAGCGCGCCAAGACCTGGTTGTCTTCGAGCAGTTCCGATTGTTCAGTCACCGCAAGCACCGCGCGCACGGTGCGATGAAACTCGGCTTCGAAGAGATCGTAGATGCGTTCCCGAAGCTCCGCGTCCTCAACCAGCGACGAGTAAAGCCGTGCCGTTGCCAGATCCACTTTGCCAAGGGCCATCTCCACGTTGCGCAGCAGATCAATGAACAGCGGAAACTCCCGCGCCATGCCCTGAAGAAGCTCCAGTGAGCCGGATCGCTCAAGATAGTCGGCCAGCGCGAACCCTACTCCAAACCATGCCGGCACCAGCAGCCGCGACTGCGTCCAGCCGAACACCCATGGAATCGCGCGCAGGTCGGCAAGGTTCGGCGAAGCCTTGCGCCGGGAAGGCCGCGAGCCGATCTTGGCCTGCTCCAGTTCACCCACCGGAGTCGATTGTTCGAAATAGGTCACGACGTCGGGGTCTTCGAGAATGTGCTTTCGGTAGAAGCTGTGCGAAATGCTCGAAAGCTCATCGAGCGCAGCCTCCCACTCGGGCTTGAGGACGCCGGTAAAGTGTCCCTGCGGGTCGCGTGCGTTGGGCCGCGCCAGCGCATCCAGTGAGGCCGCAATCATCAGTTCAAGATTGCGCTCAGCCAGCACTTCGTCGGCATACTTGAAGTTCAGCACCTCGCCCTGTTCGGTGATGCGCAATTGTCCCTCGAACGAATCCATGGGCTGCGCAAAGATGGCGCGATGCGTCGGTCCGCCGCCGCGACCCACCGTGCCGCCGCGGCCGTGAAAGAGCCGAAGCTTCACGCCCGCCGCTCTAGCCACCACATGCAGATCCCGATGCGCTCGGAAGATCTCCCATGTGCTGGTGAGCATGCCGCCGTCCTTGTTGGAATCCGAGTAGCCCAGCATCACCTCTTGCCAGTTGTCCCAACTCGCCAGCAGCGTGCGATAGTCTGCACGGCTCCACAGTTCGCGGCAGATGGCGGGCGCCTGGCGCAGATCTTCAATCGACTCGAACAGCGGCACCGGCATCAGGCCCGGATCGCGGCCCGAGCCCTCCACCTTGGCTCCGCCAAGCCGCGCCAGTCGCACCACGGCGAGCACATCTTCCACGGAGGCTGCGCCGCTGATTACGTAATGGCGAATCACCTCGGGCGAACAACCACTCTTGGCCTCCGCCACCACGCGAAAGGTCTCCAGCACACTCGCGGTTTCAGCCGACAGATTGCCGGCCAGCACCGGCCCCGCCGTATCCGTAATCGCTTCTTTCAAAGCCTGCGCGTGGACGCGCGCATGCTGGCGGATATCGAGTGTATGCAGATGAAGCCCGAACGTTCGCACCTGCAAAATGAGTGGATCAACCAGGGTCCGTGCGATGCGCAGCCCGCGATTGGCAGCCAGCGAGGCCCGCAGCGCTTCGAGGTCGCCGATAAACTCTGAAACCGTGCAATAGGCGGGCAGGGCCTGCGCCAGCTCATCGTGAGTCTGCGTCAGCGTATAGGGCATCACCGGCAGGGCCGCGCCGTCGCTGCCCGGGTGCTCCATCGTCCGGCGCACGCGCGCCTTGACGCAGATGATGAAGCGGCGGTAGTACTCGAACTGGTACTGTTCGCCGAAGACCTGCGACTCCGGGGTGTGTACCTGCGCAACGTACGCTTCGAGCCGTGCCAGCAATTCGGCGCTGACCGCAATCTGCTGGGCGCTGGTGGTGAGCAGGTCCATGATCTCTTCGAGCTGACGCTGATAGAACAGCAGCAGGTGCCCGCGCGCCAGTTGGATTGCGTCGCGCGTCACCTGCGGTGTCACAAAGGGATTGCCGTCGCGGTCGCCGCCGATCCACGAGCCGAAGCGCAAGACCTGCGGCAGGGTGTGCGCCTCGATCTCAAGACCATAGGCGGCGCGCAATGCTTCAGAGATTTCGCGATAAAGACTGGGCAAGGTGGCAAAGATGGAGACGTCATAGTAATCCAGACCCATCTTGACTTCGTCATAGACCGTGGGCCGGTGTGAGCGAACCTCGTCGGTCTGCCACAGGCCGGTAATCTCGGCCAAGACCAGTTCTTCCAGCCGCGCAAGGTCCTGTTCAGGAACCGGGATCCGGTCCAGCGCCGCCAGAAACTCGCCGATGCGCCGCCGCTTGAACATCACCGAACGCCGGGCTACTTCCGTGGGATGCGCAGTAAAAACCGGAACGATAAGCACCCGCTTGAGCCAGCCCATCGCCTCTTCGGCGGTGATGCCCACGCGCCGCATCTCGCGCAGCGTGCCGGCAAGCGAGCCGCGCTGCCGTCCCGCGTCCCCGCTCAGTTGCAACGCCAGGCGGCGCCGCTTGCGGTGGTTCGTCTCCGCCAGATTGATGAGCTCGAAATAGAACGCAAACGCGCGCGTGAGCAGGAGGGCCCGCTCGACGGGCAAAGAGTGCACAAGTTCAAGCGCAGTCAAGGCCTGGCGGGCGGCCTCTTCCTCGCTGCCGTGCGCCTCGGCGTCGCGGCGGCGGATGGTGCCTTGCCGCAGCGCCTCCACATGCGCAAACAGATCGTCGCCGGCCTGCTCGCGCAGGACCTCACCCAGCAGCATGCCCAGCGAACGCACATCGCGCCGCAAGGGCGCTTCCTTCAGGTCGCCGGATCGTGCCTCCAACTCCGCCAACCGCTGCGACCAGCTCTCGGGATTCCACAAAAGCGCCATCGTCTTTTGATTATGCCTGATGGGCGCGGAGAGGCGGCCGCGAAGTCCCGTCAAGAAGACAGACGCCGGGAGCGGCGTCATCGCGGCCAGCCTTCACGATGCGATTTGCCAGGCAAAGTGCGGGCTGTGTTCGCCTGATTCTCCGCAGAGGATGCGCACAGCTAAGACAGCGCGGCCTGGCTCTCCAACTGCATCATTACGTCTTCCCACTCCGCGGTGAGTGCGGCCAACTGCGTCCGCAGTTCGTCTGCAAGCACGGAAAGACGCTGCGTCTCTTCGGCGGAGACATACACGCCCAACTGCTGCTCTGTGTGCGCAATCGCGGCCTCGATGCGCGGGACTTCTTCTTCGAGAAACGCGCATCGGTCTTCCATCTGCTTCTGCTTGATGGGATTGAGGCGGCGGGGACGGTCCGGTGTGGAGAGCTCAGTCAATGCGCGTGCATTCCCGTTCTGTGGCTCGGATTGTGCATCGAGGTCTCCGACCCTTCGGGCGATGACGCTGCCCGAAGGATGGAGCACGGGAGATTTCGTGTCAGGCGCAGCGGTTGTGACGGCTCCGGCGGCCTCCGCCTCTTTGCGGCGCAGATAGTCTTCATAGTTGCCTTCGTAGCTGATGACCGAACCACCCTCGACTTCAATGACACGCGTGGCCAGGCGATCGATGAAGTAGCGATCGTGGGAGACAAAGATCACTGTGCCGGAGAAGGCCGCCAGGGCCTCCAGCAGAACGTCTTTGGCGCGCATGTCCAGGTGGTTGGTCGGCTCGTCAAGCAGAAGAAAGTTGGAGGGCGACACCAGGATCCGCGCCAGCGCATAGCGATTGCGCTCGCCGCCCGAAAGCACCCCGAGCGGCTTGAACACATCATCGCCACTGAAAAGAAAACATCCCAGCAGCGACCGCAGCTCGACCTCCGGCACCTTGAGCGCCGCGCGGCTCATGTCGTCGAGCATGCGCGCTTCGCCATCCAGCACCTTGTACTGGTCCTGCGCAAAATACTCGCTGACCACGTTGTGTCCCATACGCACCGACCCGGCGGTGGGTGTCTCCGCGCCTGTCATCAGCCGGATGAGGGTAGACTTTCCCGCGCCATTGACGCCGACCAGCGCCACCCGGTCGCCGCGCTCGATGGTGAACCGCCCGTCGCGCAGCACCTGCTTGGGGCCATAGCTTTTGGAGAGGCCCTCCGCCTCGACGACCATGCGTCCCGAGGGCGGGGGCTGGGGGAACCTGAAGTGAATCACAGGCTCGTCGTCAGGAATCTCGATTCGCTCAATCTTTTCCAGTTCCTTGATGCGGCTCTGTACCTGCTTGGCCTTGGTGGCCTGGGCGCGGAACCGGTTGATGAACGACTCCAGATGCTCGATCTGAATGCGCTGGTTGCGATAAGCCGACTCCAGTTGCGTGCGCCGCTCATCTTTCTGGCTCAGATACTTGGTGTAGTTCCCCTGATAGATGTTGAGCCGCTTGTTCCATATCTCGACGGTGCGGTCGATGGTGACGTCGAGAAAATAGCGATCGTGCGAGATGAGAATGTACCCGAACGGATAGTTCTTGAGGTAGTCCTCAAGCCAGTTGCGCGTTTCAAGATCGAGATGGTTGGTCGGCTCGTCGAGCAGCAGCAGGTTTGGCTTGGCCAGCAGCAGCTTGGCCAGCGCAATGCGCATCTGCCATCCTCCGCTGAACTCGTCGGTCTGCCTGGCCCAGTCTTCCTTGCTGAATCCCAGGCCGGTGAGCACCGCGCCCACCTGGGCGTCGAGCGCGTAGCCGTCCAGGGCGTGAAAACGCTCCTGCAGCAGGGAGAACCGCTCCGCCGCGGACTCGTACTCGGGGCTGGCGTGGTCCAGTTCGGTCAACTGCCCGGCCAGCCGCTCGATCTCGCGTTCCATGTCGCGCAGTTCGTCGAAGACGGTGAGGCATTCCTCGAAGATGGTGCGCCCCGCCAGGCGCAGCCCCTCCTGCGGCAGATAGCCGATGCTCATACCGCGGGTCTGCTGCAGCGCGCCGTAATCCAGCGACTCCAGCCCCGCCAGCACCTTCATGAGGGTGGATTTGCCGGTGCCATTGGCGCCCACGAGCGCCGTCTTCTCGCGCGCCCGGATGAGCCAGTTGGCCTCAAGGAACAGCACCCGCGGCCCAAACCGCTTGCCCGCATTTTGGAGTGAAAGCATTCCATTCGATTTTCGCAGACCCGCGGAGCCGAATGTATACCGGATCGATCCGAACCGGCTTAAAAGCGAACAAAAGAGGAACGACCCGGGGGGGCGGACAGGGGGAGATGCCCGAGGGCGCGATTGGAAATATGGCTTATCTGATCCAGAGTGACATAGATTGCGCATTAATCTGCAAATTCGGGCTGGCGGGCAGCAGGTTCGCCGCAGCGTTGCAAAAAAAGTGCTGCATACGATGGATTTTTCCGCCCGGCAGAATTCGGAAGTTTTTCAAGCACAAATTCGGTGGCTTGCAGTTGCGGATCACAAACGCAGTTCCTTCGACTCCGCTGCGCTTCGCTCAGGACGACACATTCGAGTGTGAGAGAAAAGAAAGCAAATTACGGTCGTTTGGAGGACAATTGGGAAGGAACCCGGTTTTGGGACATCCCCGAGTAGCCGGGACCGAGGCAGGGCGCTTCGACGGGCGGCAATCATTATTTCCCGGGTCTCAGAAACGAGACCCGGGGCACCCTGGACCCGACCGAACAGGAGCGTCCATGAGATTGACCTCAATGTGCAAGAGGGGCGTATCCTTTCGTATCTATTTTCATCGACCCGCGCGCCCTCTCTGATTTTCGTGGACTCACGCGCGGTATTCGAGGAAATGGAGTTGCGTGTTGCGGTGGATCCTTATTCCGGTGTTCCTGGCCATGATGGCGTTTCCTTCATGGGCAGCAAAGCGAATGACTGTTGCGCAGCTCGAGCAAATGCTGGGCGCGGAGAGAGCCGCGCACAAGCCGGATATTGAGATCGCGCGAAAGATCAATGAAACAGAGCTCTCGGAGCGCCTTACCGACGTGACGGTGGGCCGACTGAATCAGCAATTCGCAAGCAGCTCTCTGCCTGCGATGGCGTTGCTTTTGCTGGCGGACAGGTCGGCCTTCCTCGACCCGCCTGCGAACGAATTGCCAGCCATGCCAACGCCTGACGCGGCCACGCAAGGGCAATTGCTTGAGGCTGCGAGAAGGTTTGCGGTCGAGACATTGCCGCATATACCCGACCTACTTGCTACGCGAACCACTTTCAGCTTCGACGATAGTCCCCAGGAAGTGACGAATGGAGGGTATCCCCAGCGTATTGGGCTGCACTTGATCGGCTCATCGAAGGCGGAGGTTTCGGTACGGAATGAGAGAGAGAATCCATCGGCACAAACCCGGACCACATCATCGCCCGAACAGGGCGGACTCATGACCTGGGGCGAATTCGGTTCCACACTGCTGATCATTCTGAGTGATTCCAGTCAAGGAAAGACGACATGGAGTCACTGGGAGCAGACTGCTGCGGGTACGGTGGCAGTGTTTCACTATGAGGTCCCCAAGACTGCGTCGCATTACGAGATCGACACTCCCCTTGAAAAGTCGGAGGTCAGCTCCGGTTCAAAACGGTGGGCTTACTCCGGGGGTATGGCTCCGACGACCACGACCGCAATGGTTCACAGCAAACCAGGCTATCAAGGAACATTGTGGATCGATCCAGCCACGGGGACAATCCTTCGGGTGACGTTAGTGGCCGATCTGAAAGGAGATTCGACCATTGAACGTGGCGCAATTCTTGTGGAGTATGGTCCGGTTCCGATCGCAGACAAAGTGGTTATATGTCCGGTGCGAAGTCTGGCACTCTCATCTGCGCCGGCCACCGTCGACGCTACCTTAAAGGGCGTTGCAACCGAGTGGTTGAATGAGAACCTGTTTACCAGTTATCACATGTTCGCTTCTACGTCGCGAATTCTGAACGATCAAGCCACGGCA
>VFSW01006332.1_pt1 | contig 17413 bp, 14 predicted proteins | sample 5358111 | NCBI WGS metagenome assembly VFSW01 (sample SAMN11554181, study PRJNA540505) | mine drainage metagenome | isolation source: sediment from site ElyBrook_90M | place: USA: Ely Copper Mine, Vershire, VT | collected 2017
GCCCGGAGGTTTCGGCAGCAGTTCGAACTGCGAGATATGAGCGGCCCTCTGGCGATGCGAAGTGCCAAGGCAATCCGCTCCGGTATCGCCGCCGCCGACGATGACGACGCGCTTCCCCGTTGCCAGAATCTGTTCGGGCACCGCATCCCCTTCGCAGACTTTATTCGACTGCGGCAGAAAATCCATGGCGAAGTGGATGCCGTTGAGTTCGCGGCCCGGCACCTTCAGGTCGCGCGGTATTTCGGACCCTGCAGCCAGCACCACGGCGTCGAAATCGCGGCGCAGGTCGTCCGCGGGGATCAGCTTCCCCACGTGCGCATTCACGACGAACACCACGCCTTCCGCCCGCATCTGCGCGACCCGGCGATCGATCAGATGCTTCTCCATCTTGAAGTTGGGAATCCCGTAACGCAGCAGGCCGCCAATGCGGTCGGCCTTCTCGAACACGGTGACCGAATGCCCGGCGCGCGCCAGTTGCTGGGCCGCGGCCAGGCCCGCCGGGCCCGAACCGACCACCGCCACGCGCTTGCCGGTCCGGTGCGGAGGCAATTCCGGCACGATCCAGCCCTCTTCCCAGGCCCGATCGACGATGTTTTTTTCGATGTTCTTGATCGTCACCGGCGGCTCGCTGATGCCCAGCACGCAGGCGGCTTCGCACGGCGCCGGACAGACGCGTCCGGTGAACTCCGGGAAATTATTGGTGGAATGCAGGACGCGGCTGGCCTCGCGCCAGCGCCCGTGCCAGACCAGATCGTTCCAGTCGGGAATGATGTTCGACACCGGGCAGCCGGTGTGGCAGAAGGGAACGCCGCAATCCATGCAGCGCGCGCCCTGCAGCCGGATCTTGTCTTCCGGAAACGGATTGTAGATCTCGAACCAGTCGTTGATGCGCTCGGAGGCGGGGCGCCGCTCGGGCACCTCGCGCGTATATTCGAGGAAACCGGAAACTTTACCCATTAGCGCTTACCCATTGGCGACACCGATCCCGATATGCCGCAACTCCCCTGTCGCGACACGGCGCGTGACGGTCTCATGCTGCACGTTCTTCTTCATCACGCGCTTGAATTCATGCGGGAAGACCTTCACAAACTTCGGCAGCATCGCATTCCAGTCCTCCAGAATGCGTTTGGCGCGGGGACTGCCGGTAGCATCGAAGTGACGGTAAATCGTGGTCTGCAGCACCTGCTGATCCTGCGGATCGAACACCTGCTCCAGATCGACCGACGTCCGGTTGCAGCGGAATTGCGCGAACTCGCCCGACTCGTCGAGCACATAAGCGAAACCGCCCGACATGCCCGCGGCGAAATTGCGCCCTGTCTTGCCGAGCACGATCACCAGACCGTTGGTCATGTACTCGCAGCCGTGATCGCCGAGCCCTTCGACGACCGCCGTCGCGCCGGAATTGCGCACCGCGAACCGCTCGCCCGCCATGCCGTTGAAGAAAGCCTCGCCGCTGGTGGCCCCGTAGAGCACCACGTTGCCGATCAGAATGTTCTCCTCCGGCAGGAAGGTCGAAGCTTCCGGAGGGTAGACGATCAGGCGGCCGCCGGAGAGCCCTTTGCCCACGTAGTCGTTCGCCTCGCCTTCCAGTTCGAGCGTGACGCCTCTGGCGAGAAATGCCCCGAAACTCTGCCCGGCCGAGCCCGTGAACTCGAACCGGATGGTATCGTCCGGCAACCCGGCCGAGCCGTACTTGCGCGCGATCCGGCCCGAAAGCATCGCGCCCACCGTGCGGTGCACGTTCTTGATTTCCAGTTTGAACACCACCGGCGTCCGGTGGTCGATGGCCTGCTGCGCGCGTTCGATCAGCTGGTAGTCGAGCGCCTCGGTCAGGCCGTGATCCTGCTCGGTGGTGCAATGGCGGCTCACCCGCGAAGGCACCGGCGGATTGTAGAGAATCGACGAGAAATCGAGCCCGCGCGCCTTCCAGTGATCCACTGCCGGACGCGTTTCGAGCATGTCCACGCGCCCCACCATATCCTCCATTTTCCGGAAGCCCAGCTGCGCCATGATCCGGCGCACCTGCTCCGCGAGGAAGAAGAAGAAATTGATGACGTCCTCGGGCTGGCCCGCGAACCTCCTGCGCAAAACGGGATCCTGCGTCGCAATGCCCACCGGGCAGGTGTTCAGATGGCACTTGCGCATCATGATGCAGCCGAGCGCGACGAGCGGCATGGTGGAGAATCCGAACTCCTCCGCGCCCAGCAGGGCCGCGATGGCCACGTCGCGCCCGGTCTGCAGTTTGCCGTCGGTCTGCACGCGGATGCGGCTGCGCAGATCGTTCATCACCAGCACCTGCTGCGTTTCCGCGAGGCCCAGTTCCCAGGGCGCGCCCGCGTGCTTGAGCGAAGTGAGCGGCGACGCTCCGGTGCCTCCGTCGTGTCCGCTGATCAGGACCACATCCGCATGCGCTTTCGAAACGCCCGCCGCCACGGTCCCCACGCCAACTTCGGCCACGAGTTTGACCGCGATGCGCGCCTGCGGGTTGACGTTCTTCAGATCGTAGATCAACTGCGCGAGATCTTCGATCGAATAAATATCGTGGTGCGGAGGCGGCGAGATCAGGCCCACGCCCGGCACGGAATGACGCACCTTCGCGATGACTTCATCCACCTTGTGGCCGGGAAGCTGGCCGCCTTCGCCGGGCTTCGCCCCCTGGGCCATCTTGATCTGCAGTTCGTCGGCATTGACCAGGTAGTGCGCGGTCACGCCGAAACGCCCCGAGGCTACCTGCTTGATCGAACTGCGGCGCAGATCGCCATTCGCGTCCGGCTTGAAGCGCTCTTCGTCTTCCCCGCCCTCGCCGGTGTTCGAACGGCCGCCAATGCGGTTCATCGCGATGGCGAGCGTCTCATGCGCTTCCTTCGAAATCGACCCGAACGACATGGCGCCCGTACAAAACCGCTTGACGATCTCGCTCGCCGGCTCCACTTCTTCGAGCGGCGCCGGAATCGCGGGCTTGAACTGGAACAAACCGCGCAGCGTGCAAAAGTGCTGGTTCTGGTTGTCGATCAGGTCCGTGTATTCCTGAAAAGTCTCGAAACTCTTCTGCCGCACCGCGTGCTGCATTTTGCTGACGGTGTCGGGATTCAGCAGATGATATTCGCCGCGCAGCCGGAAGGCGTAGGCGCCGCCGACCGGCAGTTCCGTGTCGCTGTCGGTAACCGGCTGGAACGCGAGCGCGTGTTTCATCGCCGCTTCCCGCGCCAGCACTTCGAGCCCGACGCCCTCGATGCGCGAGGCAGTGCCGGTGAAGTATTTGTCGATCACGTCCCGGTTCAGCCCGATCGCTTCGAAGACTTGCGCGCCGCGATAACTCTGCAGCGTCGAGATGCCCATCTTCGAGAAGACCTTCAGCAGGCCTTTGTTGATGGCCTTGATGTACTGGTAAAGCGCCTTTTCGTAATCGACGCCATCGGGCAGATAGCCGCGCCGCGAAAGGTCTCCCAGCGTTTCGATCGCGAGATAGGGATTGACGGCGCTTGCGCCATAGCCGATCAGCAGCGCGAAATGCATCACTTCGCGCGGCTCGCCCGATTCGATGATCAGCGCGGCCTGCGTGCGCGAACCCTCACGCACCAGATGATTGTGCACGGCGGTCATCGCGAGCAGGCTCGGGATGGGCGCGTAATCGGGATCGATGCCGCGGTCGGAAAGAATGAGGATCGTGTAGCCGTTCTGAATCGCCAGCGACGCGCGCCGGCACAGACCGGCGAGAGACCGCTCCAGCCCTTTTTCGCCCTCGCCGACCGGGAACAGAGTGGATAAAGTGGTCGCGAGGAAGTCGCCCTGGGAGACGCGGCGCAGCTTTTCGAGATCCTTGTTGCGGACGATCGGATGCGGCAGCTTGAGCGTGTGGCAATGCCGCGGCGTCTCCGCCAGAATGTTGCGCTCCTTGCCGATATAGCTGACGAGCGACATCACCATCTCTTCGCGGATGGGATCGATGGGCGGATTCGTCACCTGCGCGAAAAGTTGTTTGAAGTAATTGAACAGCGGCTGCGGCTTGTCGGACAGGCACGCAAGCGGCGTATCGGTGCCCATGGAGCCGATGGGCTCTTCCCCGTTGGCCGCCATCGGCGTCATCAGAAAACGCACGTCTTCATCGGTATAGCCGAAGGCGCGCTGGCGCATCGTGATGGTGGCGTGATCGGACCCGTGGACATGCGCCGGGTCGCCGAGGCTTTCGAGCGTAATCTGGTTCGCCGCCAGCCACGCGGCATACGGATTCCGGCTCGCCAGGCGATCCTTGATCTCGCGGTCGGCAACGATGCGGCCCTCTTCCAGATCCACCAGGAACATCTTGCCCGGCTGCAGGCGGCCTTTCATGCGCACATCCTGCGGCTCGACCGGCAATACGCCGGCTTCCGACGACAACACCACCATGTCGTCCTTCGTGACCAGATAGCGCGCCGGACGCAGACCGTTCCGGTCGAGCGTCGCGCCGATCACCCGCCCGTCGGTGAAAGCAATCGCCGCCGGGCCGTCCCAGGGCTCCATCAGCGAGCAGTGGTATTCGTAGAAGGCCTTCTTGGCCGCGTCCATGTGCGGATTGCCGTCCCACGCTTCGGGAATGAGCATCGCCATCGCATGGGGCAGCGAGCGGCCGGACTGGACGAGCAGTTCGAGCGCGTTGTCGAACGACGAAGAATCGCTTCCGCCGGCTTGAATAATCGGGAAGAGCTTGGCCAGATCGCCGCCGAAGAGTTCGGACTCCAGCACGGACTGGCGCGCGTGCATCCAGTTGACGTTGCCCCGGACCGTGTTGATCTCGCCGTTATGGGCGACGTAGTGGAACGGATGAGCGAGCTGCCAGGTGGGGAACGTGTTGGTCGAGAAGCGCTGGTGAACCAGGCAGAGCGCGCTCATGACATCGGGATCGGAGAGTTCTTTGTAGAACTTCGCGATCTGCGGGGCGAGCAGCAGGCCTTTGTAGACAATGGTGCGGGCGGAGAGAGAGGGGATCGAGAACATTCCCCTCTCGGAGAAATCGCGCAGGTCGATGGCGGCCACTTCGGCTTCGACGCGTTTGCGGACGACGTAGAGCTTGCGCTCGAGCCGGTCCGTGTCCATTGCGTCTGTATTCGCGCCCCGCCCGCGTCCCACGAAAACCTGTTCGATATATGGCTGCGAGGCGCGCGCCACGCGGCCGATGGCGCTGCCCTGGATGGGCGTATCGCGCCAGCCGAGTACGCTCAGACCCTCTTCCTGGATGATGCGCTCGACGATTCCTTCGGCGCGGAGCCGCTGGGAGGGCTCAACGGGCAGGAAGACCATGCCGATTCCGTACTCACCCGGAGCGGGCAGGCTGAAGCCGAGCGTGTCCGCTTCGCGCGCGAAGAACTTGTGCGGGATCTGAATGAGCAGGCCTGCGCCGTCGCCGGTTTCGGGATCGCAGCCGCAGGCGCCGCGGTGAGTCAGGTTGATGAGGATCTGAATCCCCTTTTCGATAATGTCGTGGGATTTATGGCCCTTAATGCTGGCGATAAAACCCATGCCGCACGCATCGTGCTCGTGGCGCGGGTCGTACAATCCCTGAGCCTCCGGCAGGCCGTGAGGTTCGGGAAGTCCCCGCGCCGCGGCAATGGAAGACTCCTGGCTGGCAATGGTGTATTCAGATTCGCTCATAACCGCACCTGGGTAGTTTCCCAATATTAGCAGGAAGATTCATTATCACGCAAACGAATCTTAGCGAGTTGACAGTATCATGAATTCTTATGATGCGGGCGCCTCGCGGCGAGCTGGGCGGCGAGCTGAAATGACACTTAAACCATGCTCTGTTGCCTGCGCCGCTTGTCTGGAGATCAGCCCACAAGCCGATCATAGTCTTTGTGGGAGCCGATCCAGACCCACGTGATCGTGTCCGCACTCAGTGTCCCCAGAGCGCGGTAGTGGTCTCCCACGCGAACGGTGAACCGATCCGTATTTCCCTTCAGTCGTCTGAAATGAAGCGACGGATGATGAGGGTCACGCTGCCACAGTCTAAAGTTCTTAACTGCCAGTTCCTGAACGTCAGCCGGCAGCGCATGAAACAGATCCCGGAAACGGCGAGTGGCTACCGATTTCACCTTCGCGAAGGCCAGTCGCTGAGAAGCCCCCGGGTGGATTCGCTTTCGGCTTCCGCGAACAGAAAATCCAGCTTGCCGGCGGAAGAGTCCCGATCGATCTGCTCACTCCAGTGGGCTTGTTCACGCGCGTGAAGCCACTCGACAACGCGCCGATATTCTTCCGGCGGCAAGCGATCGATGGCGGTCTCGATCTCTTCCACACTGTCCATGCCTGGAGTTTAGCACCGGGCACCCGGATACATTCGCCGGACGGGCACTTGAACCCTACACCATGCTGCGGCGGCTCAGCGGCGCTTGCCGGATCTCCAGGCATCCGCGCCCGGTCGGCAGCACCTTGCCCGGGTTCAGCCGCTGTCCGGGATCGAACAGCGCCTTGAAACGCGCCATGTAATCGAGCGAATCGGCGGGGAACAAACGGTCCATCAGTTCGTTCTTTTCCATCCCGACGCCATGCTCGCCCGTAATCGACCCGCCAACCGAAATGCAGTACTTCAAAATGTCTTCACCCGCGGCTTTGGCGCGCTCCAGTTCCCCGGGCAGATGCGCGTTGAAGAGGATAATCGGATGCAGGTTGCCATCGCCCGCATGAAAGATGTTACTGATGCGCACGTCGTGGCGCGCGGCCACTTCCGCGATGTAACGCAACGTGGGCGCGACCTGAGTGCGCGGCACCACGCCATCCTGCACGTAATACGACGAACTCACCCGCCCCACCGCGCCGAACGCGTTTTTGCGGCCCTTCCAGAGCAACTCGCGCTCTTCCGCGGTTTTCGCCACGCGGCACTCGCGCGCGCCGCAGCGCCGGCACACCTCGCGGATCTGTTCGGTCTGCTCCTCGACCGCTTCCACCAGCCCTTCCAGTTCGATCAGCAGCACGGCCGCCGCGTCCATGGGATACCCCGCGCCGGTCGCCACTTCCACCATCCGCAGCATTTCGCCGTCGAGCATCTCCACCGCGACCGGCGTGATGGCGCAGGCGGTGATTTCGGCCACCGTATCCGCCGCGTCCGAGGCCGAATTGTAGACCGCGAGCAGCGTCTTCACCTTCTCCGGCCGGCGCATCAGGCGCACCACGATCTTCGTCACCAGCGCCATGGTGCCTTCGGAACCCGTCAGGAGCCCGGTCAAGTCATAGCCGGGCAGGTCGGTTTCCTTGCCGCCGGTCGTGTGAATCGTGCCGTCGGGCATGACGAATTCGAGCCCCAGCACGTGGTTGGCGGTGACGCCATAGGCGAGCGTATGCGGGCCGCCCGAGTTCTACGCCACGTTGCCGCCGATGGTGCAGGCGCGCTGGCTCGAAGGGTCGGGCGCGTAGAAGTAACCGAGTGCCTGCACCGCCAGCGTGATGTCGAGATTCACCACGCCGGGCTGCAGGACGGCGCGCTCGTTTTCGATATCGATTTCGAGAATGCGGTTCATGCGCGCGAACCCCATCGTCACGCCGCCTTCGCGTGGAATCGCCCCGCCGCTCAAGCCCGTGCCCGCGCCACGCCCCGTGATGGGCACGCCGTGCTCGCCCACGATCCTGACAATAGCGGCGACTTCTTCGGCGGTGCGCGGGAACACGACCAGCTCCGGACGCGCCTTGTCGACGCTGCCGTCGTACTCGTAGAGCGATAGATCTTCCGGCCGGTCGAGGTAGCCGCGCGGGCCCACCAGCTCGACGATTTTCTTCTTCGCCGCCGCCGGAAGCGTCCGCTTCCCGGAAACTTCAGAAACTTCAGAGGAGGGATTCGACATGCTGGACCATCTGCTCGGATGACCAATTCGCTTCGCCGACGATCTTCTCCACCACCCTGCCGTTCCGGTCGATCAGATAACTCTCGGGAATCTGGATGGTGCCGTACTTCGTCTTGATTCCCTTGTCCGGCTCGCGCGCCGTCATGTAAGTGACGCGAAACCGGTCGAGAAAAGTCCTGTAGGCCTGCTGATCCTCGTCTTCGCTGACGCCCAGAATCACCAGTCCCTTCGGCCCGAGGTTGATCTCCAGCTGTTCGAGCGAGGGAACCTCCTGCACGCAGGGCTGGCACCAGGTCGCCCAGAAATTGAGAAGGAGCAGCTTGCCGCCGAAATCGCGGGCCGTCACGGTTTTGCCGTCATCGGCCGTGATGCTGAACTGGGGGGCTTTGTCGCCTGCCTTGACGACGTTGTCGTGCAGGGACAAATAGAGGGCGAAGACGAATGCAAAAAGCATCGCGAAAACGCCGGCGTGGAGAATGCGGTCGATGGCCTTCATGGTTGGTTTCTTATAATTCTATTGGATCGGATGCGCCCGTTGAACCAAACATGGTGATATCGAAGAAAGTGGAGTTCTCCGCCTCGCATGTCTGCCGCTTGCCGCAGCTGAGCGCGGCCGAGAACGAGCGCCTGTACGGCCCCGCCGCCAATCCGCATGGCCACGGACACAACTACGAAATTGAGGTGGCCATCGAAGGGGATCCGGATCCGGTCACCGGAATGATCCTCGATCTGAAGGAACTGAAGGAAATTCTCGAAGACAGAGTACTGAACGTCTACGATCACCGGATGTTGAACCGCGAGGTCGAGCCTTTCGACCGCATTGTGCCCACGGTCGAAAACATCGCCATCGATATCTGGAACCGCGTTGCGCCGGGGATCGGGGGCCGCGCCCGGCTCTATTCGGTCCGCGTGCATGAGACCAGCGAGCTGTGGGCGGAATACCGGGGCCCGGAATGACGGTGCGGCTGACCCGGAGGTATGCGTTCTGCGCCTCGCACCGCCTCCATTCGCCCGCCATGAGCGCGGAACGGAACAGCGAGGTTTACGGGAAATGTAACAATCCATACGGACATGGGCATAACTACGAGGTGGAACTGACGGTGCACGGCACGGTCGATCCGGTGACCGGGCGGGTGGTGGACCTCGCGTTGCTGGACAGTCTGGCGGAAGAACGGATACTGGCGCCATTCCGCTTTCGCAACCTGAACGAAGAGGTGGAGGCATTCCGGACGGCGGCGCCGACCACGGAAAATCTGGCCTTCGAAGTGGACCGGCGTCTGCGCGAAGCCTGGCCGGAAACGTTCGCGGGCGGCCTGCCTCGGCTCGAAAAGGTCCGCATCCGGGAGACGGAGCGAAACATCTGTGAGATTACGCATTCGGTATGAACAAGAAACCGGCAGTCGTTAAAGTCATTTCCGCTTCACCGGAAAAAAGCATCGCACCGCTGATCGGCGAGGTGATCGAGGCGCTGGGCGAAGATCCGCGGCGCGAGGGCCTTCAGCGCACTCCGGAACGGGTGGAAAAGGCTCTGCGTTTCCTGACCGGCGGCTACAGGGCAGATGTCGGGAAGATCGTCAACGGCGCCATCTACGACGTGAAATACGACGAGATGGTGATTGTGAAGGACATTGAGTTCTTCAGCATGTGCGAGCACCATATGCTGCCGTTTTTCGGCAAAGTCCACGTGGCCTATATCGCGCGCAACAAGGTGATCGGGCTGAGCAAACTGCCGCGCATCGTCGACGTTTTCGCGCGCCGCCTGCAGATTCAGGAGCGCTTCACGCAGGAAGTGGCCCAGTGTATTCAGGAGTTGCTGGATCCGGTGGGCGTGGGCGTCATCGCGGAAGCGCAGCACTTCTGCATGATGATGCGGGGCGTGGAAAAACAGCACTCGGGCACCGTGACCAGCGCCATGCTGGGCGCGTTCCGGACCAACAAGGAAACGCGGGACGAGTTCCTGTCCCTGATCCGGCCGAGGTGAGAGCGCCGCGGCGAGACCGCTATAGTGAAAGAGAATGAGGGTTTTTCTCGCCGGGGCGTTCCTCGGGTCCGCCACGTTTTGTGCCGCGCTGCACGCTTCCATCCTGCCGACTGTCCATCTGGACAGTCAGGCGCTCCAGGCTTTCGCGAACTATGTGGCTCAGTTCGAGAGAAATGTCGCCACCCCGTACGCCCAGTCCGGGAAAATGTGGATCGACGACTCTTCCTGCTGCCTGCGCAACGGCGCTTTCGCGGCCGGCAAGCCGGTCGTCGAACCCCGCGAGAACACAGACGTCGCGGGCGGCAGCATCCACCACTTTTCGGGCGCGATGCACATCCAGGGCGGATCGATCGACAACGTCCGGCACATCATGGAGGATTACCCGAATTATCCGAAGTACTTCAAACCCGATGTCGGCAAAGCCAGCGGCATACTGGACCCCGGCGCCAGGCCCGGCGACGAACATTACACCGCGAATCTCTCTTTGATCCAGTCCACCCTCTGGATGGCGGTGTCCTATGACTGCGTTTACGATGCGCATTACCGTTTGCTCGATCCGCGCCGCTGGGAGTCCGTATCCGCCGCGACCAGCGTCAGGGAATGGCGCGATCCGAAGGATGTGAGCCAGGGCTACTATCCCGAAGGCGACGACCACGGCTTCCTGTGGCGCACCAACACCTTCTGGTTTGTGCGCGAGAACAACGGCGGCGTGGATGTGGAACTCGACAGCATGACCCTCTCGCGCCCCATCCCGACCGGGTTCGCATGGTGGGGCACGCGGCGCACGCGCGACGCCGTCGACAAAATGCTCAGGGACATGAAGGCCGCCGTCGAAGCGCTGCATCGGAGTTAAAGCGATGAACCATGAGCCTCGATCCGCCGGACTGGCCTGATTTCCGGGCTCAGAGCCACCGGATGCTGGACGGCGTGCTCGACTACATCGAGCACATCCGGGAACGTCCCGTGTGGCAGCCGATTCCGGACGATGTCCGCGCCCGCTTCCGCGCCGCCCTTCCCACCGCGCCGACCGATCTCGCGGCGGTGCATGAAGAGTTCCTCGAATACATCCAGCCTTATACGACAGGCAACGTCCATCCCGGTTTCATGGGCTGGGTGCATGGCGGCGGCACTGCCACGGGCATGCTCGCGGAGATGCTCGCGGCCGGATTGAACGCCAATCTGGGCGGGCGCGATCATATTCCGATCGAGGTGGAACGCCAGATCGTGCTGTGGATGCGGGAACTCTTCGGGTTCCCGGAGAGCGCGACCGGCCTGTTCGTCACCGGCACTTCGATGGCGAACCTCATCGCCGTTCTGATCGCGCGCGATGCCGCGCTGGGTTTCGGTGTCCGCGCCGGCGGAGTCGCCTGTAATTCAAACCCTGGCAATTCAAAAAAACTGACCGCGTATGCCTCCACCGGGGCGCACGAGTGCATCGCGAAAGCAATGGACATCTCGGGGCTCGGCAGCGACGCCCTGCGCACAATCGATCTGCGCACGCTGGAGCAGGCGGTCGAAGCCGATAGCGCGGACGGCTTCACGCCGTTCCTGATCGTGGGCACGGCCGGTACGGTTGACACCGGAGCCATTGACGACCTGGCCGGCCTGGCCGATTTTGCGCGCCGCCACAAACTCTGGTTCCATGTGGATGGCGCTCTTGGCGCGCTGGCGATCCTCGCGCCCGATCTGGCGCCGCGGCTCGCGGGCATCGAGCGCGCCGATTCGCTGGCGTTCGACTTTCACAAATGGGCGCAGGCGCCCTACGACGCGGGCTTCGTTCTGGTGCGCGACGGCGCGCTCCATCGCCAGGCTTTTACTTCCGCCGCCGGGTATCTCCGAAGGGAAGAGCGGGGTCTGGCGGCAGGCGCCGACTGGCCCTGCGACTTCGGCCCGGACCTTTCCCGCGGCTTCCGCGCGCTCAAGACCTGGTTCACGCTGAAAGTCTTCGGGCTGGAGGCGCTGGGCGCCGTGATCTCGCGCACCTGCGCGCTCGCACGGTATCTGGAAGCGGGAATCGCGGCGACACCGGAGCTGGAATTGCTGGCGCCGGTGGAACTGAACATCGTCTGCTTCCGCTACCGCGCCGAAAACTCCGAAGCCGAGGCAGACCGCATGAACGCCCGCATCGCGGTCGAGTTGCAGGAGTCGGGCATTGTCGCGCCCTCGACCACCCTGATCGGCGGGCGTCTGGCCATCCGCGCGGCCATCGTGAATCATCGTACGGGCGAAGGTGAAATCGATGCCCTGATCGAGAACACGCTGACGCAGGGCCGGTTTCTGCGCGCTTGCGATCTCGCCGCATCGGGCAAAACGGAACAGGCGAGGGATCTCTACCTCAAGCTGCTGGCGCACGACCCTTCGCATGCCGGAGCGCTGAACGATCTGGGCACCCTTCTGCACGCGAACGGATATCTTGCGGCCGCCCGCACCGCTTATGCGGAAGCGGTGGCGCGGCGCCCGCTCGCTCCCATGGGCCATGTGAACCTGGCCAATATGCTGCGCGAAAGCGGCGAGTGCGATGCGGCCCGCGCGCATTATGAGACGGCGCTCAGGCTCGATCCCGCGCATCCGGAAGCGCACCAGGGCCTTTCGTATGTGCTTGCGGAAGCGGGGGATGAGGATGGCGCGGCGCTCCACCGGCGCGCCGGTTTCGAAGTCCGCCCCATTGCCGCGCTGCCCTATCGCGGCGAGGGTCCCGCGATCCCGATCCTGCTGCTGGTTTCGACGGTGGGGGGGAACATCCCGGTCCGGCACCTGCTCGACGACCGCGTGTTCCGGACGTTCGTCGTGTTCCCGGAGTTCTGCGGCCCGGAGACGGAACTGCCGCCGCACCGGCTGATCTTCAATTCGATCGGCGATGCCGATCTGGCGGCGCCGGCGCTGGCCGCCGCAAGCGCCCTGCTGATGCGCACCTCCGCCCCGGCGATCAATCCGCCGGAGGCGGTGCTCCACACCGGGCGTGCCGCGAACGCACGGCGCCTTTCCGGTCTGCCGGGCGTGGTCACGGCGGCGACAGAGACGCTTTCGCGCGAACTGCTCGCCTCACGGGATGCCCCGGCGGAGCTGGCGCGCCGCGGTTTCCGGTTCCCCCTGCTGTTGCGAACCCCCGGCTTCCACACGGGCCGGCATTTTGTACGCGTGGAGACGCCCGATGGGCTTGCGGCCGCACTGGCGGAACTCCCCGGGCAGGAGTTGACGGTACTTGAATACCTCGACGCGCGCGGGCCGGACGGCAAAGTACGCAAGTACCGGGTCATGACGATCGGGGGGCAGCTTTATCCCCTGCATGTGGCGATCGCGAACCAGTGGAAAGTGCACTATTTCACGGCAGACATGGCGGACCGGCCGGAACACCGCGCCGAGGATGCGGCGTTTCTGGAGAACATGGCGGGCGTGCTTGGCGCGCGCGCCATGGCGGCGCTGGCTGCGATTCAGCGCGCGCTCGGCCTCGATTACGCCGGCATCGACTTTGGCTTGAACGCCGCCGGGGAGGTGCTGTTATTCGAAGCGAATGCGACGATGGTGGTCTACCCTCCGGGTCCCGGCGAACGATGGGCGTACCGGCGTCCGGCGGTCGAACGGATCCACGCGGCCGTGCGCGAGCTGCTTACGCCAAACCTGTTCACGCCAAATTTGATCACCCCAGACCCGATCACCCCAGAAAACTGACGGTCGAATTCGTCGAACTCGTCCCGAACAGCGCCTGCGCCTGCTCCAGGGCCGGTATCGCGGACGCCGTTGGCCCCACTTGCGACCCGGTCAGCGACTGGAGAAGGAGACTCTCCGGCGAAGCAGTCTGGGACGTGTTGGAATACCCGAACAACCCTCCGTCGAACTGCATTTGCAGCGCCTGCTGGCTGAGTTGCACCAGATCGCCGGGAGATGCCTGCAACGCGGACTGCACCGCGGGCGAGGACAGAGTGGAGGAGAGCGACGCGTTGCTCGAGAACGACCCCGAAATCGCGGTCAGCAGCGCTGAAATGCCCGGACTTGTCGAAGAGATAGCACTCATCGGAATTCCTTCCGCAGTACTTATCGGCAGTTTCCCGAAATACTTTAGGCGTCAATCGGCATTTTCGTGCTTCCGCGCCCCCCCAAAACCTAACGCTGGGCGGAAAAACCCGGTGAAATCGTCGAAGCCATGGCGCCGCCGGCGCCGATCAAAATCGGGAAGTTGGCCCTGACCGGGGACGCCTGCCCGTTGACGACGAACGGCGTAAAGGCCCATTGCTTCAACGTTGCAGTAGCGATGTCACATGCCGACGCGATGCGAGGCGTCTCCGAATTCCCGCAGGAAACGTTCTGAACCGCTCCGTCCGGCCCGATCTCCAACCGCACGAGCAGCATCGAGACCCGGTCCCCGGCATCGACCGGCTGGAACGCAACGTATCTGGCGAGATGCGACCGCAGATACTCCGGGTCGATCACTGTATTCACGCCGGAGTGCGAAAATACAGGCGCGGCGGAATTGGCCTGAAAGCCCGCAGCCGCTATCATGATGAGCTGGAAATCGGCGGTCAGAGAGGCTTGTTTGACGACGCCGTCGGCGATCGCCACGCTTCGATTCACCGGGAGCGAAATGGGTGCGCCGTTCCCGGCGGTTATGTTCACCGTTCGCGGATTCGACAGCCCAAGATATACAACCAGCGTTTGTCCGCCGCCGCCGATGGTGACGCTGGAGTTCCCCACGCTTACGAGCGCCGGCGGGTGAGCCGTCACGGGCAACGTGCGCAGGGAAGCAGCGGTAACCAGTCCGCGACGGGCGTTCTGGAATGCGGCGTCCGCAACCTCGATACGATCCTTTTCGCCAGGAGTTATTTTTATACCGACGATCCAGTGCGAAAAGCTGCTGTCCGGGATCGCGAGATCCACGCGATCCCCGGAAGGCAGGTCGAGCACCGTCCAGGGTATCGCCTGAGCCGGCCCGGACTCGGCCAACCCGGCCGAGGGCGCGAGCGCGAGCAGAAACACGATGCAGAAGCGATTCATTCCCGATACCTCCGCGAGCTGCGTCTTTACTCGATATGTTAGATCCGCAATGACCGGGAATCAAGCGAAAATGCCGGCGGGCGATACGCGGCACGGTGAAAAAACGAACGTCAGATGCCCATTTCGGTGAAGACTTCCTTCGCCGCGCGGAAGCTGTCGATGCCGGCGGGAATGCCGCAGTAGACCGCGACCTGCATGAATACTTCTCTGATTTCCTCCTTCGTGAGTCCGTTGGTCACGGCGGCGCGAATGTGCAGTCTGAGTTCGTGCGGCCGGTTGAGCGCGGCGATCATGGCGAGGTTGATGAAGCTGCGGGTTTTGCGCTCCAGCCCTTCGCGTCCCCAGATTTCGCCCCAGCAGTACTGGGTGGAGAGTTGCTGAATCGGCAGGCTGAACTCGTCGGCATTGGCGATGGATTTGTCCACGTACTCCGCGCCCAGCACTTCGCGGCGAATCTTCAGGCCCTTCTCGTAAGTTTCCGTGTGCATCGTTATATCCTATCGCCATGTTCCGGCGGCGCGGGATAATCGGATTTGAGCCCAGCCCGCTTTCCCGCGAGGATTCGCCGGCGCATCCGGTACCGCGTCACGCGGGGCGGCGTGTTTTTTATGCTCGCGCTGGCCCTCACCGGCGTGGGCGCATTCCTTTCCGGCAACAATCTGCTGTTCCTGATCTTCGCGGCAATGATGGCGCTGCTGCTGGTGTCGGGGTTCATCAGCCGCCTGGTGCTGGCCGGGCTGGAACTGGAGCTGCTGCTTCCCGCGCATGTTTCGGCGAGAACGCCCACGCCGGCGCGGGTGCGCATCCGCAATCTCAAGCGGCTGACGTCGTCGTTTTCCATTGAACTGGCGGGGCGGGACGATGCGGCTCACGACAGGGCTTCGATCCTCGGCGCGCCGGTTTACTTCCCTCTGATTCCGGGGCGGGCCGCGATCGAAGCGCCGGTGGAGGTGGTGTTTCCGCACAGGGGGCGGCACAGGGAGAATCTCTTCGCGATTTCGACGAAGTTTCCGTTCGGCTTCCTGAGAAAGAGCACGCGGGTGGCGCTGCACCGCGAGACGATCGTCTATCCCGCGCTTGAGCCCCGGCCGGGCATGGAGGTCCTGCTGGGTTCGATTGCGGCCGAAATGGACGCGCACATCCGCGGAGACGGGCGCGACTTCTATCGCATCCGTCCATACGAACCGCAGGACAGCGCGCGCCATGTGGACTGGAAGAGCACCGCGCACGCGGGCCGCCTGCAGGTGCGGGAGTTCACGCGCGAGCGCCAGGGGATGGTGGAGATTTTCTTCGACCGGTGCATCGATCCGGGCCAGGGGCAGCGGTTCGAGGAACTGGTGGAAGACTGCGCGTTCGTGGCGTGGGGGCTGGCGGAGCGGGAGGCGCGGGTCCGGCTGCGGTCCGACCGTTTCGATCTGGCGATTCCCGACGAAGGCGAGGTGTACGACCTGCTGCGGTTCCTGGCTCTGGTGGAGCCCGTGGTTTCTCTGACACCGGGGGCGGTTGGCGATTCGTCCGTGCAGGTGCGTTTCGGGGAGTCGAATCTGCAGGTGATTTTCAGCGCGCGGGGAGAGGGATTTCAGGGATTCGCCCGGCCCGCGGACATGACATAATAGTCGCGCGAATGAGCACACCCACCTCGAAAACTACGCCGAAAACTTCTTTGAAAACTACTGCGGCGGATCCGGAAATTGGCCCTGTCCAGGGGGGATCGCGCTACGCCTGGTATGTGGTGTTCGCGTTGACCGCGATCTATATGATGTCGTACGTCGACCGGCAGATCTTGAGTCTGCTGGTGGCGCCGATGAAGAAGGATCTGGGCATCAGCGATACGCAGGTGGGGCTGCTGCAGGGGCTTGCGTTCGGCATTTTCTACACCCTGATGGGGCTGCCGCTGGGGCGCCTCGCGGACACGCGGAGCCGCCGCAATGTGATCGCGGCGGGCGTGGTGCTGTGGAGTTTCTTCACGTCGCTGTGCAGCGTGGCGCGCAGTTTCGGGTCGCTGTTCCTGACGCGCATGGGCGTGGGCGTGGGGGAAGCCAGTCTGTCTCCTTCGGCGTATTCGCTGCTTGCGGATTACTTTCCGAAGGAACGGCTGGGCGTGGCGATCAGCGTGTTTTACATGGGCGTTTTTCTGGGATCGAGCCTCTCTCTGCTGGTGACGGGGTCGGTGATGGATGTGCTGGCGCACACGCCCGTGGTGACGGTGCCTCTGCTGGGAGCGATGGCGGCGTGGCGCATCACTTTTCTGGTGGTGGGGCTGCCGGGCCTGCTGTTCGCGCTGCTGGTGTATACGATTCGCGAGCCTTTGCGGCGGGACCTGCTGCGCACGCGCGGCGGGGAAGCGAGCAGCCTCAGCATGGGCGCGGCGATGCGGGAGATGGGGCGGCGGTGGCAATCGCTGCTGGGGATTTCGATCGGGGCGATTTTCCAGTCGATACCGACCTATGCGCTGATTTCCTGGACGCCGACCTATTTCCAGCGCGTGCATGGGTGGACGGCGTGGCAGTCGGGCCGCGGGCTGGCGGCGCTGCTGCTGACGTGCGGGTGCGCGGGGATGTACGCCGGCGGGAGGGTGAGCGATTACTGGCAGAAGACGGGCGTGAGCGAGGGGCCGTTGCGGGTGGGGGTGTGG
>VFSW01006333.1_pt1 | contig 17409 bp, 18 predicted proteins | sample 5358111 | NCBI WGS metagenome assembly VFSW01 (sample SAMN11554181, study PRJNA540505) | mine drainage metagenome | isolation source: sediment from site ElyBrook_90M | place: USA: Ely Copper Mine, Vershire, VT | collected 2017
GGTTCATCTCTTCCAAGCATGCGAAGTGCCATCCTTTGCATTTACCAACAGTATCGTTCTCGGACTCAACCCGCCCCAGGAGCGGAGTCAATAGTTCTGTCGCATGGGGTACTGCTGGTCGGAAATGTCTCATTATAGGGCCATTCATATCCAACTATGAATGGCCCTCACAACTATTTTTGCGGTGATCTCAGGGACGTTATACCAAATCCGCATGAACAGTGTCACTAAGAAGCGGCGCCAGGCCACCAATGGTACTGCGTATAGCCACGAATAGAGGCCAGGTCGGCTTGTCAGGTGAGGCATCGCGCACTCTGGATCGCCTCCAACTCGTCGAGGTCGCGCACGCGCCGATTGGCCAGCGCCTCATTGGTCAATGGCCACAGCCGTTCTGCCGGTTGGAGTTCCGGCGAATGGGAAGGCAGGCAAATGAGGTGGATCCCCTCCGGGATCTCGACCTCCTTGCTCGTGTGCCAGCCCGCCTGATCGATCAGCACCGCCACTTGCTTGCCGTTTCCCGCGCCCACTTGACGGGCAAAGTCCGCCAAGACCAGGCTGAAACTATCGCTGCGCACGGTCGGCCACAATGGCCACTCTGTCTGCCCAGACAGCGGCTGGACAAACGCATTCAGGTACCGCCACTGATAGCGGTGCCGCACCATGGCAATCGGACGGTGACCACGGCGCGCCCAGACCTTGCGTAGGATCGGCTTTACCCCCAGGCGATGTTCATCCATGCCCCAGATTTCAAGGCGCGCGTTGGGATGGACCTGCTCAATCGCCGCCAACTGGTCAGGGAGTTTTTTTTATAAAGTCTTCTTGCTCTTGCGGATCGGCCAGGATATGGCGCGGGCGGGGAACTTTGGGGCGGCGCTGGAGCCGCTGCAAATACTCCCAGCCCCGCTGCTTCCCCACCCGCCGGCCGATGCGTTCGCTGATCCAGGCCGCCACTTTGGGTCCACTCCACAGACCTCCGTCAGCTGGCGGCTGATCTAACGCTTGATCCAGTTGCTGGTGCAGGTCAGGATTCAGCAAGGGCGCATGGCCAGGATTCGCATGACGCTGGTCGCGCAAGCCCTCTCCCCCCTGCGCATTGTAGCGATGGACGAAGCGGCGAATCCATTGCACATGATAGCCACAGATGCTCGCCACCTCGGTGGTGGAGCGTCCTTGGGCCAAGAGCTAGAGCGCCTGCCAATGCGTTTTTTCGACGGGATCGGCAGCTTGTCGGTAGTGCCGAGCCAATTCTTCTGTGGTGAAATGCTGTGCGATCGCTAACTGTCTACTCATACTGACATTATACAACAGGTTTTGGTATCACTCCCTCGCGTGATCGTTTCTACCCCAGCATGCCACGAGATCGCGATCCGTTCCGTCACTGTGCTCTCGCTGATGAGTGCAAGCTCTCTGGCACAAAAGGCGAGGAGGCGATGTCAGAGGCAGACGTCACGACCAATCATGCTCCTTTCGGACCGACGGCCAGCGATTGGATCGTGTCTGTCCGTTCATTGGCGATGGTCGCCTGCAAAGAGAGGACAAGCACCTGATCGTGATCGCTCGTGGCACTCATTCTCCCTCCCGGATGCGCCAGGTCTCGGTCTCTACGACAAGATAGCCTGGCGCACCATAATCGCTCGGTACGACGGCGGTTGCGACATCTGACATTTTCGAACGGTGAAGTAACGCGTGACGACCAACATGAGTGTGGCCGCTCACAATGACGCGAACTTTGGGACACAGCTGCACCTGCCGGCCGAGCGAGAGATTGCCGTAAAACGCGGCCTTCAGCCCATCTTGCTCGTCCCCCGGCACACGAAGTAGCTGCTCCTCGCAGAGCGGCACATGGGTCACGATGAGCACGCTGCCTGTCGCAGGATCGGCCTCCAGCGCGCGAAGTCGCGTCAGTAGCCCTGCGCCCAGGCGCCCGGCGACCTCCGGGTCTTGCCAGGGCCAATCAATCCAGCGCGCATCATGATTGATGATGCGTTTGATCAGGGCGAAATCCCGGCCGGGATCAGGCGGGAGGTCGGGAGCCGCAGCGGAGTAGTCATACCAGGCAAGGCTGCCAGCGACGGCCAGATGCTCGTGCTGCCAGACCGCATCTTCTAACCAGAGCATGCCAGCCTGGCGCGTGGCTTCGGGCAGATAGCGCTCGAAAAGCTCCCGGCTCTGATAGCGCCCGGACGCCCAGATATCGTGATTGCCGGCAAGCACGGCCACAGTTCCGGGAAGATCGCGAAATATCTCCAGGCAGGCCACAAATCGCTCAAGCGGCTCCCCGAGATCGCCTGCCAGCACCGTTAGATGCGGAGATGCCGCTGCGATCCGATCATGGAGCTGCCACAGCGTCGCGACACCTGTGAGCCCCAGGTGCAGGTCACTGGCGATGACGACGGTAGCCATGATATGCTCCTTTTCGCCGACTCCGGTTTGCTCTGGAGGATGTGCCAATCCGGCCCGTTACGCCCGGAAGATCGCCTTCCGCATGAATGCGAGGGCGCTCTTTCCGCGATCGTGGATCGTCTGGTGTGGGATCAGCGCGCGATCCAGCTGCCGGAGCTGATCCGGCGAAAGCGTCTTGCGGTAGACCTGGCGTGCCTGTGCGAGCCAGACAGCATATGTGCGCTGCCAGTCCGCGTAGCGCGCAACCTGCGGACGCCACGCCGCAGGAACGGCATGTAGCGGATCAGATGTGAACACCACCCAAAAGACCAACGTGATAGCAGTGATCAAGCAGAATAACCCGATCTGTGCTGGCTGTGTCGCTTGCGGATTTGCATGGATCATTAGGAGGACATATCCCACCACAAGCGTCTCCCCAGTTGCGCACAGGCTCATGATGGTGATCAGGCCGCTTCCGGCGCTGCTGTGCCTCTCCCAGCAAACGTAGCATCGGCTCAGGCAGAGATGGCTTTGCCGGCGGATTGCTCGTAGGATATGGCGTCGGGAGCCCGGGGACGAGAGACCACTCGAGATCAGACCAGGCCATGGGATCCTCGCTTTCTCTGGTCGCTTCAGTGACTCGTTTTCTTGCCCCTTAGAGCGCCCATGCTGTAGGCATATCCATCGTTGCGCTGAAGGAGAGAGCAGTATCTCATGCGGATGCGCGTGATCGCGCCGCATGTCGTCTTGATGGCGCAGACACCGCTCGATTGCACAGCAATGCGCCCGACATGCGCGCCAGCCGTCTTCAGCGGTTGCGGCACGACCGCGCGCACTATATCGCCCGTGCGCAATCCCCTGACCACGCTCGTCGCTTTTGGAGCGGTGCATGGGAACCCGTGCGCATTCATCCGGCACATCTGCCGAGCGTGACGGCCCGTCGCCACGATTCTGAGCATTGGCATCTGCTGCCAACGCTCAGGAGAGGGAGTTTCCCTGGCGGCAGCCTCCCTGGAGGCATTTGGCAGACGATGTCCTGTTGTCCTGTCGCACGCTCGAGTTGCTAACGGCAACTCCATAGCCGCCAGGCGACGAGAGAGCGCTCCTTGTCCTAATCGCTTGGCAGTGTGTGGGCACCCAGGCGATTTGGCACCAGTCACCACTTTCGGATTGGCCATCGGCACTTCCAGGCTGATCGCTGTCACAGGAGCGAGACGGCGCAGGCGTTCTGCCCAGGTGATGACGTTCTGCACGCGGCTCTCGATCGACGGGGGCAGCCACCCGGCGCGGCGGCACCGGTTCGCAAAGCGTGGTGGGCGGTATCTGGTCTTGCGATGCCGGCGCCCGCGACGAATCGCATGGCGCTTGATCAGCGCATGATGGATCTGGTGACTCCGGTGCACGATCTCGGCCTCCCAGATCACGCCTCCGGTCGCATCGTCGATCAGAGCCAGGCCAGTAATTCTGCTGCCTGGGGTGATGACGAGCCGGGGTAGCGCAGGCTGAGCATCCCTCACCACGTGCATCAGTATGATCGTGAACGGATAGCGCCGTAGCACGGCGGCTTTCCCTGCCGTGAGCAGCAATCGCGCTCGACCGGGATGAACCGGAGTCAGCGGGCGCCGCTCAGCATCGAGCACAAAGACGTTCGACATAGATCCTCCTGTGCCCTTGCGGGCCTCCGCTTGCGCGGGTAATGGTTCCCTCGTCCGTGTTCACGAGCGGCCATCTTCGACAAGCACTGCGATTTGAACCCCATCTCGCTGTTTAACCTGCCGATTGCAGAGCCTGGAGCTGAGATGCCACCTCAGGGTGCGAACATAGGCGCTCCTCGTGAACGGCTCCCTGGCAAACCAGGGGGACTGGTCAGCATCGAGGCTCTTGTGAGCCTCCGCCTTCCGGCGTGGGGCCGCTGACTATAACATATCGAGAAGATGTGGCGTCGCTGGCCATCTTTGGCACATCATGCCTTTCGGCCGGATGCGCACATGCTTTTCCATGTGTTGAGCCGTCTCTGATGCGGAACGGGCAGCGATCGAACAATACTCTGAGTGGTTTACCCCTGCACCACTGCCCGTAGCGCACGGTGTTCCAACAGCACACCGATGGGATGGCCATCATTGTCAACCACGACCGCCCAATCGCTGCGTTGACGAGTCATCAGTGCCGTTAGGGCAGTGGCAAGCGGCATCGATTCCGCCATCACCAGCTCTGGTGCCTGCGCCAGACTGGCTGCTGTGGTTAGCTCTTCCGGCAAGTTTCGTAAGAGTTTCACGAGCGATGCCGAAGATCGCGTAAGTGCGCGAATGATGGCAGCGCCTCTCCTCTGCTCGGCCTCCGGGAGCGCACGCTGTAAGAGGGTGCGTGCGTCGATCACTCCACGCAACTGACCACCGGCTCCCAAGACAAGGACGATGCCCTCAGCCGTCGCCTGCACGACACTAATCACCTCATCGAGCGCTGCCGCTTCGGAGATCATGGGAACCTGGCGATCCGTTACCATGCCCACGGTCAGGCTCCCAGCAATGGGACTGCTGGTTTGGATTCCTCCGACTTCCTCGGATGGAGAAGGCACCTCAGACACCTGCGGACCGTGAGCGCTGACGATCGTCGTAATGATCGCGTGCTCGCTCAGCACGCCAACAAGCTGTCCGCTCTTCTCGATCACGGGCGCACGCGTGATCTGATGCGTCGTCAGATATCTCCCGGCCACAGTGAGAGGAACATCAGACTGAACCACAGCTGGCTGCGTAATCATCACATCCTGTACCACGTGTCCCTCGGTCAGATGCATCAGCTGCTCGCGAACCTGCACGGCTGTTGGTTGGTCAGAGATAAGCAGAGCCTGCGCCAGGTCAAGCTGCTGCACGATCGACCGCAGGGTCACGACCCCGACCAGCACGTGATCCTCGGTGACCACCGGCAGCAGGCGATGATGCTGCTGGAGCAAGAGGATGAGTGCATCGCGGAGGGGTGTTCCCGCCAGGACCGTTGTGCCGGCCGGTGACATCACGTCGCGCACGAGCGATCCACGGGTAGGCGGTCGCACTATCAGCACCGCACAGGGCGCTTCTTCGACCACTTTCATCGCGGTGCCTCCTGTTGTCTGGCTCCAGGGACGCTCATGCCCGGTTGCCCCCATGATCAGCAGATCGGCCTCGTGGGCACGTGCCGCCGCGATCAGCTGCTCGCTGGCCGAGCCGGAGCGCGTCTCAACCTCAACCGGTGTGCCGGCAGCGGTTGCTCGTGCGATCGCGCGTGTCTGCGCGTGTAGAACGATGGACTGTTGAGGGGTGGGCGCCGTTGCGTCACCTTGATCAGGAAACGCCTTTTCCAGCACCGAGAGCACGTGGAGAGGTCGGTGGACGCTTCTAGACAGATCCAGTGCCACCGCGAACGCTTCCCAGCCGAGCGGTGATCCATCCAGCGCGACGGCGATGTGCGCGAATTCCATTCCTGGGGTGTGCTCGCGCACGACCAACGCGGTGCACGGGGTACGCTGCACGATCTGGTGCGCCGTGCCGCCGAGGGCTGTTCCCCAGATCGCGGAATGGCCGGCGTGGCCGATCACGATCACGTCCGCGCCAATCGCGCGAGCAAGAGCGATGATCTCCTGCGCCTCATGCCCGTGCGCTAGATGTGACGTCACTGACACCCCCCAGCGCTCAGCTTCGGCTGTGACCCGATCATGGCAGGCGGAGAAATAACGCTGTGCCTGGGCCATATCGCTGGCAGCCCCTTCATGGGATGCGACATACTGCGGCAGCTCTTCGATTACTGAGATTAGATGGATCTCGGTGCGCTCGCGCATGGCCAGCATGATGGCCACATGTGCGGCGGCCTCCGAGGTGGGCGAGCCGTCAATGCCGACGGCGATCCGGGTGAACATGATGTTTCCTCCTAAGCCGGTCACGGCAACAGGCGCAACAGCAAGATGAGCAGCACGATGCCGAAGATATAGGCGAGGTACTGGTTGATGTTGCCCGACTGAATGACCTTGACGCACTGCGCCAGGGTTTGCACGAAATGGCGTGCCGGGCGGTACAGGCTGCGCTCGAACGGGGGCGGCGTCTCCTGGCGATAGACGATGTGCCCGCGCCGGTGATGCGCTGCCGGCTCGATGAGATCGACCGTCGCGTGCGAGCGATAGACGGCGTTGAACATAAGCCGTAGGGGATTGCTGAACGCCATGCCGGAGTACGCCATCCGTGGGCTGAAGCGCGCAATGCCGCCGGCCCACACCGGACCGGTGCGCGTGGCGCCCAGCGGGCGGATGAGCCGCCTCGCCAGCCAGATCAGCGCCAGCAGCCCCAGCTCGGCCAGAATGAGATACGACGGCGAGTCGATGGTCGAGAAGTTCGGCGCGGCGATGATGACGAGGCCATTGCCCGGGATGATCCCCTGGAAGAGTCCGCCACCCAGGCCCACCAGCGGCGCATAGGCTCCGGGGTGGCCGGTAAAGAGGGGTGGCACGACCTGATTCACTACGCTGACGCCCACCAGCGGCGCTGTCACGCGATCCGCTCCGCTGAGCACTAGCGTCGGCGTCACGCCCAGTGCCAGGCACAAAAAGGCCAGCCAGCCCAGGCTCAGACGCATCGCAAGGGGAATAGGCCGAGACTGTTCCGCTTCGGGACTGCGCGGCAAACCCAGGAACGTGACGCCGACTGCCCGAACGAAGGCCGTCACGCCGATACCAGCTACCAGGGCGAGCGTCGCCCCACAGAGCGTCATGATGATCCGGGCGGCAGCATTGGTCGTGTTGAAGCTTTGCAGCAGGCTCTCCAGCAGCATCCACTCTCCGACATAGCCGTTGAAGGGCGGCACGGCGCTGATCGCCAGCGCGCCAACGACGAAGGCCGCCGTGACCGCAGGCAGCCGGCGAGCCAGGCCTCCCAGGCGCTCCAAGCGCACCGTCCCTGTTGCGCGGTCCACCGCGCCGGCGCCCAGGAAGAGCAGCCCTTTGAAGACAGCGTGGTTCAGCGCATGGTAGAGCGTCGCGAGTGCAGCGATGGCTGCCAGCGCCGGCAGACCCAGACTGCGGAACGCCAGGGCGGCGCCCAGCCCCAGGAGCATGATGCCGCCGACATGCTCGACACTGGAATAGGCCAGCAGGCGCTTCAAATTGTCCTGGACTAAGCTCTGCAGGACGCCGATCAGCGCCGTCACGGTCCCCACCGCCATCATGACCAGACCCCACCAGGCCGGACCAGTGCCGAGCAGATCCATCGCCAGACGGATCTCGCCATAGATCGCCAGCTCGATGATGGCGCCGGAGAGGAGCGCGCTGATCGGGCTTGGTGCCGCCGGATGCGCCTCGACCAGCCAAAACTGGAAGGGGAGGATGCCGGCCTTGGCGCCAAAGCCGACGAGCACGAGCAGAAAGAGGACACTGCGCAGCGCCGGATCCAGCTCCGGGCCGGCCAGACGCATGCCGGCGAAGGCGAACGTCCCGCTAGCCTGATAGAAGAAGAGGAAGGCGACAACCACCAGCGCGGTTGCAGCTTCGCTGACCGCCAGCATGAGGAACGTGCCACGAGTGACCTGGCGATCCTGGTAGTGGTAGGTCGCTACCAGGTAGCTCAGGAAGGCCATCGCTTCCCAGGCCATCAGAAACAGGATCGCATCAGCGGCGGTGACGATCAGGAGCAGAGATACCAGCAAGGCGCACAGCAACAGGCCGTAGGGACGCAGGTCGCGCGGCCCCTCGGGCGCACCGGGGGCAGCGTCCGGGGTGAAATAGCCGATGCTGAAGATCGCCACCGGAGACGCCAGCACGCCGATAATGATCAAGAAGTACGCGCCGAGCGCGTCAGGCCCGATGAGCAGGGGACCAAACGGCAGCGTGCTGGGAATGCTCGCCTGGGGACCGATATCACCCGCCAGCATGCCAATGCCGCAGATCAGAGCACCAATACCGGCCAGCGCGCAGGCGACCGCAGCGGCACTGTACCCCAGACGCCGTCCCGGCAGCACATAGGCGAGCACGGCACCCGCCGCGCACAACGCCAGGGCAGCCCAGAAGGCAGTGGCAGATACCGACGTCGTCAGCCCATCTATCATCTCCCATCCCCCCCCGTTTCTGTCGCGGACGCCTCACTCCCGCTACGAGCGACTTCCCACGAGCCGCCCCGCACGCGCTGCTCGGCACGATCGAGAGCCAGCAGCAAGCCATGGATGAGTGCGAGCGGCGATGGGGGACACCCCGGGATGAATACGTCTACCGGCACAAGGTCAGCCAGCGATCCGCGCACGTAGGGACTGGCGCTGAAGATGCCGCCGCCACATGTGCACGCGCCCACGGCAATCACCAGGCGGGGCTCGGGCATGGCGTCGAGCGTGCGCAGCAGCGGATCTTCCATCGCGCGCGTGATCGGTCCCGTCACCAGCAGCGCATCGGCGTGGCGCGGTGAGGGGGTGAAGAAGATGCCGAGCCGGTGCAGGTCATAAAAAGGACTGGTCAGCAGCTTGATCTCCGACTCGCAGGCATTGCACGAGCCGGCGTCTACATGCCGCAGATGGAACGATCCCTGAAAGAGGTGTGTGATCCGTCGGCGCAACGCCTCCTGGGTTTCCGCCAGCTCGCGATCGGGTCCTTTTCCGTCGTCGATCCGCTGGCTGTCCTGGGCGCGCGTGAAGCGAAGCGGGGTCTGCATCTGCCTGGCTCCTTTATGGAAGATCGCTCGATGCGGGAGTGATAACGGTCAATTGCCGGAGATCCTGCCGAGATCTGGTCGCCAACTCGATCTCGCCGGTCATCACGAGGGCATCCCGCAGACAGGCATCGACGCACAGCCCGCAGCCGATGCAGCGTCCCAGGTCAAGCGAAAAGATCTCTCTGCCGGCGACGGACGTTATCTCTAATGCCTGCGTCGGGCAGGCCTGGACGCACCGATCGCATGTGTCTGCCTGGCAGCGTTCGGGGATGACGCGCGGACGCACGCGCAGGCCCTGTGTGGCACTCGGATCCGGCCGTGCCGGATAGCGCGTCGTGGCGATTCCGGTGCGGATCCCTTCGAGGATCCAGCCCAATCGGGTAGACATTGATCGCTCCTCTTCTCACCGATCGACGCCGGCGTAGGACAATCCCCAACTTTGCTCGATGACGGGGAAATCGGTCAGGATGTTGCGGCCCGGCACGCACAGCGGAAAGGCCTGTGCATTGGCAAATGAGGCCGTGCGCACACGATAACGCGTCACCGTGCCGGCGTCGCTCAGGCGAACCCAGTGCAGCCCTTCGCCGCGCGGTGACTCCACCCAGCCCAACCCCGTTGCCTGCGGGTGCCGATCGGGCACTGCGACCTGAGCTGGCCCCGCAGGTAAGCGAGCGAGCGCATATTCGATGATGCGCAGCGACTGTGCGATCTCTTCCAGGCGCACGGCAACACGCGCCTGCGCATCCCCGTCCTGCAGCACCGGAACGTCAAACGTCACCTCGTCATAGGCGGCGTAGGGGTGATCGCGCCGGACGTCGGCATCGATGCCGCTGGCACGTGCGGTCGGGCCGACGACTTCCCAGGCGCGCGCGACCCCAGGATCCAGGATGCCGGTGCCGGACAGGCGATCGACATGCGATGATGAGCCGAGCAGCATGGTGCCCAGCCGCCGGGCCTTACGCTGGAGCGCGCGCACCAGCGTGCGGAGGGCATCGAGCGCGTCTGGTGAAGGGTCAGCGCGCACACCGCCAACGACACAGGCCCCAAACAGATAGCGGTGGCCGGACAGCACGGCGTTGAGACGCAGCACACGCTCTTTCAGCAGTTCATATTGCGCCTGCCCCACCACCAAACCGGTCGCCTGGCAGACATCAGCCTGATAGCCGAAATGGTTGTAGAGTCGCTCCAACTCGGCATACAGCACGCGTAGAAAGCGAGCGCGCTGGGGAATCTGGATCCCTTCTGCCGATTCGACCGCTTGACAGACGGCCAGCGCGTGCGCGAAGCCGCTGGTTCCGGAGATGCGCTCGGCCACCAGGGGTAACGTGAGCGGTGTGAGTCCGACGGCGCGCTGCTCCACGCCCCGGTGCTTATAGAACAGCTGCAAGTGGAAATCGACGATCTCTTCGCCGACCGTGCGCAGCGTATAGTGACCGGATTCGACGATGCCGGAGCGTACCGGTCCCAGGGGATAGTCCACGATCCCTTCGGGACCGGGGTCCAGCGTCACGCGCTCGTGGTCGAGATGTGCCAGAGGCAGCCGGGCCGCACCGGTCGCGCGCGCGCCATCGGAGGTCACTTCGAGCACATTGCCCGGCATGCCGCGAATGGGAAAGACGTCCTGTGGCCAGTCGGGCGGCAGCCGCAGGCGAGTGAGCGCCGGGTGTCCGACGATCGCGACGCCGGCTTCGTCCCACAGCTCGCGCTCGTACCAGTCCGTCGCCGGAATGATCGAGATCAGACTGTGGAGCTGGGGAGTACGCGCATCCAGCGGCACGACCAGATGCAGCCAGGCGGGAAGCCACGCGATCGACAGGATGACATGGACGGACAGCCCATCTGTGCTAGAGGCGGGCGACGATGCATCCGCGAACAGGTCCACCAAGTGGCCATCCACGCGCTCGCGCAGCAGGGAGAGCGTCTGGGCAAGCTCGTCCGGCGCGACAGTCACGATCACGTCACCACGTGCCGTGTCTGCCTGGCGACTCTGGCTGGCATGAGGCAACACCCCCGCGAGCTGATCCCCCACCCGCTCGGGCATGTCGCGCAGAAGATGCCGCACGCCCGAAGCGTCGAATGCTTGCGCACGATCCAGTGCGTCTCGCATCTACTGTCCTCCTCCCAACACGTTCGTGGCTTGCTGCAACAAGGTATGCAAGGGGATAGGCATAAACACTCCCAGGGCGATGACCAAGATCCCCGTGACCACCATCGCAATGATGCTGGTCACGCTCAGTTCGCCTGGATGCGCGCCATGCGGCGGCGAGCCAAAGAGCATCTGATTCCAATGGCCGGTGAAGGCGATGAAGATCGTCACCACCAGCGCCAGGACGATCAGCGCGGCCACTGTTTGGCCCGTGTGAAAACCCGCGCCCAGGATCGTGATCTCGCTCGCGAAGATGCCGAACGGCGGCGCCCCGGTGATCGCCAGCTCGGCAATGATCAGCAGTGCCCCGGTCAGCGGCATCAGACGAATGATACCCTGGACCTTCTCGACCTGCTTCGTCTCGAATTTTAGCAGCACCTGCCCGCTGGCGAAGAAGAGGAGTGCCTTAGTCACGGCGTGATTGACCAGCTGAAAGAGCGCGCCATAGATGCCGATGGCGCCCCCAAACGCAATGCCGGTCGCGATCAGGCCCATGTGCTCGATGCTGGAATAGGCTAAGAGGCGCTTGTAGTCGCGCTGGCGGAGCAGCAACAGCGCGGCCACCAGCAGGGAGAGCAGTCCAAAGGCCAGCAGCAGCGCGGCAGGGTACGCCCGCCCGACGGCGGGGACGGTCAACGCGAAGAAACGCAGAATAGCATAGAGCGCTGAGCTGAGCAGCACCCCGGACAGGAGCGCACTGATGGGGCTGGGAGCCTCGCTGTGCGCGTCGGGCAGCCAGGTATGCATGGGGGCCAGGCCGGTTTTCGTGCCGTACCCAACGACGATGAAGAGAAACGCCAGGCGCATGACGGAGGGATCGAGCTGGCCGGCGACCGGCGCCAGGCTCGACCAGGTGAGGTCGTATCCGGCGCCCAGGGCGCGCACGCCAGCATAATACGTCAGCACGGTGCCGAACAGTCCCAGGGCGATGCCGACCGAGCCGATGATCACGTATTTCCAGGCGGCCTCCAGCGCTTCGGCGCTGCCATAGAAGGCGACGAGAAAGACTGATGAGAGCGTGGTCAGCTCGATGGCGATCCAGAGCACTCCCAGACTGTTGCTCAGTGGGACCGCCAGCATGCTGCACACGAACAGATTGAAAAGAGCATAATAGCGTCGCACACGCATCAGTCCCGCGCCGCGCCGCACGTCTTGATCGCGCATGTCCACGCGCAAATAGCCGATGGAATAGAGTGCTCCCATCGCACCGATGAAGGCCGTGACCAGAGCGGTCAGCCCGCTCAGGGCATCGGCATAGAGCCAGCCCCCAAGGTCACTCAGATGTCCGTCAGCCATGATCACGGTGACGGCCAAGACAACGACGATCATAGTGATCAACGAGCCGATCAGCGTGGCCGCTTCCGCGATCCAGCGGCGTGGCGCCAGCAGCGCCAGCAGGGCTGCCGCCATTGGGATCACGAGCGTGGTGCCCAGAAGCCCCATTGTCTCCTCTCCTTCTTCACCCGCGCAAGCGGCGCAGATCGAGTGTATCCGCACTGGTGATGGTGCGATGCAACAATGAGACGAGCAGCGTCAGCACGATGACCGCCACCAGCACGTCAAAGAGAATGCCGAATTCGACCAGCAGCGGCATGCCAGAGACAATGGCGATGGCACCGGAAAACAGTCCGTTTTCGATGGTGAGCAGTCCCACCAGTTGAGCGATGACGTGACGCCGCACGCTGAGCACGAACAGACCGAACAAGACGAGCGCGAGCGAGATCGCCAGCGGCGGCTCATTGAGCACGGCGCCGGGCGCCACTACGGTCGGGGCGGTGAACGACGCGATGATCGTCAACACGATCGCGCACACCAGTGACGCGGCGGTGTTGAACAACGGCGCTTGCTCCGGGCGGTTGGGGAGACGCCGGATCACCGATCCGAGCATGCGTGGGATGGCAACGACCTTGACCAGTATCGTCAGCCCGGCCACCAGCAGCAGATCCCAGCGCTGGGTGCCGATCCCGACGGTCACGGCAATCGCCGTCACGAGGAGCGATTGCGCGACATACGCCGGAACATAGTCACTAATGCGTCGCGCGCCGACGACGGCAAAGCCCGTCAACAGGAGAGCGGCGCCCAGCAGTGTGAGCACTGTGGACAGTGGATCGTCCGGGTTGGCGGCAGATGCTGCGTCAAGAAGCGGAAACAACATGATGCGATGAGCCTCCACGCGGTGATGTCACAGGGAATGGGCGACGTAATAGCTGATGAGAGCGAGCGCGGCGAGGGCGAGGGCGAAGCCCAGGAACTCGGGGACGCGGAAGAACCGCCACTTGGCGACCGACGACTCGATGCCGGTCACGATCCCACACACGATGAGCATCTTGAAAAGCAGGACGCCGGCGGCTTCCAGGAATGGAGGGATCACGGCTCCCCCTGTGGCTGTGGCAGGGATCAGGCCAAACGGGGTGGTCAGCGCGTTGAGCAGAATCGTGAGCAGAACGAACAAGCGCATGGCGCCACCCCATTCCATCAAGGCGAGGTCGGGGCCGGAATATTCGATGAGGCGCGAGCTTTCGATCATCGACAGCTCGAAGGTGGTCGAGGGATTATCCAGCGGAATGCGCCCGGTCTCGGCAAGGATGACCAGGAAGAGTGCGGCCACCAGCAGCCAGTGCACCGGACTGAAGAGATAGTCCGGCGAGGCGAGCGTCTGATTGACGACGAACGGGATCGTGGCGTGCGCAACGAGCGCGGCGGTGAAGAGGATCAAGAGGATGACCGGCTCCGCGAAGAGCGACACGACACGTGCGCGGCTGCTGCCCATGCCGCCGAACGCGCTGCCGGTGTCGAGCGCCCCCAGTGATGTAAAAAAGCTGCCGAGCGACAGGATGAAACCGCCCGCGAGCATATCACCCATGAAGGCATAGGGAAGCGGATACGCCGTGATCACCGGGATGAGCATGGCCACCACCAGGGGTGTCATGAACACCAGCGGCGGCGCGGCGCGAAAGACCCAGCTCGCATGCTCTGAGATGACCCGCCCCTTTCGCAGCAGCTTCCAGTAATCGCGATAGGGCTGCCAGATGCTGGGGCCGTGCTTGGATTGGAGCATCGCTTTGAGCCGGTTGATCACGCCAGGCAGCAAAGGCGCGCAGATCAGGACAAGGATCACGGCCAAAGCTTGCAACACGAACGACTGCACCACGAAGCATCACTCTCCGATTGCCAGACATGTCGTACCGACGAGGTCTGGGAGAGGCCTTCATGCAAGGACAGGAGCAGCGGACACATGGCAGGGATGCCATGAGAATGAAGGAGCGGGTGCAACAAGGTGCCGTGAAACACCTTGCATTTAGCGCACAGACATAGAAAAAGCTCCTACCGCCGTCCCACTTGCATGAGACCTGAAATACGGTAGAAGCTATTAGCCCAAAGGCATTTTTCTATGCGAGCTTCATCGCATACTGTTTCTTCCATTCTACAGTGCGTTCCTCATTGGTGTCAAGATCGCTTATCCAGTCCTGTGTGTCAGGGCACGTAAACGGCCTTGACGACACTAGGGAGCGTCAGATACGATGACCTCGTTCCCTCAAGCGCGATGAAGCTCGCGTACTACCCCAATGGGTTGATAGCTTCTACCAACACACTTGCATGTGGCCATCCTGTTCGCGATGGCCCGAATGTGGGAGGAGTATCGACTCATGCAAGTTTCCCCTCTGCCGCACGATCTGGACGCGCGCCTGCGCGAGTATGCGCAGGCCAAGCAGCAGGTAGCAGCATGCATCCGCAGTCTCAAGCAGCACGTGCAGGCGCTCGGTGACGAGGAGCGTCTAGCGCAGTGTCAGGAACTCCTCCTCCGGCTTGCAGCCGATCGCTTCAATCTCGCCGTCGTTGGGCAGTTCAAGCGCGGCAAAAGCTCGCTGATGAATGCTCTCATCGGGCGATCCCTCTTACCCACCGGAATTCTGCCGATGACCTCCGCGATCACCGCGCTGTGCTATGGCCCGCGCGAGCGCGTCCTCTTGCATCGGCAAGGGTGGGCAATCGAGCAGGAGATCGCGCTGGAACAGCTCTCCGAGTTCATCACCGAGCACGCCAATCCCGGCAATCGCGATCGCATCCTCGAAGCGCGCATTGAGGTTCCCGCATCGGTCTTGCGGCGTGGGCTGTATCTCGTCGATACGCCTGGCATCGGCTCGTCCCAGCGCGAAAACACCGAAACGACATTGGCGTTCTTGCCGCAGGCTGACGCTGTCATCGTCGTCACCAGCGTCGAAGCGCCGCTCAGCGAAGCGGAAGAAGCGTTCCTGCGCGAGATCCGCGCCGAGGTTCGGCACACGCTGGTGGTCGTGAACAAGATCGACCTCCTCACCGCGAGCGAGCGCGAAACGTTGCTCGCCTATGTGCAGCCGCGCATCGCGCAGGCGCTGGAAAACGATGCCGTCGCCATCTTCCCGCTGTCAGCGCGTCTCGGCCTGGAAGCGAAGCTGCGGAGCGACCCTGACGCGTTGCAAGCGAGTGGGTTGGGGGTGTTCGAGGAATCGCTTACGACCTTGCTCGTTGAGGCGCAAGGTCGCTTGTTGCTAGCATCGCTGCTAGATCGTGCGCTGCGCCTGCTGCCCGATGGAGGGGCCACTGCCGGCGAGGTTGCAGAAGGCGAGAGTCCGGAACAACTGCGCGAGCGCATGGAGACGCTCCGGCGAAACCTGCTGGCCGGCATGCCGCTGGCACTCGTCGGGCGCGATCCGCAACCGCAGCCGAGGGACGAGCGCATCATTGAAGCGACAATCGCCAAAAGCCGGGCGAAAGGGCAACGTGCTCTGTCGCCGCTCCCGCATACCAGCACATGCTCGATCTGTGCCACAATGCAGCAGGCTGTTTTCACCTTCTTCACCCAGTGGCAATACGCCCTGGCGACGGATGAAGCGGCACAGCGCGCCTTCGCCGCCGAGCACGGCTTCTGCGCCGGGCACACCTGGCAATTTCAGCAGCTCGCCTCGCCGCAAGGGATCAGCACAGGGTTTGCCGCGTTGGTTGAGGCCACGGCAGCTGCGTTGCGTCAGGCAGTGGGGGCGCCCTCAGAAGCTGCACGGTCTGTAGCAGGTCTGATCGCTCACCAGCAGACCTGTACGGCCTGCCGCGTGCAGCGCGAGGCAGAAACTGGCCAGATCAGGCAGTTGCTCGATCTGCTGACCAGTCAGGACGGACGCGAGCGTTACGCGTCGTCTGAGGGGATCTGCCTGCCGCACCTCGCGGTGGCCCTGGCTGCCCCTTCAGGTGATCCGGGTGTCAGTGATGTGCTCATGCGGCAGGCGATTGGCCGGCTGGAAGAGATCGCCGAAGACATGCGCAGCTATGCGCTCAAGCGCGACGCACTCGGGCGCCATCTCGCCCACGAGCAAGAGGAACAGGCCTGGAAGCGCGCGCTCGTGCACCTCGTCGGCGAGCGAGGGATGGTCTCGTGACACATCCCTGGCCGCTCGCTGTTCCATCCTGATTGCTCGGTGAAGCACCGCACAATCATATAGTTGCTTGCCTGACCGCGTGACAGCAGCGATGTTGGCCATGATCGTCACGCCATGAGATCGATGGCGGCAATCGAGAGGATGATCGCTGTCGGCTGATACGCCAACCGCGCGATCTGGTCCTGGCGAGCCATGCCGGTCAAGACCAGGACGGTCGGCATCCCCGCCTCCATGCCCGCAACGATATCGGTCTCCATCTGATCGCCGATCAGCACTGAGGAGGCGGCGTGACCGCCCAGATGCCGCAACGCTGTCCGAATCATCAGGGGATTGGGCGTGCCAATGCAATAGGGCGTGACGCCCATCTCTTCCGGATGAAGGATCCGATGGCTCCGGTGGTCGATGTCCCATCGAGATCGCGGGGTTCCGGATTGGCCATCAGGCAGCGCGCCCGGCTTGACCCAGGCGCTCGAGCGAGAAGGTGCGCGTCTCGCCCAGAATCACGTAATCCGGCTCATGATCGGTGAGGTGTAGTGTCCAGATCGGTTGACGCCTAAGGGAAAAAGGAGGAGACTGGTCCCACCAGTAAGGAGGGACCACATGCAACACACGACGATTCGTATCAGTGACGCGGAACGCCAGCAGCTCGAGACGGTGCCGCGCCAGGGGCAGCGCAAGGCCCGCGCACTCACCCGCGCCCGCATCCTCCTGAAAACGGCGGACGGCTGGAGTGTCGAGCGCATCGCGGAAGCCCTCGACGTCTGCCCGGCGACCGTCTCGAACACCCGGCGGCGCTATCAGCAGGGTGGTGTGG
>VFSW01006334.1_pt1 | contig 17409 bp, 13 predicted proteins | sample 5358111 | NCBI WGS metagenome assembly VFSW01 (sample SAMN11554181, study PRJNA540505) | mine drainage metagenome | isolation source: sediment from site ElyBrook_90M | place: USA: Ely Copper Mine, Vershire, VT | collected 2017
CCACCTCGATGATCTCGTTCACCCGCGCCTGCGGCAGCTCAGCAACAATGTCGCGAATCTGCCGGTAAGGATAATGGCTGGCTGAATAGATCAGGGTCGCCGCCAGTTCCACTTCCAGCGTCTCAGACCGTTCCACCAAGTCCACCACCGTCGCGCTGGCAATCCCATGCCTGCCCAGCAGTTCCTCTGCAACCTGCGCCAGTTCGCTCTGCGTCTGGATCGCATATTGATTGGCCTCGGCGTACTTCACCAGCGTCGGCGCGCTGCGAACCTCCCGCATAAGCAGGTTGGCGGCTTCGGCAGCCAGGGCCGGGTCGGCAACCTTGTCCAAGAAAGCCGCTCCGGCCTGCCCACTCACGTTCCACGCCGGCCCCGTCGCCGCCTCGCGCAGCTTGCTTCCCAGGTCCCTTACCTCGGCCACCGGGTGCGAAAGGAGCCGTGAAACCTGCGTCTCCAGCGTGCGCGCATTCACAATCTGCCCCAGGGACGTATTGGTGGCCAGCGGCAGCAGGTACCGGGCTACGTCGAACGCACGCGCCTTGAGTGTGCGCTCATAAGCTTCCGGCCTCATCGATTCCGGACGCCCCACCCGCTCGCGCAGCGCTCCCAGAACAGCCGCCGTCGTCCTCTGGTAAGCGGCAAACAAGCCCTCCACCGTCGCGGCATAGAGATGCGCCGCCGCGGTATCCTGCCCGAAATCGGGGAAGTACCACCCCGACTTGAGAAAATTCTGGTACCGGGTCGATCGCTCCTGCCCGTCCCAGCGCTGCTCGTCAACCAGCACAATAGCGGCCAGCAGGCTCAGCCGCTCGACGGCAAAGGCGATGTGCGCCAGGTCCGCGATTGAGCGGTGCCCGTACTGGAAGTAAAACGTGTTGAGGAACTGCTCAGCGCGCTGGGCGCTGATCTCGGCCAGCGATTCGCGCATCGAAAGAGCCGATCGCGAGTACTTGGCCATGGCATAAGCCAGCACCTCGGGGTCGGCCCCGTGAACTGCGTAGACGTCGGTTTGGTTACATGCGCCGGAGGGAACGAAAGTTTCACTGGACATGGCAGAGTGCTCGCGTCAAGAATACGGCATTAGGGGTTGTGCAGGATTGTGAGCATAATTACCCTCGCCATGAAATCGTTCACAGATTCGGAGCACTGGGCAATGCGGGAATTCCAGGTACGAACATCGCACACGCCGCGCCCATTGCCCTCCGGCCGATGGGTGATGACCCAGCACTGGAACGATCTGCTCTTTGCTCACTGGCCGGTCCCGGCTTCGTCCCTGGCTTCACTGATACCGGAAGGACTCCAGGTTGACACCTATTCCGGGTCTGCGTGGCTTGGCGTCGTACCCTTTTGCATGGATCGAATCAGGCTTCGCGGACTGCCATCCATTCCGGGAGCGCGCAGCTTTCCCGAACTCAACCTCCGCACCTACGTCCGCGATCCCAAAACGGGAACCCCCGGCGTCTATTTCCTTTCTCTCGATGCCGGCAACCTGCTCGCTGTCGCCTTCGCCCGCTCCCTTTACAGCCTGCCCTACTACTGGTCCGAAATGCGCATCGAACAGCGCTCCGACCGCGAGTTCTCCTTCTATAGCCGAAGACGCCTCGCCAGCCAGCCCGTCATGTTCAAAGCCCGCTATCGCGGCCTCGGCCCTTCGCGGAGACTAGTCGAGAATCGGAGCGGCACCCTCGAATATTTCCTGACAGAGCGCTACAGCCTCTTTACGTGCAACCACGAAGGACAGACCATGCGGGCCAATATTCATCACGTCCCGTGGCCGCTTGAAGAAGCCGAGGCCGAGATCGAACGCAACGATCTCGCCGCCGCCGTCGGAATACGTTTGCCGAATATGGACCCCGTGCTCCATTACTCAAGGCGGCTGGCTATTTATGTATGGCAACTCGAACGGCTACATCCCGCCCGCAGCGCACAGCGAATCCCCGCCGCAGTCGTGCCTTCCACCTAGCCCATCCTCCGTACTTGCAGATCCTTTCTGGCCCTCAAGACTTCGCTGCCGATCATCCTCTTCTCGCCACCCCCGCCCCAGTCCCTATAATTGCCTTCGAGAACAGCACGGCGGACCGGTTCGGCCACGCCCGGGGAAAGCGGAAAAGAATGTCAAATCTGCAGGGAAGAATTGCGCTCGTGACCGGAGCTTCTCAGGGAATCGGGCGGGCGTGTGCATTGGAACTGGCTAGAGCCGGAGCAACGGTGGCGCTCGCAGCGCGCAACGAAGTCAAGTTGGCCGAAACAGCCGCCGAAATCGAAGCCGCGGGTGGTCATACTGCAATCTTTGCGCTCGATGTCGCTAGCGAGGAGTCAATCAAGGCGGGAGCCAAAGCAGTCATCGCGCAGTTCGGCAAGGTGGAGATCCTCGTTAACAACGCCGGCATCACCCGCGATGGTCTCGTGCTCCGAATGAAGCGCGCCGACTGGGATGACGTGCTCGGAACAAACCTCACCGGCGCCTTCCTTCTCACGCAAGCTCTTCTGAGCCCTATGCTCAAGAACCGATGGGGCCGCATCGTGAATATCACCAGCGTTGTCGGCCGCACCGGCCAGGCCGGACAAGTAAACTACGCCGCCTCAAAAGCCGGCCTGATTGGCATGACCCGCTCTCTGGCGCGCGAAGTTGCTTCGCGTAGCATTACAGTAAACGCGGTCGCCCCGGGCTATATTGAAACCCCCATGACCGCCGTCCTCGACGAAAAGCAGCGTGAGGCCATGATGGGGCAAATCCCCCTCGGAAGGCCCGGTACGGACCTGGAAATCGCACAAGCGGTTGCATTTCTCGCTTCCGATGCGGCTGCATACATCACCGGCCACGTCCTCGACGTCAATGGCGGCATGTTCATGGGTGGGTAAGGAACCCGTGTCTCGCCCTGGGCCTGCGTAATTCATCAACTCAAGTTACCGCCAGGACCCGCCGATAAAGATAAAGACTGCGGAAGGGTCCACATGGCCACGCGAGAGATCTCAGCCCAAAATGTCCAGCGCATGGGTCCTGCGCCGGCCAACGGCCTGCGGTACGTAGCCCGCCAGCCTATCCTCGATGCGCAATCCAGAGTCCATGGCTATGAATTGCTCTTCCGCAGCGGTCCTGAAGCCGTGTTTCGCGGAGACAACGAATTGGCTTCCCGCACCATGATCGACAACACGGTCCTCTACGGGCTAGAAACACTCACAGGCGGCAAGACAGCCTTCGTAAACTGCACTGCCGATATCCTCACCGGGCAGCAGGTTTGCGTCCTGCCTCCCCGCATGACAGTCCTCGAAATCCTCGAAACAGTGGAACCGTTCCCCAAGCTGATCTCCGCCTGCCGCAAGCTCAAAACGCTGGGCTTTCGTTTGGCGCTGGACGATTTCGTTTGGACTCCCTCGATCGAGCCTCTTGTCGCACTTGCGGACTACATCAAGATCGATGTTCTGGCCACCGGCAGGGCTGAACGGATGGAGGTGCTTTCCCGCTTGAACCGTTATTCGGTAGCGCTCGTCGCTGAAAAAGTGGAAACCCGCGATGTCTACAATCAGGTGTGCTCCGAGGGCTTCACGCTGTTTCAAGGCTACTACTTCTGCCACCCCACGCTGCTCACAAACCGCAAAGTCCCGTCCAACAAAATCCTTCACATGGAAATGCTTGGCATGTTGCAGCAGGTTCCACTCGACCTGCGCAAGCTCAGCGAACTGGTCAAGCGCGATGCGTCTTTGATGTACCGGCTCCTGCGCATCGTCAACTCCCCAATTTGTGCGATAAGACAGGAGGTCCGTTCGATTCAAGTCGCCCTAATGGCTGTCGGAGACGAAGTCTTCCGCCGAATAGCTACGCTCGCCATCGGCTGCGAACTAAACGTTGGACAGCCCGCGGAGATTGTGCGCATGGCCTTCGTGCGCGCCCGCTTCTGCGAACTCGCGTCAGCACTATGCGCGCTCAATCCTACTGAGCAATACCTCCTGGGGATCTTCAGCATGCTCCCATCCATGCTCGAAACCCCAATGAACGAGGTCATCTCGGCATTGCCGCTGCGCGATAACATCTGCGAGGCGCTGCTCGGCGCTTCCAACAGCGAACGCTGCCTGCTGCAATGGCTGGAGGCGAATGAGAATGGCGACTGGCCACAATGCGATGCCGTCGCCCGGTCCTATGGCATGGAGCAGTCCGACCTCGACCGCTGTTTCGCTGAAGCCGTACTTTGGGCCGAACTCATCCTGTCCGCAACCTGACGTCATCCAAACTTTCCGCCAGAAGACGACGCCGAACATTCGCAGATACAGATGTCCGATACTCCCCGACTCACAAGCGCGAGGAACCAGGCATTGTTCGCATAGTTATTGCGGCGGGGGTCCCTGCCGCGGAGCCGGCCCTCCCCGGGCCTGCAATCCCATCACGTTCACGGTCGTCGCCATGAATACACGGTCCTTCAGTGAACCCTCCACGCGGACACTGTCGCCCACCTGCAAGTCGGCCAGGGTTATGGGTTCCCGGCGTTTGCGAAAGGTCGTATTCTCGTCGGCTACAAAAGTGTGCGGCGCATTGTCCACCGGGCTTTCCAGCGTGACCTTCACCTCATTGATGGCGATCACCCTTCCCATCAGCCACGTCTTGGCAAAGTTCGCCTGCATCTCCCGCATCTGTTTGGCGCGTTCCGGGTCAAGCTGCACCACGAACACAGCACCCACTGATTTCGTCGCCCCATCCACCTCGCCGTTCACGGCAATCGCGTCTCCAACCTTGATTTCGCTTGCCTGGATCGTCTGCGGGCCACCTCCACCCTGTCGCTGCGCAGGCTGCTTCATGATCCGCGTATTGACGCTAAAGTGCACTGTGTAGACTTCGCCGGCATCGTTCTTGATGGTGTAGTGGTCTGACCCAACCTCCATCACGGTGCCCATTACCCCGCGGACCCCTCCCATAATCCCTGCTCCTCCCCAGTCGCGGCCTCCGCGCTGTCCGCCCATGGGCGGCCCCGCTGGCATCGGCATCTGGGTCGAATCCTGAGGTGAATTCTGGGCTGGAGCGGCATTGGGATCCTGAGCTGTAACAGAAAGTGCAATAACAAGACCGGACGCAACGACGGGCAGAAAGCGAAATTTCATGGCGACTCCCGGACCCGCACGGCGAAAAGGCGCGTGCGCGGCCCACTATAAGTAGACGCAGCAACGCTGTCAGGAGACGACTCACCCTCCGTTTCGCACTTGTTTCGAGTCGCTTTGCATGCCCTTTGACGGGAATGGCGGCTAAGGATTTCCCTGCGCGGCAATCATCTGCTGGAAGGCCGGAACATCGCGCAGCGCCGCGAACTCGCTGTCCTCGATAATCTTCTTCGGACTCGTGAAGCCTTCATTCAGCGCCATGCGCAAATAGTCGATGGCGCGGTCGTTCAGCCCCGCCCGCACGCAGCCCTTTGCCAGATAAAAGTTCATGGCCCCTCGTTCCTGAAGTGACGAAGGGTTCTGCACCCGGAAACTGCCGTTATTGTGGTCGAAGATCGTGGGATCGAGGGCCAGAGCCGCCTGGTATGCGCCCCAGCCCTTCTTGTATTTATGATCGGCCAGCAGCGCCGTGCCCATATTCTTGTGAAACAGCGCGTTCTTGGGTGCGAGCTTCAGCGCCTTGGCGTAGCTGCGCTCAGCCATTGAATACTGCTTCAGCGTCACGTAGACCGACCCCAGGTTGTTCAGTGCGGAGGCATTCTTCGGATCGAGCTTCAAAGCCTTCTGGTAGCATCGCGTCGCTTCTTCCGTATTGAACATGAGTTGGTAAGCGACCCCCATCTTGTTCAAGGCCTCGACCGTTGGGCGCGGCGCACTTTTGTAGGCTACGATTGCCGCCTGAAAGCGCTGATGCGCCATCAGCAAATCGCCCTGTTCTTCAGGGGTAGGCTGGAACAGAGGCCCGGTAGCCGCTGGCTTGGGTTGCGGCGCGGAATTTGTGGGGGGAGATGGAATCTGCGCAAAAACTCCGGCAGACTCGGCGAGAATTGCTGTGGCCGTAAGCAGAGTCGCCAGCCAGCGCCGTTGATCAAAATTCGACATATTCCCTCCTGCTGCGAAGGAAACTTACGAATATCGTCCATCGGAATTAAAGCACCAAACAGCCAAAACTCGCCAACTTTCGTGACGGTACGGCATCAAAGAGGTTTGAAATGGTCAAACTTGATCTGTGTTGGAAGTAAGTACAAGTTGCTTTTCTTTGCGGAACCTGTGACCCGCGTCGTGGCGGCTTCTGCCCGGTCGGGCCGAGTAACGGTCAGGCTCCCGGACCTTAGCGGCAAAACGCTGGGGTACACTCTTTGAAACGAGGAAAGGTGCGCGATGAGCCCGACCACGCCGATCAGTTCTCAAACCAGCCTGGCCGCACGCTTTCGCCTCGCGCGCCGCAGAACGTTGAGCCTCTGCGAGCCTCTCACTCCTGAAGACATGATGGTGCAGTCTTGCCCCGAGGCCTCCCCTGTCAAGTGGCACCTCGCCCACACGGCATGGTTCTTCGAGTCGTTTGTTCTGCGTGAGTTCCTTCCAGGCTACCGCGTCTTTCACCCCGATTTCGCTTGGCTCTTTAACAGCTACTACCAGAGCTTTGCCGCTTTCCCTGAAAAGCGTCTGCGCTCCTCGTTCTCGCGTCCAGCGCTCGAACAGATTCTGAGCTTCCGCTCTTATGTAGATGAAGCCATTGAGCGGTTGCTGGAGCAGAATCCCGTGCCGGAAGCCTGCAAGCGCATTGAACTGGGAGTAAACCACGAAGAACAGCACCAGGAGCTGCTCCTTACGGACATTCTCCATGCCTTCTTCACCAATCCACTGCGTCCTGCATATCTTCCCGATTCTCCTGAAAAGCCCCGTGCCTCAAAGGCCGGCGTCGCGCGCTATCTCCGCTTCGAGGGCGGAATGCAGGAGGCGGGCCACGCGGGCGAAGGATTCTGCTTCGATAATGAATTGCCATGCCATCGCTTGTGGCTGGAGCCCTACTCCCTGTGCGAGCGCCTCGTTACCTGCGGCGAGTTCGCGGAGTTCATGGCCGACGGTGGATACCGCCGTCCGGAACTATGGCTCTCCGATGGTTGGAATGCAGTCCAGAACAATGGTTGGCGCGCGCCCCTGTACTGGAGCAGTGAGAGCGGCGACTGGACGCTGTTCACCCTGCGCGGCGCACAACCCCTCTCCCGGATGGAATCCGCGCCCGTGAGCCACATTAGCTACTTTGAGGCCGATGCCTACGCCCGGTGGGCGGGTCAACGCCTTCCCACCGAGTTCGAATGGGAAGCCGCCGCCCAGGGTCGCCTCATCACCGGCAACCTGCTCGATTCCGGAAGGCTCATGCCGATACCTGCATCTGAAATTTCGGAAGATGAGACTGCCAAACGGCTCCCGGACGACCGCTCCGCACTCTCAGAAGGCCCGGTGCAGCCCTTCAAGCGGCCTTGGCAGTTGTTCGGCGACTGCTGGCAATGGACCGCCAGTGCCTACCTCGGTTACCCCGGCTTTCGCCCGCTGCCCGGTTCACTGGGGGAGTACAACGGCAAGTTCATGAATGGCCAGATGGTGCTGCGTGGCGGCTCCTGCGCCACCCCGGCCGCGCATATCCGAGCCTCCTATCGGAACTTCTTCGCCCCCGAGACGCGGTGGCAGTTTTCAGGAATCCGCCTGGCTGGCTGGTAACTCCAGAGTTCTCATATGCATCTAACTAACTGCATGATTACAACTGCTCTTCCCCCAGCAGGCTCCGAAGTCTCTGATTCTATTGCCGCGTCCGTCTCTGAAGGCCTCGCTTCACGGCCTAAGTGGCTGCCCTCCCGGCTTTTTTACGATGCCGAGGGTTCACGACTCTTCGATCAGATTACCGAGTTGCCCGAATACTACCTCACGCGCACCGAAAGAAACATTTTGGCCGCGAATGCCGCTGAAATCATCGCTCTGGCGGCCGGGCGCGACACCTTGCGTATCCTGGAACTGGGAGCGGGCTCAGCCGATAAGACCCGTCTCCTGCTGAACGCTACGGTTGACCGCCAGGATACCGTCGTCTATGAGCCAATCGATGTTTCGGTCACCGCTCTCGAGGCTGCGCGCCAACGCATCGAGGCCGAGATTCCTCGCGTCCACGTCGCCCCTCGAATAGCCGACTATACACAGGCAATCCAGCTGGACCCGCCCGTACAGGGCGAACGCCGTCTGGCGCTTTATATCGGATCGAGCATCGGCAACTTCGAGCCCGAGGAAGCCGAACTGCTGCTCGAAAAATTGCGCGATGCGCTGTCTCCGGGAGACTCATTGTTGCTGGGCGTCGACCTCGTCAAGGACCGCGACACGTTGCTCGCCGCCTATGACGATACTGCCGGCGTCACCGCTGCTTTCAACCGCAACCTGCTCGTCCGCCTGAACCGCGAACTCGGGGCGAACTTCAATCCCGACGCCTTCGAGCACCGTGCCGTCTGGAATCGCTTCCGTTCCCGCATCGAGATGCACCTCGCCAACCTGCTTCCACAAACGGTGCAGATCCCCGCTTTGGATCTGCGCCTGGAATTCAGTGCCGGAGAAACCATCCACACGGAAAACAGCTACAAATACCGACCCGGCCAAGCCGAGTCCATGCTCACTGAAGCCGGATTCGCCCCCGCCACCACATGGACCGACGAGCGCGGCTGGTTCGCCGTCTCCCTCGCCCAAGCTGAATAGCGAAGAGCTGGCGCCCTGGCGGGTTCGCCGGCTCTCCAATTCGCGACCATCTCGATCGAGCGCGTCGCTGCGGAAGCAAAAACTCTACTTCGGCGCGTCTATCCTGACGAGAAGGATGTCATGACTCGGCAGTTCCAACGGCATTCCTTGCGTCAGTGCGACATTCTTCCCCGTCCAAAGGTCCTTGCCCTTCTGTTCACCATGCAGCCCCAGCTTGGCGAGATCCAGATGGAACGGATGCGTCGAATACCGGTCGCTTCCCGCATTCAGCACCGCGACAGCCACCGCTCCGCCTGACAGGTGGCGCATCCACACATCCACTTCGCCCTCGCTGTAGACCCGCGAAGCCTGCTTGCCCAGCTTGTCCTGGTCGATCGCAATCACATCGCGATTGGTCAGAATCGCTTTGACCTCCGGTTTCATGTTGGGCAGATCGTTGCCTGCCAGTAGCGGCGCGGCCAGCATTGCCCACATCGAAAAGTGAGTGCGGTTCTCCGCCGGCGACAATCTGCCGTTCCCCACTTCAAGCATGTCGGGATCGTTCCAGTGCCCCGGTCCCGCATAGCCTTCGAGCCCCGCCTGCTGGCTCAGGATCGTGTACATGCTGTTCCAATTGGGCTGGATATCGCCAGTAGTCCTCCACAGGTTTCCGCCCAGCGCCGGCGCCCACTCCCACACAGAGTCCCACCCATACTGGCACAGCGAGTAGACGATTGGCCGCCCGGTCGCCTTCAAAGCCTTCCCCATCTTTTCGTAGGCCGCATGCATCAGCCGCATCTGCTCAGCCTTATCGTTGGGCGACTGTTTTTGCATGACATCTGACCTGAAACTGCACAAGTCGTACTTCAGGTAATCGATGCCCCAATCTGCATACATTTTCGCGTCCTGCTCTTCGTGGCCTAGCGAGGCTTCGTACCCGGCGCAGGTCCTGGTGCCAGGTCCGGAGTAGATGCCGATTTTCAACCCCTTCGAATGCACGTAATCAGCCAGCGCTTTCATGTCTGGAAACTTGTCATTCGTGTGCAGCATGCCGTTTTCGTCGCGCTTGCCCTCCCAGGTATCGTCGATGTTCACGTAGATGTATCCGGCATCTTTCATCCCCGTTGACACAATCTGGTCCGCTGCTGCGCGCACCCCCTTGTCGTCCACCTTGCCGGCAAAATAGTTCCAGCTGTTCCATCCCATCGGGGGCGTCAACGCCGCAGGCGATGAGGCGGTCTGCGCTTTCAGTGCGGGTGTTAAAGAAGTGAATGCAAGAACCGCAATCGGCATTACAAGAGACAAACGCATGGCAGGACTCCTCATGGAAACGATTTCAGACGGAATACTAAGCTGGCGACGTCGCTTTGGGCAAACTCATGTGCGCCTACCTTTCCATCCGTCCTGTAAATTGAAACCCTCGGTTACGCGTGCAGCCAGTCATTCCGGCACGCGCCCGGATGGCTATAATCTGGGCACGGATTCTGCGCTATCCTCCTGGCTCGGCGCAATATCCTTTTGGGGGACACTTCTTGTTCAAACCTAAGCAGCTGTTCGCCGCGTTGTGCCTGCTCGCGACAGCATGTTTCTCCGTCCAGGCCTCAGCGGCTGCGTCCGATCATCCGGACGGGCACGACCTCTCACGGCAACTTGACGCACTCTTTAATCACCATGCGTATGATGCCCAATCAGTCAAGTTCGCATGGCAAAAAGGCGGAGACATCTACACCATTCTTGAGCCCTCCCCGAAAAACAAAGGCAACGACATCGTCGCCTATGACACCGCCTCCGGAAAGCGCAGTGTCCTCATTTCCGCTGCCCAGCTCAAGCCGAAGGACGCTGCTGAGCCTCTCGCAGTCGAAGCCTATTCCTGGTCCGAGGACCGAAAAAGGCTCCTCATCTTCACCAACTCAAAGAAGGTGTGGCGCCTTAACACCCGTGGGGATTACTGGGTCTTCGACGAAGCGCAAGGGCGCCTGACAAAGTTGGGCGGCGACGCGCCGGAGTCGACGCTGATGTTTGCCACCTTCTCGCCCGACAGCTCCCGCGTAGCCTGGGTCCGCGCCAATAATCTCTATGTTGAGGACCTCGCGACAGAAAAGATCACACAGCTCACCGGCGACGGCTCGGTCGACATCATCAACGGGACCTCCGATTGGGTCTCGGAAGAAGAGCTGAAGCTGCGCAACTGCTTTCGCTGGAGCCCCGACAGCCAGTCCATCGCTTACTGGCAGTTCGATCAGTCCGGCGTCGGCGAGTTCACCCTGATCAACGACACTGAAGCCGAATACCCCGTCACGGTAAAGTACAAATACCCCCAGCCCGGCACCACCAACTCCGCCGTACGCGCTGGAATCGTGTCCGCCTCCGGCGGCCCCACACGCTGGATCAATCTCCCCGGCGACCCGCGCCAGCACTACATCGCGGAGATGGAGTGGGCCGGCAACTCCGGCGAGCTCATGCTCGAGTACCTCAATCGCCTCCAGAACACCAACCAGTTCATGCTCGCCAATGCCAAGACCGGCGAGGCAAAAGTCTTCCTGGAAGACAGCGACGAAGCCTGGGTCGATGTCTCACCGTTGGAATGGATCGGGGACGGTGGCAGCAAGAATCCTGACCTGCTCTGGATCAGTGAGCGCGACGGATGGCGCCATGCCTACCGTGTCGATCGAACCACCGGCCAGCCCCGCCTGATCACCAACTTTTCAGGTGATGTGATCTCCGTCTCCGGCATTGATTTCGAGGGCGGCTGGCTCTACTTCCTGGCATCCCCCGACGACCCCATCCGCGAATACCTGTATCGATCTCGTCTCGATGGCCAGGGCGGCCCCGAGCGCGTTACGCCCTCCGACCAAACTGGCACAAATCACTATGACATCGCCCCCAATGGCCGCTGGGCCGTTCACACCTACAGCACCTTCATCGAACCCAACCGGATTGAGGTCGTAAGCCTGCCGACTCACAAGCCTTCCCGCACCCTCGTCTCAAATGAGGAGCTCGCAAAGAAGGTAAAGCCCGTTCTCTCCGTCGAACCCGAGTTCTTCAAAGTTCCTGTTGCAAATGGCGTCACGCTCGACGGAATGATGATTAAGCCTCCCGGCTTTGATCCCGCGAAGAAATATCCAGTGCTGACCTACGTCTACGGCGAACCCGCCGGGGCCACCGTTCGCGATGGCTGGGGCGGCGCGCGCAACATCTTCCACGCCCTCATCGCGCAACAAGGATACCTGGTCGTCAGCATCGACAATCAGGGCACGCCTTCCCCGAAAGGTCGAGCGTGGCGTAAGTGCGTCTACGGCGCCATTGGTGTTTTATCCTCGGCCCAGCAGCAGGAGGCCATCCAGGCCCTCGCGCACGACCGCAGCTACATCGACACCGCGCGCATGGCCATCTGGGGCTGGAGCGGCGGCGGATCCAACACCCTCAACGTCATGTTCCGTTACCCAGGTGTCTACTCCACCGGCATCGCCGTGGCGCCCGTGGCCGACGAGAGCCACTACGACACCGTCTACCAGGAACGCTACATGGGCCTTCCCGACCTGAACAAGCAGGGCTACCACGATGGTTCCCCCATCAACTTTGCGGAGGGGCTTTCCGGCCACCTGCTCGTCGTGCATGGCTCCGGCGATGACAATGTCCACTTTCAGGGAACAGAGCTGCTCATCAACAGACTCATCGACCTGGGCAAGCCTTTCGACTTCATGGACTATCCCAACCGCACGCACGGAATCTACGAGGGCAAAGGAACATCGTTCCACGTGTACAGCCTCATCGCGCGTTATCTTGAAGATCACGTTCGTTCGGGCGGCATCGCGCGGTGATGCGAGACCACTCCGAATCAAACCTGCCTCAACTGCAACAGAAGACTTACATTCCCATCGCACCTTGACTGAAAGGAAATTAACCATGCCTGGATCGCGTCGACAATTTCTGACCCGCAGTTCGCTTGGATTCCTGGCCGCTGCCATTCAGGCCCACTCCCAACCGCAAACTCCGCAGTTGCCTCCCGGCGCTCCAACCGCCTTCGGAACGTCGCCCGCCGTGGGCCCTGAAGTCTCCCCATCTACCTTTGCGGAAGCGGAAAAGCTCGTTCAGGTGGAGATGACCGCCGCGGACCGTGCCCAGGCCGCCAGCAACTGGCGCATGCAGATGGCCCCTGTCTATGAACTCCGGGTAGGGCCTCGCAAGTTGGAGCTCGAGTCGACGCTCGCCCCGGCCACACAGTGGAATCCGTCGCTTCCCGGTGTCGCCACCGGAAAACAGGATGCCGTTCATGCCTCTGGCTTCGTTCGCGGCGAGGCCTCTGTAATGCCCCTCCCTGCCACCGAGGAAGAGATCGCCTTCGCTCCTGTAAGCCAACTCTCTCGCTGGATCGAAAGTCGAGCTCTCACCTCTGAACGACTGACCGGCATCTACCTTCGGCGCATCGAACGCCTCGATCCGAAGGTGCATTGCATCATCACCCTTACCCGCGACCACGCGCTCGCCCAAGCCCGTCGCGCCGACACAGAAATCGCCAGCGGCCACTATCGTGGACCACTGCACGGAATTCCCTGGGGCGCGAAAGATCTACTCGACACCGCCGGCATCCCCACCACCTACGGCGCCGAGCCCTACCGCGACCGCATCCCCAGGGAAGACAGCACCGTTGTCTCGCGCCTTAACGCCGCCGGTGCCGTGCTCATCGCCAAACTGAGCCTCGGCGCCCTCGCCTTGAACGACATTTGGTTCGGCGGCCAGACCATGAACCCGTGGCTGCTCGAGGAAGGCTCCTCCGGTTCCAGCGCCGGCCCTGGCGCTGCCACAGCAGCAGGACTTGTCGGTTTCGCCATCGGCAGCGAAACCGGTGGCAGCATTGTCAGTCCCTCCATGCGCTGCGGTGTGACCGGCCTCCGGCCCACCTACGGCCGTGTACCGCGCACCGGCGCCATGACCCTCTGCTGGTCACTCGATAAGCTCGGCCCCATGGCGCGCAGCGTCGAAGACACGATGCTCGTACTCAACGCAATCTCCGGCCCCGATCCGGGCGACCTCGCCAGCGTTTCCAGCACTCTCGCGTTCCATGCGGGCGCAAAAGTTGCAGGGCTCCGTGTCGGCTATTTTCCCGCGTGGATGAAGGAGAGCCCCGCCACCGATGTCGACCGCAACGCACTCGAAACCGTCAAAAAGCTCGGTATGACGCCCGTCGAAGTCTCCATCCCCGACTGGCCATACGATTCGCTCAATCTCATCCTCTTCGCGGAGGGGGCCGCAGCCTTCCAGGAACTCACGCTGAGCCACAAGGTCGATCAGTTGAAAGCGCAGGTGCCCGACGCCTGGCCAAACGTCTTCCGCCAGTCGCGGTTTCTATCGGCGGTTGACTTCGTGCAGACAGACCGCTTCCGCCGCAAGGTTGCGCAGGAAATGGCGCGAGTCTTCTCGCAGGTGGACCTGCTGCTGGTACCTTCCCTGCGCGACGAAATGCTGGTAATCACCAATTTCACCGGCCATCCTTCGCTCACCCTGCGCGCCGGGTTCGTCGAAGTGTCGGAAGCCCGCAGCGACTGGGCTCCCGACCCCAATCATCCGCTGCCGAAGTTCTCTCCGCCCCGCCGCGTCCCTCATGGCGTCACGCTCATAGGCCGCCTCTTCGATGAAGGCACCCTCGCCGAGGCCGGGATGGCCCTCGAATCGGCATTCGCTGTCGCCGGCGAGCACCCGTCCGGCTTTTAAGCGAAACCCTCTGGCCTATTGCGTAGCGTCGACGCTTCGAGCCAACAAAAAGCAGGCATCCATGAAGCTGGCCGGCGGGATGATCACGATGGCCCTGCCCCACCCCGGGCGCAATCAGCGTGCGTCACCTTCACCCGATGCGAGAATGCTCCTGTTCTTCCGAAGCTTCATGAAACACGGCCAGACTTCCGTTCTCCGAGGGCCAAGCCCTCGATGCTTCTCCGGCATCAGTCCGCTGCCGGAGCCAGGTAGGCCGTCTCATAGCGCGCCGTCGTGGCCATTAGCTTCTCGACCGCATCTGCTGTCTGTATGCCGCCCCGCGCGCCCGAAGCCGTACAATTCAGCGCCGCCGCCGCACACGCAAAATCAAGCTGTCGCGCCAGCGGCCAACCCTTCAGCAGTCCATAGATAAACCCGGCGTGAAAGATATCGCCCGCGCCAGTCGTATCCACCACCGGCACCTGGAACGCGGAGTGCCAGTGGAACGATCGCCCGTCCCACGCCAGCACTCCCTCCGGCCCCAGGGTCGCCGCCGTCAGCCTGCATCCAAATCGCGTCTGGATGCGCCGCAACGCTCGCTCCAGGTTGTTCTCTCCCGTCAGGCGTGATGGAAAATCGCGGCTCACGATCAGGTAGTCGACGTTTTCGATCAGGTCTTCGACTCCCGGATACCGCTCATCCAAATCGGCAATCACCGGGATACCGGCCTCCCTCGCCCATCGCGCCGCCGTCGTGGCCGCTGCCGTCTCATAACCGTCCACGTGGAGCGCACGCGCCCGCGCAATCCAGGCGCGTTCAATGTCTGCGGGTTGCAGCAGCAACCGTTCGTCGCGCCGGCACAGGACTGTCCGCTCTCCTCCGCCGTCCACAAGAATCAACGACTGCGGGCTGGCCGCTCCCGGGACTTCGATCAGGCGCGCGTCCACTCCCGCTCGGGCAAACGCATCGCGATGCAGCCGGCCCGCGTCATCGTCGCCAAGCTTCCCCACGTAGCGCGTGCGCAATCCCCAGCTTTGGCAGGCAATCACCGTCGTGGCCGCCTGGCCGCCGGGCATCACAGTCGCGTTGTTGTACTCCACCTTGGAGCCGCGCGCTGGGAAAGACCCCAGTGGAATCAGCGTGTCCGTGGCGTTCAGGCCTACGCCCACCAGGTCGACCATTGCCGGGTCAGTCATAGATGTCATTGTAAAAGGCCGCTCACGAAAACCTTGTTGCCTTCCAGAGTCCCCACACGCATATTGCAGCGGACCCAACCAGGACGCACGCCAGAACTCCCACCCACGCGATGCTCATCTCCAGCGCCGGCACGCGCGCCTTCAACCCCAGCCAGACAAACACTCCCACGGCCCCCGCAAGAATCGCGTAGTCCCACCAGTCGCGGCGTTCTGCCGCTTCTGTGGACGTGCCGCTGTAGGCGCGGAACACGTGGCCGTAGTCCAACCCGTAACGGTCGCACTCGCGTAGCAGCGCATCGTTTGTCGAGGAATGCTCGCGCTCCGTCGCAACCGCCGTACTCACCGCCAGCGCGCCCGCAATCATCACCACTGACCCCGCGACCACCAGCAGCCGGTGCGCCGCATCCGCGTGAGTCAGTTCGCCAAACACCAGCGCGCCCCAGGCCAGTCCCCAGATCTGGTTGGTGTTTGACAGCGGAATGCCCCGTCCAATCCCCAGATATTTCGTCGCAAACTGTTGAAACAGATCGCCGATCACCCACACAAAGCCGCCAAGAAAGAGCCAGAAAAGCATGTGCCCTACCTCGGGTGAATGAAACACCGCGGCCTTGGTTCCTCCATCGAGAGCCAGCACCATGGCAAACACCGTAACCAGTTCGCCCACAGTAAACACCGTCACAAACGACAACGGATTCATGCCGCTCACATAGGCCTTGCGATAAGGAACATACATGGTTCCCCACAGCACGCTGGCTCCCGCCGCCGCCATAATGCCGCCGAGCGCGCGGCCGGCTTGCGGACCTCCTCCATGAATCGTGCTGAATCCCAGCATGATCGCCGCGCCCACAATCGCCAGCGCTCCCAGCACCACTTTCGCAACGTTCTTGCGGCTGGCGCCCTTCAACTCGCCAAACAGCAGACGCCCCCAGAGGATGCCGACAAGCGAATTCGTATTCCATAACGGAAACGCAATCGACAACCCCACGTCGCGAATCGCAAACACCGTGAGCGTATTTGCAACCGCCCAAAGCATGCCCGCCAGAATTGCCATGGGGATGAGATGCTTGTTCCGGGCCAGATCCGCGAACACTGGCCGCGTCCCCTTCAGCAGCGTGGGGATCGACCAGCGCGCTGTAAAGACACCCGCAACCATGCACAACGAAATCGCAAAAGGCGAAAGCCCCGAATTGACCAGTTTGGTCGGCGCCTCGGCGGCGCCCAGCCAGACGCCTGCTCCAAGCCCGCACAGTACGCCAATGCCGTGAACCGACCGGATGGGTTGATGTGCCTTCGCCGCTGTACTCATCCGGGTTGGTTTTGTCCTTTCGGCGATCGAACGGCGCGGAACATCGCCCCGTCCTTGCGGCATTCACATCAGTGCAGCATGATCAGGAGCGTAAGACCGACAAAAAACACAACCAGTGGAATCAGAAAGTGACTGTCTGTGACGACAGCGGTGGTTTTCTCAAGGGAAGTCATGGGGAACCTTATAAACTGCGCGCGATCAACTGGCGCAACCATAAAGACGCGGCGGGAAGGATGTCAAGGTTCAGTTCACCTGGAGAGTGATGCGCTCCTGGATTGTGCGCCCACCTTAGGCGCGGCATCATTGCGCCCAAGGTGGGGTCGGCAATCACCCCCCAGGTAAACTCCAACTTGGCATATCCCTACTTCAACGAGCTCATATCAATCACGAACCGGTACTTCACATCCTGGCGCAACATGCGCTCGAAAGCTTCATTGATCTGCTGAATCGGGATCACTTCCACCTCCGCCGTAATATTGTGCCGTCCACAGTAGTCCAACATCTCCTGCGTCTCCGGCATGCCGCCAATAATCGATCCCGAAAGCGAAGTGCGCTTGAAGATAAGATTCGTAA
>VFSW01006335.1_pt1 | contig 17409 bp, 11 predicted proteins | sample 5358111 | NCBI WGS metagenome assembly VFSW01 (sample SAMN11554181, study PRJNA540505) | mine drainage metagenome | isolation source: sediment from site ElyBrook_90M | place: USA: Ely Copper Mine, Vershire, VT | collected 2017
AACTCGCCCGACCGGTGTCTGGCGCTCACCCTTGCCGCCGCGGTGCTGTTGCTGGTGGCAAACACCACTCCGCTCATGGGTCTCTCCGCGGTCGGGCGCACGGCGACGACCACGATACTCGGAGGCGCCGTTGCCCTGTGGGATCTGAACGAGCCCATGGCGGCCACGGTGGTGGCGTTCTGTGCCGTGCTCGCGCCCGCGGCGTTTCTCCTCGCCCTGCTCACGGTACTGCTGACGGAGCGACGGACCCGCAGTCGAGGGCAGCCGGTCCCCCGCTGGGTCGGGGAGTTTCTGCGATGGACACGTTATCTGCACGCGTGGTCGCTGCTCGTGGTGATGCTGCTCGGCATGATGGTGGCGCTGGTCAAGATCGCCGAGCTGGCGCGCGTCTCCGCCGATATCGGGATCTTCGCGGTGATGGCGCTCACGGTATTGTTTCCGGCGATCATGGCGCACTTCGAGCCGGGCGAGATCTGGCAGCGCATGGAATGGACCGGCCCCGCGGCGGCGCACGGCGCCGCCGTGGCACCGCCCCGGGCGGATGTCCCATGATTCATGCGGGTTCGAGCGCCGCGGCCGCCGGAGTCATCGGCTGCGATGCCTGCCACCTCGTGTGCCGCCCCGCCGATGGCGTCGGGCCGCACGGCGGCTTCTGCCCGCGCTGCGGCGAGGCGCTTCATTCGCGCCGCCCCGGCTCCATCCAGATCGCCTGGAGCCTCGTGACCGCGGCGGCGATCTGCTATCTGCCGGCGAACGCCTTGCCGGTGCTCACGACCACCCAGTTGGGGTCCTCGACGAACGAGACCATTCTGGGGGGCGTCGTACTGCTTTACCGGACCGGTTCCTGGCCGCTGGCGCTGATCGTACTGATTGCGAGCGTGATGATCCCGCTCGGCAAGCTGCTCGCGCTCGGGTATCTGCTCATCGAGGTTCAGCGCGGCCGGATCGACGGTCCTCACCAGCCGGCGCGGATGTATCGCATCGTGGAGCTGATCGGTCGCTGGTCGATGCTGGACGTATTCGTGGCCGCCTACACCGTGGCGCTGGTACAGCTGCAGCCGCTGATGTCCGTGAAGCCCGGCCCCGGGATCGTGTTCTTCGCGGCAGTCGTCATTCTGACCATGCTCGCGGCCGAATACTTCGACCCGCGGCTCATCTGGGATGCAACCCACAGGCGGCAATCCTCACATGACCGATGATCCGACCCACAACGCTCCGCAGGGTGCGCCGGCGGGGGCTGCCGCGAGCCGCAGTGAGGATCCGCCGCAGGCCACGGTGGTAGGCAGGAAGCGCGTGCATGTCTCGGTCGTCTGGATCATACCGGTGCTTGCCGCCGTGGTCGCTCTCGGCATCGCCATCCAGCGCATCGTTGCCGAGGGTCCGACCATCACCATCGAATTCCCCGCGGCTGAGGGGATCCAGGCGGGCAAGACCGTGCTGAAGTACAAGGACGTCGACATCGGGCGGGTGAGCTCCGTGCAGCTGACCCGAGACCGCGCCAAGGTGCTGGTGCGGGCCCGGGTCACGAGGCGGGCCGCCGGACTGATGGTGGATGACACCGAATTCTGGGTGGTATCGCCGCACATCGGCCTGACCGGCATCTCCGGCTTGAGCACGCTTCTCTCCGGCAACTACATCGCCGTGCAGCCCGGAGTCTCCCACCACTCGCGGCGGCGGTTTCACGGGCTCGGTGCGCCTCCCCCGATCACGGATCAGAAGGGCCGGCGGTTCACTTTGCGGGCCGCGGACCTCGGCTCTCTCGAGGTCGGCTCGCCGATCTACTACAAGTCCCTGCCCGTCGGCGAGGTCGAGCGATACAGCCTGGCGCCGGATGGCAGCTCTTTCAGGATCACCGCTTTCATCAGATCCCCGTACGACCGGTACGTGCGCACCGAGACGCGATTCTGGAACGCGAGCGGGCTGAACGTTTCCGTCGGCGCGAATGGCTTCCACGTGAGGACGGTGTCGCTGCTCGCGCTCCTTGCCGGTGGATTGAGCTTCGACACGCCGGAATATGCCCGCGAAACGCCGGTCGCTTCCACGGACACCGTGTTCACGCTTTACCGCACGCGCTCCATGGCCATGAAGCAGCCGCCAGCCTACACCCGGCACTTCGTGCTGTCGTTCAATGAGCCGGTGCGGGGCCTGTCGGTCGGAGCGCCGGTGACGCTCATGGGCCTGGTCGTGGGGGAGGTTACGCACATCGGCTTCACTTACAACCCGAAGACCCTGGCCGTGCATCCGCTCGTCTACTTCAACTTCTATCCCGAGGAAGCCGCGATGCGTTTCCCGACTGCGGAGCAACCCGCGGTCCGGCGCAACACCGAGCGGAGCGCCCAGCGACAGATCGTCATGCTGCGGCGGCTGGTCGAGGAGCGCGGTCTGCGCGCGAGGCTGCGCACCGCGAGCCTGCTCACCGGACAGCGCTACATCTCGTTCGAATTCGACCCGAAGGCGCCCAAGGCGAACGTGGATTGGGCGCGCGATCCGCTCGAGCTGCCGGTGGAGCCGGGGGAGATCTAGTGTCTCGAGACGAAGCTCGGTGACATCCTGGACAAGGTCAACCGAATGCCGATCACCGCGATCGGCCGGCACGCCTCGACCGCCCTCGAGACACTCAACGGGACCCTGAGCGAGGCGCACGTCCTGCTTCGCGACGCGGACACGAGCTCGGTACCGCGGGTCAACAAGGCCCTCGGCGCGCTCGATCGGGCGCTCGACAACGCCAACGGGACGCTGCTGCGAAGCGATGCGCCGGCTCAGGCAGCCTTGCGCGAGGCGCTCGATGAGCTCGCCAACGCCGCGCGGTCGCTTCGTGCCCTGACCGACTATCTCGAGCGCCACCCGGAGGCACTGATCCGCGGTCGGGCCACGCAGCACACAGCAACGGGAGAGCGATAGTGTTCACCTCCAGAGCCCGATGGGTGGCGACCGCGGCGCTGCTGACCGCGCTCGGAGCCTGCGCTTCGAAACCCGAGCGCTTCTACACCCTGCAACCCGTTGCCCGGAGGACGGAGACGCCGCTCGATGTGTCGGTGGCGGTCGGGCCCGTCGCCATCCCCGCGGAGGTCGACACTCCCTCCATCATGCTCAGCGTCGGCCCGAGCGAGGTCCAGCCGGACGACGTCGCCCATTGGGCGTCGCCCCTTCAGAACGCCATCGCACTCGCGGTCGAGGGCGATCTGTCGGCGCTGCTCGGGACCCGGCGAGTCACCCTGAGCGCGGATCCCTGGACGCAGAGGCCCGAATATCGGGTCGGGATCGAGGTGGAGCGATTCGAATCGGCCCCGGGCGACGCGGCGACCCTCGATGCCGTGTGGACGATCCGGGGCCCGCACGACACCGTGTTGAGGGAGGGGCGCACCACGGCGCGCGAGGCGACGCGGGGCAGGGGCATCGGTGATCTGGCGGCGGCGCACAGCCGGGCGCTCGCACGCCTGAGCGCGGACGTGGCCGCGGCAATTCGCACGCTCGGGGAGCCCAGGAGCGCGCGGAGGTGAGCGGGAGGAGAGCCCACCCGTCAAGACCTGGTGGCCGGGCGCAGTGTGTACAAGGGCCGGGCGCATGGGCACGGCCACGAACCGGCACTCGTCGTTGAGTGACCGCTCGGCGGATTCGTCACCGGGCGTGCGGCGGCGTGCGCAGTGAACGAGCTTGAATATTTTACATAATGCTTTCGCCACCCCATTTTGAGGTGGCTTTCCGCCAACACGAAACGGCTATATACTCGCGCCAAAACAAAAACTTGGCTCACTGAGTCGAAAACAACGAAGTAGCCAGACCGAAGGGGAACGATCATGAAGAAGAACGTCCTGGGTGGCAGTCATTCACGCGTCAGAAGTCTGTGCACCGCGCTCATTCCTGCGCTGGCGCTTTTCGGATTGGCAAGTGCGCAAGCGGGAGTCCTGACGCAGTACCAGGTCGCGGGCTCGAAGGATGTCGGCGGCGTAACTGACAACTACACAGCGACGCTGAATCTGCAGGATGGCTACGTTGCCGGAACACCGCTGACGGATTCGAATTTCTCGAGCTTTACGCTCGTGCAAGCGTATGCGGGGAGTTCCCTGACCAATGAGATTGACGCACCCGCTCACCTGACTGGAAGCATCGACCTTGCGAGTGTCGCGAACACGACATTCTCGATAATTGGTCTCAACTCTGATCCTTTTCTCAGCGCTGACTTCTACGACAACGCTGGCGCGCTACGCTTGACATTGCCGCGATTTTGCACCTTTCCGTGCAGTATTCATCACCAAGGTAGCGAAACCCCTTCGCTGTTCGAGCAAGGGCCGCCGCCCCGTGTAGATTCGGCGACGCCTTTGGGTGGAGGAGCGCCGGTACCGGTGAGCACGCCGGAGCCGAGTACTCTCACGTTGATGCTCGGCGCTCTGGCTGCACTTGGGCTCGTCAGGAAGCGGTCTCGAAATCTGCCCGCTTGATTCGGGTGATTTCCGGGCGATGGGCTACTGCGCTCTGACGAAGGACACCAGACGCTCCCACGCCTCCTGCGAGTGACGCGGGCACCGCGAAACGCCACTGACGTAAGCCTCGGCCGCCTCTGCCATTTTGTGCTCGCGGGCAAGCAGCCGCGCAATGGCGGCGCGGCGATACCGCCACCTGATCCACAGGGGCTCGGGCCAGCTGTCCGCTCGGGCGCATTGGCTCGCGATGGTGTAATCCGTGAGCGCGCGCAGCAGATCGGCGCTGCGAACTGGACCGGATGGGGTGCCGATCGTGGCCAACAGAGCACGGTCCGCAAACCGCGCCATGCTGTTGGGCTCACGAGCATCGTAGCCCCTCTGGTACCAGAGCGATGCGAGATGGCTGTCCGGAGGCAAGACGTACGAACCGCCCGCGCGCGCTCTTACGCCGTGCTCGTACAGCCTTCCAAGCTCGAAGGCCGCAATCGGTACGCCGGCTTTCCACGCCTTCTCATAGAGCGTGATAGCTCGCGGCACGTCCAGCATCCCAGCGGCCGGTTCGGACAGTAGTTCGGCCAGGTCGATTCCGGCGCTGCGGTACCCTCGGGCGAGAGCCCGTTCAAAATCATCCCGCGCCTTCCGATAGTGGCGCGAAGCGGCGTAGCCCCGGCCTTGCTGGTAAATCAGGCGAGTCCGCTCTTTCGAGTTGCCGGCAGTGCTGGGCTTGCACGAAACGCTTGCCCCACCCACCGCCGATCCCCCCAAAGGGGTGGCACGGGCGGGTCGATCCGGGTCGTACGGCGCGGCTGCCTCCTCGTCGCAGAGGCTGCGCGGAATCGGGTGACCGCCGGTATGCGCGACCGCGGACGGGAGAGCGTCGAGTCCGAGCTGATATCGCTCCGCGCCGCCCAGGAGATCGAACTGAGCGGCTCTGGCCCAATTTACTTCGACGTCGACGTCGGGCGTGTGGACGTTCCAGATGCGGGCCGTCCTGTCGTCCGAGGCGCTCACGACGTGGCGCCCATCGGGAGAAAATTCAGCATCTTCGACTTGACTCGTGTGGCCCCTCAGAACCAGAAGCTGCTCGCCGGTTCCAGCGTCCCACAGCCTCACGGTCTTTCCGGAGGCCGTTACGATGTGGCGGCCGCCAGGCGAGTATGCGGCCGAGCTGACCGGTTTCCCGTTGGCCAGCAGAGCGAGCAGCTGCGCACCCGTGGACGCATTCCAGATCCTGGCCGACCCGTCGTCTGAGGACGTGAGTATTCGCGCCCCATCGGGTGAAAAGACGGCCGTCTCCACCCGGCCGGTGTGCCCGCGGATGACCAGGAGCTGCCGCCCTGTGCGGGAATCCCAGACGCGAGCCGTCTTATCGTCCGAGGCGGTCACGACCCTGCGGCCGTGCGGGGAGAAAACGGCGCTTTCCACATGGTCGGTATGGCCCCTCAAAGTCACCAGCAACTTGCCGGTCGAGGCGTCCCAGATCCGTCCCAGATCGTCATACGACGCGGTCACGATGCGCCGGCCGTCCGGAGAGAATGCGGCGGAAATCACGGCGCCCCCGAAACCCCGAAGCACCCGGAGCGTCTGCCCGGATGCCGTATTCCAGATCCGTACCGACTTATCGACCGAGGCAGTGACGATGCGCTTCCCATGCGGAGAGAATGCGGCATCTTCGACCGCATCGGTGTGACCCTCGAGGACACGGAGCTGAACACCGGACGTAGCGTCCCAGATTCGCGCGGTCCCGTCTGCCGAGGCCGTGACGATCAGCCGGCCATCGGGCGAAAACGAGGCGTTAAACAGACCGCTGCCGTGCCCCTCGAGCAGCGCTGCCTCGCGCTCGACGGAGACATCCCATATCCTAACCGTTTCGTCGGCCGAGGCCGTCACCACGCGCGATCCGTGTGGTGAAAACGCCGCGGTGATGATCCCGGAAGTATCGCCGACCAGCAGCTTCAACGGCTGACCGGTCGATGTGTTCCAGAGCCTCGCGGTCCCATCGAGCGAGCCCGTGACCACAGCCTGCCCGTCAGGAGAGAAGTCGACATCCAGGACACCGCTCTTATCTCCTTTCAGGGTGACCAGCCGCTTGCCGGAGACGGCACTCCAAATTCGCGCGGTGTGGTCGGCCGAAGCGGTCGCGATGCGACGGCCGTGCGGCGAAAACACCGCGGAAATGACAGCGCCCGTGTGTCCCCGTAGAACCAGAACCTGCTTGCCCGAGGTGGCATCCCACACGCGGGCGGTCTTGTCGGTTGACGCCGTCACGACGAATCGCCCATCGGGGGAGAATGCGGCGGAGTACACGCGGCCTTTGTGCCCACGCAGCACCAGGAGTTGTCGACCGTTCGCGACGTCCCAGATCCGCGCCGTGCCGTCGCGCGAAGAGGAGACCAGCCTTCGCCCGTGGGGCGAGAACCGCACGCTCTCGACGTAGTCCGTGTGTCCTCGCAACACGCGAATGAGCTGGCCAGTGCTCGCGTTCCACAGGCGCACCGTCCTGTCCCAGGACGCGGTGGCGATGAGCTTGCCATCGGGAGAGAAGGTGGCGTCGTGCACCGGTGCGGTATCAGCCCGCAGCACGAGCAGCCGCATGCCGGTGGCGGCGTCCCACACCCGCGCCGAACCGTCGGCGTACCCGCTCACTATTCTGGTCCCGTCCGGGGAGAAGGCGGCGGAGAACGCGAGTTTGTTCGCGTCCGCGATCAGCTGAATCTGCGGGTCCTCAGCCCGTGCTTCCTGAAATACATTGAGCATTTCCGGTGTGTAGCGTTGTCGCGCAGTCCTGGCGCTACTCATGACCGCCAGAATGATCGACAGCGCATGCGGCGGGTCTCCTTCCCTCAGCCGATCCGCGGCGGCTTGCGTGAGCGATCTCAGCTGCGCGAACTGCGCTGCGTCGCGCTGCAAGGACGCGGTCCGCGCCTCGTAGGCAGCGCCGAGGGCGAGGAGCGCCATAACCACGGCCACCCCGGATACCAGGCGTACCGTACGCTGACGTCGTTGCTGGTCACGGCGTGAAGAGCGACGAACGTACGCGAGGAGATCTGCGCCGAGCTCGTCGGGGTAGTCCTTTACGAGCCTTTTGGCATCGAGCAGATCGAGGTCCGTGAGCAAGCCCCGCTCGCGACCGAACCATCCGCTCAATGTCGCCGCCAACCGGGTGGCGGAAGTCGCATTCCGGCGATCCTGCTCAGCTCCGTTGAATTCCTGCCAGCGCACGAATCGATCTTCCAGCGTGCGGCGGTTCTTGAGCGCTTCCGTGTTCGCCCCGACATACTCCTGCGCGGTGCGCCACTCGCTGATCAGCGCCTCGTGTGCCAGGCGCACCGTAGCTGCGCCCGACGGACTTGAGTCGGCGACGAGCAGGCGAGCGCCTGGATCGAGCAATGCCTCGATGAGGCGACGCTTCGGGGAGCCTGGCGGAAAGTCGGATAAGGGCGCCGGCCGTGCCACGGCCCGCAGGGTTGCGCCTTCGGCCGCGCTGACTTGCACCAGCACGAACAGGAGCCCTCGCAAGGCGCCCTTTACCTCGGGAGGCTGTGCGTCGATGACGGCGTCGGCGCGTGTCGCGATGGCACCCTTGAGGCCGCCAAGTGCCCGATAGCCTTCGTAGGTCAGCACGTCGCGACGCGCCTCGCTCACGTCGCGTCGATAGAGCTGATCGAGCAGGTACGACATCAGCGGCAAAGCACCGGGCTCGTTGGCCGCTTCTTCGGCGATCAGGTCGTTCAGCGGAATGCCCGTCCCGGGATCGGTCTCGAACCGGATAGCGGCCGCCTCGGCCGGACCACGAATCATCTGACTCAGCTCCGATTGCGTGGGAGCCAGCAGGTCCAAGCGACCTTGACCGGCTGCGAGCGTGATCAGCTCAGGGGTGTCCGCAGCACGATGCCAGAAATCCGAGCGCATCGTGGCGATGACCGATACGAGTCCGGAGCGCACGAGCGCCGAGAGCAGCTGGGTGAAGCGAGCCCTCTCGTCGGGTTGCACCCGCTCCGCGGTGAAGAGCTCCTCGAGCTGATCGATGACGAGCAGTAGCTTCGGCTTCTCGTAGCCGAGCATGCGTCCCTTGCGACGGGCATCCTCCCCAAGCGAATCCAGTGCGACCGCAAACGGCAGTTCCGGATACTCCGCGGCCCCCCGCAGGTGACGTGCGAGCTCGTCAATCAAGAGCGAGAGGCCGAGGAGCTCGGGAAGTCCAACGGCCTCGCCAGCGCTCGTGGTGAGATTTCGCGCCAGGGCGTCGAAAAGATCTTCGTCGCTCCGGGCGTCGCTGGGGCGGAAGACCACACGCCGGAGGAAGGCCGCACCGGAGACTCGCTGCGGCACCAGCAGCCGCGGCACCATGCCGGCCTTGACGAGCGATGACTTTCCCGACCCGCTGGCTCCCAGCACGAGCAGGAACGGGCGGCCGGACTCCGCATTGGTGATCAGGCGAAGAAGTACGGCTCCCACCGCTGCCTCACGGCCGAAGTAAATGGGCGCGTGAGCAACGTCATAACACTCCAGACCGCGGAAAGGATCCTGAGGCCAAATCCGCACACCCGACGGTTCCGAGGGCTGCCGGGCGGCGATCCGACGCTCGATGCACTTGCGCAGGCTCTGTTCGAGCCGAGCGGCGAGTTCCTCGAGCGTCGCAAACTTCGAATACCCCGCGATGAAGGATCCTCGGTCGGCGAAATGACGGGTCCAGAAGGCATCGAGCGCTTCGAGTTGCGAAAGGATGGCCTTGCGCTTCTGCGGGTCCCAGGTATCGACCTCGGCCTTTCTGCAACTGCGGTACACCAGAAGGTCGGGAACGCCTCTTTGTCGAGCCGCGGCCAGGGCATCCTCGAACTCCCATTCGGTTCCCGTCACCGGCACGCGACCGGCGATCCCGTGATATTCGCGCACCGCTGGGCGCTCCGGCAGGGGCGATCCGAGGCGGGACTCCAGTATCAGTACCACCGCGTCGAAATTGCTGGGGGGGTCGATGGAGTCCTGGAAATGTCCGGACGCCAGCATCGGTTCGTATTCCCAGAGGTACGGCTCGATCAGGAAGAACCGGGCGTACTCATGCGCCAGCTTTTCGATGACCTGCGCCGCAAGCTCGCGCGCCGCCATGACGTCGCCGGGCGAAGAGACGAAGATTCTGAACCGCTGACGATCCACGTTCTAATATGTTCGCGAATGGACCCCCTCCGGGTACTCTAACTCAATCGGCCTCTCAACGGCAGTATTGCTCGCCCGTGCCGGCAGGAGCGAACGGTTGTGCGCCCGAACCGTTCGCGCGCATCACGGAACTGCGGCAAACAGCCCCTGCGCGCCACAGCATTCCCGGAACGTGAAGGTTATGGGTGAGGTCTATTTGCCGACTGTTCTAGTTTCTGCAGTTCTCCCTGCGCTTGTGTGCCATAAAAGCTCGTCTTTCCAAATCGCGCGTCGACGACTCTCTCCGCCGCCGATACCTTCCTCAATGCGCTCGCCCGGTCGCCCTGGCTCGCGAGCAGCCGCGCGTCGGCCAAGTCCCAAACCGCATAGCGCCATGCTACCGATTGGCTGTAAGGATACGTCCTGGTGAGCACTTCTTTGGATTCTTGCAGCAGGGTTGCAGCTCGCACCCGGTCGCCTGCCGAGAGCTCGATTCCTGCTTCAGTCAACAGCACCTGGTCGAGCAGCTCCCCGTGGTGCGGCAGGCGGGCGATTGACTCGGCACGTTGCGCTTCCCGCAGCGCCAGAGCGATATGGTGGTGATACGCGTCGATCATTGCGAGGCTGTTCAGCGTGCCGACCAGATCTTCGTGCTGAGGACCTTCGAACTTCTCCGTCATCGCCAACGCCTTGCGCATGAGCGGCTCGGCCTGTTCCACGTGGCCTGCCATGAGCGCAGAGCGCCCGATGTTATTCAGGAGGGTCGCAACTTCCGGGTGCTCCGGTCCGTACACCTGCTCGTAGATCGGCAGTGCCTCCTGGTACTGCCGCATGGCCGCATCGTATCGACCGGATTGATAGAGAAGCACCCCGAGGTTGTTCATGGCTTGAGCGGTCTCCGGGTGGATCAATCCAAAGGCTCGTTCCCGCAGGATTAGAGCCTCGCGCATCGGCGCTTCGGCGGTCGCGAGATCCCCCCGGAAGTAATATGCCGTAGCCAGGGACTCTAGCGTGTTGGCGAGAATCGCTTCGTTCTCCGGCGTTGGGGGGCGTGCTCGGTCGGCCCTGAGTGCCTCCTCATAGAGAGCTTGCGCCTGGTCGTACTTTCCCATGTCGACCAGGACATTTCCGAGCGTCCTCAATGCTTCAGAGCGCAGTGGATTTGCCGGGCTGAGACGTCTGCGCGCCAATTTAACTGCCGGGCGCAGGAATCGCAGTGCTTCAGTATCATTGTCAGCGAGGTACAACGTCTTGCCGGAAGCGACCAAGGTGCGTACACGGGACGCGGCTGGCACCGAGGTCTCGCCGTCGTCCCTGCGCGCCTGAGCGAGCTGGGTTTCGGCAGCTGGATAAAGCCCGAGGCCCATGTAGGCCTGACCTATTGTCGTCTGAAGCTCGGCCTTTATGCGGGGCGCGTTCTTCAAATCCGGTGCCGAGCCGATCGTTTTGGAAGCCTGGTCGAGAAGCTCTCGGACGGTGATGGTCGCGCCACGGCTTTTGCTCGGGTCCGCATTCTCGAACATGTTCACCATGAAGCGGGTGGTCCGATTGGCAATGGCGCTCTCCGATACGGCGATGTCCCGCTGCCTGAATGCAACCGCTGCGAGCGCTGTAACCACGATCACTACGAATGTCAACACCCGGACGACTCGCGACCGACGTCGGCGCTCATGAGCCACCGAACGTTCGATATACTGGATTAGATGCGATTCCGTGTCGCCTCGATGCGTGGCAAGGAGCCGGCGACCGTCGGCAACATCGACGTCGGTCAGGAGTCCTGGCTCTCTTCCGAAGCGCGCGCGGAAACGCGCTGCGAAGCGGGAGCTGCCTGCGGTACGATCGGGTTCCTGGAGGGCAAGCCACCTTCTATAGCGTTCTTCCACGCGACGACGAATCTTGAGTGCATCGGCGTTGACTTCAACATAGCGTCTTGCGCGGTCCCAATTGGAGATGAGCGCCTCATGGGCGACGCGCACCATGGGGGTGCCGGTGCTTGCTGCGTCGGTCACGAGCAGCCGGGCGTCGGGATCGAGAAACGCGTCCACCAGTCGGCGATGGGGTGTGCCGGGAGGAAAAGTGGCGAGGGGGACGCGGCGCGCGAGCGCTCGATCAAGGTCTCCTTCTCCCGCCCCAATCGACACGAGAGAGAACAAAACCGATCCGAGGGCTTCGCGATCTTCGGCTGCACATCCCGAGAGTACGGACTCCGCCTTGGTCGCGATGGCGCCCACGAGTCTCCCGAGGCGCTCGTACGTGGAGCAGGTGAGTGTGTGGCCATGACCCTCGACCACATCGGTTCGATAGAGCTGATCGAGAACGTACGACAGCAGGGGTAGCGCTCCGGGCTCGCGGGCGACTTCCTGGGCGATCACTTCGTTCAACGCCGAGCCCGTGGTGTCATGAACCTCGAAGCTCACTCCCGCAGCCTCCGCAGGTCGCCGGATCATCTGACCCAGCTGGGCGGGAGTGGGAGCCAGCAGCTCGAGGCGGCCGCCGCCCTCGGCGAGGTGAACGAGTGCAGGTGTCTCATCGGCGCGATGCCAGAAATCCTTGCGCATCGTCGCGATCACCCACACGCTTCCCGAGCGGACCAGTCCGGCGAGGAGATCGATGAAGCGCACGCGATCGGCGGGGGTGAGGCGATCGTTCGTGAACAGTTCCTCGAGTTGATCGATGACGAGAACGAGCTTGGCGTTCTCGTACTCGAGAACGCGGCCTGCTTGACGCGCCCCACGGGTGAGCTGCCCGAGTGCGTTGGCGATCGGGAAGGCCGGCGTGGAGGCCGCCTCTCTCAAATGGGCCGCAAAGTGCGTCACGCTTTGGCCGGGCCCCAGGATCTCGGGGAGCCCTTCCTGGTCGCTGGCCTGGGTCGTCAGAACTCGAGCCAACGCATCGAACAAGTCCTCCTCGCCGGTTGCGTCGCTCGGTCGGAATACCGCACGACGCAGAAAGGCGGCGCCGGGAACCCTGCGCGGAACGAACAGCTTGGGTACGATGCCCGCTTTGGCGAGCGAGGACTTTCCGGAGCCGCTGGCACCGAGAACGATGAGGAAGGGTGATCCGGCTTCCGCCTGCGCGGTAAGTTGCACCATTGCCCTGGTGAGAGCTTCGTCCTGTCCGAAGAAGATCGGTGCATGCTCGAATTCGTATGCTTCGAGCCCCCGGAATGGAAGCTGCTTCCACGTTGGAGGGGCCGCGCCGGGTGGTCTGGTTCCGAATGTCTCGATACGCCGCTCGATGAGCTTGCGCAGGTGCGTTTCGAACGCGGTCGCAAATTCGGCGTCCGTCGTGAAGGACGTATACGCGCCGATGAACATTCCCTGGTTGACAAAGTGGCGCTCCCAGAAGGCATTGAGCGCCTTGAGCTGCTGCGCCTGCTGCTCAAACCGCGCAGGGTCGCGGGTGTCGAAGGGGGCGGGTCTGCGGCAACGATAGACGAGAAGATCGGGGGCACCGCCCTTGCGGGCAGCCTGGAGGGCCTCTTCGAATTCCCATTCCGTGCCCGTGACCGGACATCTGCCGTCCATTCCGCGGTATTCGCGGACAGCTGTCCGCTCGGGCAGGCAGGTTCCGAGCCGCGACCATACGATCAGCGCGAGGACGTCGAATGCGCTGGGCGGTTCGATGGAATCCTGGAAGTGGCCCGAGGCGACCATCGCCTCGAATTCCCAGAGGTAAGGCTCGATAACGAGAAATCGCGCGTAGTCCTGCGCGAGACGCTCGATGGTGAGGGCCGCGATCTCGCGTGCGGCCTTGACGTCGCCGGGCGAAGACACGAAGATGCGAAAGCGCCTGGTCACCGCCTATTCCGCGCAGCTTTCTTGGTATTCGGCAGATCCTCCGACTTCTTACACCAGGTGGAATCCTCAGGCAACTGCGAGCGGTTTGCGTTACGGGTCCCCCAACTTCCGGCTCAGTCGAGCGATCGGAAAGCCCTGCACGCGGCAATCAGGACCAAGTTGCGCGGGGAACGCGACGCTCGGGTCGCTGCGCCATATAGGGCTTTGCGACTCAGTCGCGGAAGCTGCCATCGAATGCCCCTCAGGGCCGGTTGGCGCACATGCTCGGTCGGCTTCACGAACGCCGTTGGCCGGTCGAAGACGCACGTCGCGCGAGCCATGAATGGGTGGGGAGCATGCTTCCGCGCAAGCCGTCGCTGCATCGACCCTCCCGGCTCTGGGCGCAGCCGGACCTGACGTACCAGAGTCCGAATGACACGTACCCGAGAACTTGAGTTGTCGAGCGGATCAGCTCGCGCGTTTTCGTCGCACGAACGCAGTTGCAGCGAGGCCCAGCGCCAACATTCCGACAGTGCCAGGCTCGGGCACGGTGGGAGTCGATCTGACGACGCTCCATCCGGGCGCCAGTCCCGATTGTACGTTGCCAGACAGATCGATGTAGCCAACTAGCGTCGTACCATTGAAGAGCATATCGCTGGTGGAATTCGGGTTGCAAAGCTGCGCAGGAGTCTGTGTGTTGCCGTACGTCGTGCCTCCGATCGTGAACTCTGGCTCATAGGCAAGCGTCGTGGAGCCAACGAGGCACGTAGTTCCGCCGGAACTTAAGTAATTGAATTGAATCTCGCTATCCCCGCCGTAATTCGCCGCATTCAGGTTTCCGAGCAGGTTGTCGTTTCCGGACTGATTTGACGGAGCGCTTGGATCGAGAGTGTAGTCCGTGACTTGGATGCCATCGGCCCAATTGAAAATGTGTGATCCGCTCTCCGCAATCGTGAAGGGTCCGGGAACGCCGGAGATACCGAAGTCGTCGAGACCACCGACGTCCGGCGTGCACAGACTGCTTGCTGGCGTGCTGAGCCCGGGCTCGAGAGTCGCTTTGGTCGCTGGCGAACCTGCGCTCATCGTGACCCAGATGCTGGAGGGGCTTACGCTGGGGCAACTCCAGTTGCCCGAGATGTCGGCGCGGATACCCCGGGCGTAGCCCGGAACTGTAAATGCGCTGGCTGCACACAGCACTATGGTGCCAATGAGATGGCGACGCTTCATACGCAGTTCCCCCCTGCTCGCAGTTGTTGCGCACCGCGATTGCCCGGCGATTCGCGAGGCGAATACGAGTGCGATCAAACTTAATCGGAATGATTTGCAGTTTGCGTGCCAGGATCTAAAATACAAATATAATCAGTGAGTTGCGAAGTGAGGGGGACGGGGACGCTGGATCTTGTAAAACCGTTCGACAGCTTAAGAGGGAAGTCAAAGGGATCACGGCGATCTCGGCCCCGACTCCCCGCGGGTGGGCGTCTGCCGCCCGTCGTTCCGTCGAACAGCAATGGGTCCGCACTGACACTCAAATGTCGAAGCCACAGGTCAGGAGTTTTGCCTTAAGCCCGATCAGTCGCCACCAGAACAATGAAGCACCGACCTCCGAAGTTGTGCATGCACCTGATGGCTTGTGCCCCTAAGCCGCTGCAGCGGCTCTGCCGGCATCCAGCGCCGCTCTCCGGCCGCGCCGCAATTCGAAACTCCGCCGATGCGCGTCACGGCGGAATTTCGAACATGTCAGCTTAAGCGGTCATCACCTTTTTGCGCCGCCCGAAATGAAACACGCCACCGATTAGGCCGAGGCCCGCGAGGAGCATGGGGAGAGGTGAAGGTTCGGGGACCGTGTTTGACTTCCTCAAAAACACGCCCGACGCGGACGTATAGGTCGCTCCTGCTGGGAGGGTCAACGTTAGCGGGTCCGAGGCATTAAGCGTCGCATTACCCGCACCCACTGCCCCAGCACAAGAGAACGGTGCGCATAGGTCGGCGCTTAGTGCCGCTTGGATGTCGACAGTCTGCGTGGTAGACGTGAGAGTAACGCTGCTCGTGCTGTGGCAGACAATGTTAACAAACCCACTGTAGGAACAGCTCGTGTCCACCCACGGGGCCCCGTTGGTGTCGCCCCCAAGGCAATTCGCAAACGGTGAGCACAGAACGGCGTATCCAGAGGCCCCGGCAACTTCTTCGCCGCCGGGTACGTCGACCAGACCCCATGAAGGTCCATCTCCGAATACCGTAAATACCCCCATATCGCTGAGATTAACGTCAGGAGTGGATATGACCTCGCCGGCGACGTGAGTACCAGCGTCGATGCCACTGAAGTCCATGTTGAACGTCGCGTTAAGTGTCACACTTTGGCCGATGTCTGATAGCGGCGCCGATATGGTTAGAGTGTCCCAATAATAAGTGAGCGCTTGCGCATATGCCACGCTGCTGGGGCCCGATAGTTGTACGCTTAGGTCGCCAGTAGCTAAGTCTGAAGACACCGTCGCCGAGGTCCCAGGTGGGCAGGGTACCGCGCCTGTTGTATCAGACGCCGACGTGACACCGAGACCCGAAGCTTGAAGGGGCGTGCTCCCACAGCTGTAACTTGCCTCGGCGCCATAGGTTGTGGGTAGAACCACTTTCGCAAGCGCTGGCGTGACGAATGACGCGGCGAAAAATGCCACTCCAAGCACCGCAGCAAAAGCGCCTGAGCGAGTTTTCATTTGACCCCCCATATCCCCCAGGATTTCGTGTTAATTCGGCTTTCCTCCTTTAGTTGCAAATCCCGCGCCAATTAGATAAATCAAACTGCATCAGCGGCTTGGAGGCACTCCGTCAGGTTAACGATAGACTGTGTAAAGTTTTCTGACACTACCCCCTTAAATAGCGCGTCGTCGTCTCTGGACGAGAGGTCCAGTCATCGCAGCTCGACGGCCGCAGCGCGGAGCACCGCCGGATCGGGCGGCCGGTGACGGGCGTGTGGTTCGTCTTCGGCGGGGTCGTTGCCGAACAGTGTCGGGCATGGCTGTCGCCGAAAGGAACGTCTCTGGCTTACCGGTTACGTCCGCATTAAGTGATGGATGGCTGAGCGGCAGCGACGCGAAATCGGCTACCGCAGCCGCCGCGGACTCGAAGGCAACGCTCTTGTCGGCAAGTCTGCCGGCGGTCGCGCCTACGGCTACACCCGGGCGCGAGACGTGCTCTCCGGCCTGTTGCACTGCTCGCCGTGCTTGGGCAGCTTCATGCTCACGAACGCGGTTCGCTATCAGTGCGCCTCGCACCATGACGGGCGCGATACCGCCTGCTCCGTGAGGCTAAGTGTCCCGATGGAGCGGGTCGAGCATGTCATCCTCGATCGCGTGGAGACGGACTTGCTGAACGTCGACCGGCTGACGGACCTGGAGCAGCGCTACGCGCACGCGCGATGGGGCGCCGCGATCGTCGTCTATGTGGCGCCCCGGCTGGAGCTGGAGATCAGGAACATTACGGACGCCATCGCGAATGGGCTGGTTTCTGATGCGCTCGCAGCCCGGATGAAGGCCGCAGAGGCTGAGCGGAGTCGGTTGCTGACGATGCGCGAGAAGCCTGTCAGCGAGCCGCGCAGGATCACCCCGGCCACGATCGAGCGGCGCGTCGAGATGATGAAGCGCCAGCTCCGGCAGGGCGGTGACATCGCGCGCGGTGCGCTTCTGGAGAGTTTCCCGACCCGCATGCACCTGCAGCCTGACGGATCAGGGCGCTATCTGCGGGCAGTGCACGCGGATGGGGTCGGGGCGGCTCTGTTCGATCAGCCGCCCGCCGCGTTCCCTACTCGCTGATTCTGTTCGAGTAGGGAATAATGATAGCGGGGGCAGGATTTGCCACGTTCGCAGAGGTTCTCTCGACCCCTCAAAATGTGCGGCTGAAATAGGTCGCGTCCAGACCCGCCTGGCGGCTGCTGGGACTCTCCCGGTAGTCTCCGCGAAAGCCCTTACGTCGCGGCGTAACCCACTTGTTTCTCGATAGCGCCTCTGATTTCAGCCTTACGATCCGGCGGGTGCGCGAGCAATCAGCCCGGCCACATACCGCATGGGCGTGAGGCGCCGGGCCTC
>VFSW01006336.1_pt1 | contig 17408 bp, 12 predicted proteins | sample 5358111 | NCBI WGS metagenome assembly VFSW01 (sample SAMN11554181, study PRJNA540505) | mine drainage metagenome | isolation source: sediment from site ElyBrook_90M | place: USA: Ely Copper Mine, Vershire, VT | collected 2017
AGCTGACGTGCTCGTCCTCGAGGCCGGACCAGATCGGCGAGGAGATGATCTTGCGCGGTTGCGCCTGGATATCGCGGAAGCGAATCGCCTCGTGTTCCTTGCCGAGCGCGAGATGCGCGTGTTCGCGCCCGGTGAACCCGCTGAGCGACTCCCATGCCTTGACCGCCACGTGGCCGTTGGTCTCGGGCGCGAGATGCAGGATCACCTCGCAGGCATCGATCGCGCTCTCGATCCGCGGCCGGCCCCGGCTCACGCCCTCGTCGGTCACCTGGTGATTGAGCTTGCCGAGAAATGCGACCTCGTCCTTGGTATCCCAGGTCATTCCCTTGCCGCCGTTGCCGAGCTTTTCGAGCAAAGGACCCAGCGAGGTGAACTTCTTGTACAGGTTCGGGTAGTCGCGCTCGACCAGCGCGATCGACGGCATCGTCCGGCCCGGAACCGGTGCGCACTCGCCCTTCTTCCAGTCCTGTACGCCGAACGGCATCGCGAGCTCGTTGGGGGTGTCGTGCAGCGTCGGCGTGAGCACCAGGTCCTGTTCGACGCCCAGGACGCCGGGGGCCATGTCGCTGAGCGCGCGGGCGAGGCCCTTGAATATGTCCCAGTCGCTGCGCGACTCCCACGCCGGGTCCACCGCCTTCGACAGCGGGTGGATGAACGGGTGCATGTCCGAGGTGTTGAGATCGTCCTTCTCGTACCAGGTCGCGGTGGGCAGCACGACATCCGAATACAGCGCCGTGGTGCACATGCGAAAGTCGAGCGTGACCAAGAGGTCGAGCTTGCCCTCGGGAATCTCGTCGCGCCATTTGATCCCTTCCGGCTTGACCGCACCGCACTCGCCGAGATCCTTGCCCTGCACGCCGTGGCGGGTGCCCAGCAGGTGCCGCAGCATGTACTCGTGTCCCTTGCCGGAGGAGCCGAGCAGGTTGGAGCGCCAGACGAACATCACGCGCGGGAAGTTCTGCGGCGCGTCCGGATCGGCATAGGCAAAATCCAGCTTGCCGTCCCGCAACTGGCCGACCACATAGTCGGCAGGCGCCTGTCCGGCCGCGGCGGCGGCGCGCGCGATCTGCAGCGGATTGCGATCGAGCTGCGGCGCACTCGGCAGCCAGCCCATGCGGATCGCCCGCAGGTTGAAGTCCGCGAGGCTCCCCTGGTATTTCTCCGGATCGGCGAGCGGCGAGAGGATCTCCTTCACCGCGAGCTTCTCGTAGCGCCACTGGTCGGACATGAAGTAAAAGAACGAAGTGCCGTTCATCTGCCGCGCCGGGCGCATCCAGTCGAGCGCAAAGGTCAGCGGAATCCAGCCGCTCTGCGGCCGCAGCTTCTCCTGACCGACGTAATGCGCCCAACCGCCGCCGGTCTGGCCGACGCAGCCGCACATGATCAGCATGTTGATCAGGCCGCGGTAGTTCATGTCGTTGTGGAACCAATGGTTCAAGCCCGCGCCGACGATGATCATGCTGCGGCCGCGCGTCTTGTCGGCGGTGCGCGCGAACTCGCGCGCGATCTCGATCACTTGGGCGCGCGGCACGCCGGTTATTTTTTCCTGCCACGCCGGCGTGCCGGGCAGATCGTCGTCGTAACTCGCGGCGACGTTGCCGCCGCCGAAGCCGCGGTCGACGCCGTACTGCGCGAGCAGCAGGTCGTACACGGTCGCGACCGCCCATTCCTTGCCGTCGGCCAGCCGCAGCTTGCGCACCGGGATGTTGCGCTCCAGGATCTCGTCGAACTTCGAGGCCGTCCAGCGATCGTGCTCGATGCCGCCGAAGTACGGGAAGCTGACCGCCTCGAAGCCGTCATTGAAGCCATCGAGGCTCAGGCGCAGGCGCGTGGCGCGGCCGGCGCTGTCCTTCTCCTCGATGTTCCACTTGCCCTTCTCGCCCCAGCGAAAGCCGACCGAGCCGTTGGGCACGGTGATCTCGCCGCTGTTTTCGTCCCAGGCCAGCGTCTTCCATTCCGGATTGTTGGCCTCGCCGAGTCCGCCGAGATCGCTCGCGCGCAGAAAGCGGCCGGGCACCAGCCGGCCGTCGGCACGCTTCTCGATCTGCACCAGCAGCGGCATGTCGGAGTACCGGCGGCAGTAGCCGGTGAAATAGGCCGATGGCTCGGCGACGTGAAATTCCTTGAGAATCACGTGGCCGAAAGCGAACGCGAGCGCCGCATCGGTGCCCTGCTTGGGGTGCAGCCAGTGGTCGGTGAGCTTGGCCACCTCGGCATAGTCCGGCGCGATCGCCACGGTCTTGGTGCCGTTGTAGCGCGCCTCGCTGAAGAAGTGGGCGTCGGGCGTGCGCGTCTGCGGCACGTTCGAGCCCCACGCGATGATGTAGCGGCTGTTGTACCAGTCGGCGGACTCCGGCACGTCGGTCTGCTCGCCCCACACCTGCGGCGATGCCGGCGGCAGGTCGCAGTACCAGTCGTAGAACGACAGGCAGGCGCCGCCGAGCAGCGACAGGTAGCGTGCGCCGGCGGCGTAGGACACCATCGACATCGCCGGGATCGGCGAAAAGCCGACCACGCGGTCGGGCCCGTAGTGCTTGGTCGTGTAGAGATTCGACGCGGCGATGATCTCATTGGCCTCGTCCCAGCGCACGCGCGCGAAACCGCCCATGCCGCGCTTGGCTTTGTAGGCCTTGGCCTTGAGCGGATCGCCGACGATGCTTGCCCACGCGTCGACCGGGCTCATGCTCTTGCGCGCCTCGCGCCACAGGCGCAGCAGCGCGGCGCGCACCAGCGGATATTTCAGGCGGTTCGCGCTATAGAGGTACCAGGAGTAGCTCGCGCCGCGCGGGCAGCCGCGCGGTTCGTGGTTCGGCAGATCGGGGCGCGTGCGCGGATAGTCGGTCTGCTGGGTTTCCCACGTCACCAGGCCGTTCTTGACGTAGATCTTCCAGCTGCACGAGCCGGTGCAGTTCACGCCATGCGTCGAGCGCACGATCTTGTCGTACTGCCAGCGGGAGCGGTAGCCGTCCTCCCAATTGCGGCCTTCCGTTTTGGTGATCCCGTGGCCGCCGGCAAAGGTTTCCGTGCTGCGCTTGAAGAACTGTAATCGATCGAGGAAATAGCTCATCGAAACACCCTCTTGCCAACCGACGGCTCGGCGTGCGGCGCTCCATAAACAAGTATTTACTATACATATTAAAACCGAGATGATTCCAATTGTAAATACGGGATCACGGAAGCGGGATTGCGGCTTACCGCCGCCGGGTGCGGCAGGCCGCCGCAGGGACTTGCGCCCCGTTGCTAGGGAATCTACCCGTCGCGCTGCGGTATCGCCGTATTGCCGGCGCAGCGCCGCCCGCCTCTAATGCCGCTTGGTGGTACCCGAATATGCCAAAAATCGACTTGCAGAAGCGCCGCGCGGCAATGGTCGACCGCTACATCGTGCATCGTGGCGTACGGTCGGCGCAGGTATTGGCGGCAATGCGGGCCGTGCCGCGCGAGAAATTCCTGCCCGCGGAGTTGAGCGAATTTGCTTACGAAGATGTCCCACTCCTCATTGCCGAAGGACAGACGATCCCGCAGCCGCATGTCGTGGCGATGATGATCGAGGCGCTGGCGCTCGAAGGTGGAGAAAGGGTGCTCGAGATCGGCACCGGTTCCGGCTACTCGACCGCGGTACTGGCGCAAATCGCGAAGGAGGTCTACACGGTCGAATGCATCGGTCAGCTCGCCGAAAAATCCGCCGCGGCGCTCGCAGCGCTTGGTTGCACCAATGTGCACGTGTTGCACGGCGACGGAACCCTGGGCTGGCCCGATCACGCTCCCTATGATGCGATCCTGGTCGCGGCCGGCGGGCCTTCGGTCCCGGAATCCCTGAAGGCGCAGCTGAAGATCGGCGGCCGGCTGGTCATTCCGGTGGGGGGCAACCGGCGCCTTCAGGAATTGGTGCGGGTGACCCGCGTGGCCGCGCACGAATACACGACTCTGGAACTTGCGGATGTGCGCTTCGCGCCTTTGATTGGCGCAAAAGCATGGTCCGCGCAGGGACCGCGCGCCGCCAAGGGGCGAGATCGCGCGCTGGTCGAGGCGATCGGCGAGTCCAGCGAGAAATTTAACGCGATCGAATCGGTGGACCTCGAACCGATGCTGCGGCGGCTCGGCGATGCGCGCGTCGTCCTGCTCGGCGAGGCAACGCACGGAACTTCGGAGTTCTATCGCATGCGCGAGCGAATCTCGCGCGAGCTGATCGAGGAGAAGGGATTTTCATTCGTCGCCATTGAAGGCGATTGGCCGGACGCCGCGCGCATCGATCACTACGTTCGGCACGCTGAGTTTCCGCCGTCCGAGTGGACGGCGTTCGCCCGCTTCCCGGTGTGGATGTGGCGAAATCGGGAAGTACGCGAGTTCGTCGATTGGCTGCGGACACACAACGCCGCCGCCGAAGCGCAAGACCGGGTGGCTTTTCACGGCCTCGATCTCTACAGCTTGTACAACTCCATTCATTCGGTCTTGGGGTATCTCGACAGCGTCGACCCGCGGACCGCGGACGTGGCACGCAGACGCTATGGATGCCTGACCCCGTGGGAGTCGGACCCCGCGGTCTATGGCCGGGCGCTACTCACCGGCCGGTACCGAACCTGTGAGCATGAGGTTGCTTCCATGCTCGTGGATCTCATGCAAAAGCGCCGAGCCTACGCCGAACATGACGGCGAGCGGTTCTTGGACGCGGCACAGAACGCCCGACTCGTCGCCAACGCCGAACGCTATTATCGAACGATGTATTACGGCTCGCGCTCCTCCTGGAATTTGCGCGACAGCCACATGTTCGAAACATTGAAGAATCTACTGAGCTTTCATGGACCGCAGAGCAGGGGAATCGTCTGGGCGCACAATTCGCACGTCGGCGACTCCGCGGCGACGGAAATGACTGCGCGCGGCGAATACAACATCGGCCACCTGTGCCGACGGGAGTTCGGCGACGCATGCTATTCGATCGGCTTCGGTACGAACAGCGGCACGGTCGCGGCAGCGTCGAACTGGGACGAACCGATGCAGGTCAAAGCGGTTCGTCCGGCCTTGGCCGGGAGCTACGAGCGCTTGTGCCACGAGACCGGCGACCCATGCTTCTTGCTGCCGTTGCGGCATCTAGGGCCGACATCGCAGGTCGCCGACCTCCTGCGGCCGCGGCTCGAGCGCGCGATCGGCGTGATTTACCGGCCCGAGACCGAGCTCGAAAGTCATTATTTCGAGGCGGTCCTGCCGCGCCAATTCGATGAGTACGTCTGGTTCGGCGACACGAACGCGGTAACCCCTCTGGGCAGCGAACAACTCAAGGGCCTTCCCGACACCTATCCATTCGGCATATGAAGATCACGCGTGCCGCGCGTCATCGGGCTGCTACTCGGAATTTTGCGGCGGCTGGACGCCCCCGCCGCCCATCGCCGCATACAGCTGCACCGTGTCGAGGTAGCGCTGCGCCATCGCGCGCGAGTAACCGAGGCGCGCCTGCTGGTAGATGCGCTGCGCCGCGAGCACCTGCAGGAAGCTTCCCGCGCCGGCCGCGTAGCTGTCCTGCGCGAGGCGCAGTGACGCCGTTGCCGCGTCGAGCGCCCGGCGTTGCGCGGCGAGGAGTTCGGCGTCATGGTCGAGCGCCTGCAGCACGTCGGCCACCTGGTTGAATGCGGCCAGCACGGTCTGCCGGTAGGCCGCGAGATCGGCATCGAAGGCGTCGATCGCCGCCCGCCGCTGCGCGATCAGCGCGGCGCCGTGGAACAGCGGCGCGGTCAAGCTCGCCGCGACCGCCCATAGGCCGTTGGGCCCGTCGAACAGCGTGCCCATCGTCGCCGACTGCTGCGTCCACGATGCGGACAGTGCAATCTGCGGGTACAGGTCGGCCGTGGCGATGCCGATTGCCGCACTCGCCGCATGCAGCTCGGCCGCGGCCGCGCGGATGTCGGGCCGGACCTGCACGAGAGCCGACGGTACCACCAGCGGCAGGTCCCGCGGCAATGCGAGTGCGGCGAAGTCGAATTGCGGCGCCTGCCAGGTTCCGGCCGAACGGCCGACGAGCAGCGCGAGCGCGTCGTTTGCGGCGGCGAGCTGTTGGCGCAGAGGCGCAAGCAGCGCCTCGTCGCCGGCGAGTTGGGCTTGCGCGGTGAGCAGATCGCCCGAGGCGCCGATTCCGGCGCGCACCGACAGCCGCACCAGTTCGACGTTGTGCCGGTCGGCGTCCAACACCGCATCGACCGCCGCCGTCTGGGCGCGCGCCGCGGCGATGCCGATCGCCTGCGCGACGACGTTGCCGGTGAGGGAAAGGCGCGCCGCGGCGAGTTGTTCGCGCTGCACGTCGGCAAGCGCGCCGCGTTGCTCGATGAGGCGGCGCGTGCCGCCGAACACGTCCACGTTATAGCTCACGAGCGGTCCGATGCTGTAAAAATCGACGTGTTTGGCGCTTGCGCTCTGGCGGCTGCGGCTCACCTCAGCACCGAGATCGAGCGCCGGATACAGCGCGCCCTGGGCCACGCGCACGGACTCACGCGCCGCGGCGAGCGTTGCCCGCGCCTCCAGCAGCGTGGGACTGTCGGCGAGCGCCAAGGCGACCGTCTCGTCGAGCAGAGGAGCATGGAATTGCCGCCACCACTCTGCGGCAACGGGCGCGCCAACGGCGAGTCTTTGCTGCGGATCGGCCGCGCCGGCCGCGGCCAGCGCCACCGGCCTCGATGTATATGCCGCCTGCGCGGGCGGTGCGGGCGGCTTGAAGTCCGGGCCCGCGGCGCAGGCCGCCAGCGCGAACGCGGTCACCGATGTGCAGGCCGCTTTGCACAGGCTATTCATAGCGCAGCGCCTCGATCGGGTTGAGGCGCGAGGCCTTGCGCGCCGGGTAGTACCCAAAGAAGATGCCGACGGCGGCGGAGAACAGGAAGCCGCCGGCGATGGCCCCGGTCGACAGCAGAGCCGGCCAATGCGCCACCGCCGAAACGACCGCCGAAACCGCAATGCCGAACAGGATGCCGGCAACGCCGCCCGTGACGCTGACGAATACCGCTTCGGCGAGGAACTGCAGCAACACGTGCAGGCGCCGTGCGCCGATGGCCATGCGCAGGCCGATCTCGCGCGTGCGCTCGGTCACCGACACCAGCAGGATGTTCATGATCCCGATGCCGCCCACGAGCAGCGAGATCGACGCCACCGCCGCGAGCAGCAGCGCCATGATTTTCGAGGAGCTTTCCGCGGTCTGCGCGATTTGGCTCAAGTTGCGCACCGAAAAGTCGGCCGTGGCGCCCGGCCCGATGCGGTGGCGGCGCATCAGCGTCGCGCGGATCTGCGTGAGCGCGGCGGCGACTTGATCCGAACTCATGGCCTGCACGAAAATCGTGTTCACGTAGCCTACGAGGCGCGGCGGGATGTTGTACGGATTGGGCGGAGCCGGGAATGCGGAGGCCGTCGTGTTCACCGTCACGCTCGCGCCCGATACCGTCGTCGTCGCGATGTTTTGCGCCTGGCTTGGCGCGGCCACGCCGAGCACTTTTAGTTGCGCGGTGTTGAACGGGATCATCACCAGATCATCCTGGTCCTGGCCGTAGGGCGTCTGGCCCTTCGGCGCCAACAAGCCCACGACCTGCACGCTGCGTCCCTTGATCAGGATGTGGGCGCCGATCGGGTTCTCGTACGCGCCGAACAACTGACGGTAGACGGTCTGGCCGATGACGGCGACCATCGCCGCACCGACCTCGTCGGCGCGCTCCAGCGTACGGCCGGCGGCGATCTGCCAATTGGTCATCGTTAGGTAACTCGGCGTGACCCCTTGCACACCGGTGGACCAATTCTGCCCGCCATACTGCACTTGGCTCGCCTGCCGGATCACATAGGCAATCTGGTCGATCGCCGGATCGTCGCGGCGCAACGCCTCGGCATCGGCGACCGTCAACGTGGATGCACTACCGGAGCCGGCGCGTGCGCCGCTGCTCGTGGTCGCTCCGGGCATGACCACGAGCAAGTTCGTGCCGAGACCCTCGATTTGTTTGCGCACTGCGGCGTTGGCCCCCTGCCCCACGGCCACCATCGCGATGAGCGCGGCCACGCCGATGAATACGCCGAGCATGGTCAGCGCCGAGCGCATCTTGTTGCGCGCGATGGCCTGCACGGCCGCCGTCAGAATCATCGTCGCGAAGCCGAAGGACGGGGTCGAGCGGGGCGCAGCGGCCGGCCGCGCCTCGGTCAGGGCGGCTGCGGCGGCCGGCGCCAAGGCGCCTGCGGGCGCCTGTTGCACGCCGGTCGGCGCCGCATTGCGTGCGTCGGCGATGATCTTGCCGTCCCGCATCGTGATCACGCGATCGGCGTAGTCGGCGATGTCTCTCTCATGCGTGACCAACAAGATGGTGACGCCTTGCTGTTGATTGAGCGCGCGCAGCGTTTGCATGATCTCGTGGGAGGTGCGCGTGTCGAGATTGCCCGTGGGTTCGTCGGCGAGCAGGAGGTTCGGTCGATTGATGAGCGCCCGCGCGATGGCCACGCGCTGTTGCTGGCCGCCCGAGAGCTGGCCGGGGCTGTTCTGCTCGCGCCCGGCCAAGCCCAAGCGCTGCAGCGAGTCGCGCGCGCGCACCACTCGCTCGGACCGTCGTGCCGGCCCGGATGCCGCATAGAACAGCGGCAGCGCGACGTTCTCGAGTGCGCTCGTGCGCGCGAGCAGGTTGAAGCTCTGGAATACGAAGCCGATGCGTTCGCTGCGGATGTGCGCGAGTTGCGGTTCGCTCAAACCCACCGCGTCCACCCCATCCAGCAGGTATTGGCCGCTCGTGGGCCGGTCGAGGCAGCCGCAGACGTGCATCAGCGTGGATTTGCCCGAACCCGACGAACCCATGATGGCCACGAACTCGCCGCGCGCGATCGACAGATTCACGCCGTCGAGCGCACGCACCTCGGTGTCGCCGACGCGGTAGATGCGCGCCAGATCCCGCAGTTCGATCAACGGCGCAGGCACGGCGTTCAAGTCCCCCGCCCTTATAATCGGAAGCGCATCGCGGCGCCGGCCTGGGTGGCGGCTGCGCCGGTCGACCGCTCGCCGACGATCAGCTGATCCCCCGGCCGCAGATCCCCCGCGACGACTTCGGTGTAGGTGTCGTCGTCGAGACCCGTCTTGATCGAGACAGCCGCCGGCCGGCCGCCGCGCAGCACCCAAATTCGCGCGCCGCCGCCGGGCGCCGCAGCGGCGCCGCTCGGCAGGAAGCGCAGCGCCTGGTCGGGCACGCGCAACACGCCGTCGCGCTCGGCCGTGACGATGGCCACGGTTGCCGTCATGCCGGGCTTGAGGAGAAGCGCTTTGTTGTCCACGCCGACGACGACATCGTAGGTCACGACGTTCTGCACGGCCTGGGGCGCCTGGCGTACCTGCACGATCTTGCCGGCAAATGGCCGGCCGGGGAAGGCCTCCACCGTGAAGCTTGCCTTGTCGTCATCCATGACCGACGCAATGTCGCTCTCGTTGACGTTGGCGTCGACCTGCATGCGCGTGAGGTCGGTGGCGATGAGGAATAGGGTCGGAGTCTGAAAGCTCGCGGCGACCGTTTGACCGATCGTGATGTTGCGCAAAACCACCGTGCCGTCGACCGGCGAGACGATATTCGTGTAGTCGAGGTTGACCTGCGCCGCCTCGAGCGACGCCGCGCGCTCCTTCACCGAGGCCTGATCAAGCCGAACCTGCGCGGCGCCCTGAGCGAGCGCGCTTTTGGCGAGATCAACCGCGTCCTGCGAAACCACGCCGCGGCCGAGCAGCCCCGCCACGCGCGTGTAGTTGCTGCCGGCATACGCGAGGTTCGCCTGGTCCTTGAGGAGCTGGGCCCGGGCCGTGCCAAGTTGGGCCAAGTTCTCGTCGACGATCGTCTGGTAGGGACGCGGATCGATCTTCGCGCACAGTTGCCCCTTCTTGACCTTGGTGTTGAAGTCGCAATACTGCGACTGGATGACTCCGGAAACATAAGAGCCCACGAGGACGGTGAGCACGGGATTGACCGTGCCCGTGGCGCCAACGGTGCGCGCCACCTTGCCGCGCGTGGCGCGCGCGGTGACGTATTGGATCTGCGCCGTAGAGTGAGTGAGCCACCAGCCGCCCAGCGCGGCGAGCATGAGCGCGGCCGTGGCAAGCGCCATGAACCAGCGCGTACGCATGAAGGCGTGCTTTCGCGTCGCGCCCGTTCCCGCGTCATTGGCGCCGCCGACGTTCAGGCTCGGCATGCAAACCCCTCACCCAGGATGGATATCGAGTATCCGTTTATACGGACAGCGCGGCCGCGACGCTAGCCGCACTTATACGTAGTGTTCGGCGGCAAGCGCCGGGCCTGCCCGAAGCGCTCGCCTTGGGGATCGCGATCCGCGGTCAGCGGGCCAGAACGTAGATCGAGATCGTCAGTAAGCCGAGAGCGAGCAACAGGGTGTTGTGGCCCCAGCGCGCGAATACTTCAAGCATGGTGTCATCTCCTCGAGTTTGCCGGTGCAGCTTGCGCAAGACCGGCCGCTATCGACCGGCGTGCCCCCCCGACATCGGCGCTCATTATCGATTCTCAAGGAAATCGCGGGCTTCTATTTTCTCACTGCTCGTTGAGTTAATTTACAGCGTGGCGGCGCGCGGCGCGACGGCGATCAGCCTGTGCCGCCCGGCGGCTTCGCCGGCGCCACATAGATTCCCTTGGCGATGAAGTCGCGGATGGTGATCGCGGGATCGCGCGCAGCCCGGGTCTTCGGCGAGGCTTGCGCAAACTGGTTGACCGGATAGACGGGCTGTTCGTAAATCTTGCGGTAGACCTCATTGCGCAGCAGCGTCTGGAAGTTGCGGCTGGGATCCATCCGGCGGCGGCGCAGCTCCTCCAGATTGATGACCGAACTGACGATCGCTTCGCCGGGAAAATCGGCATACGCGGTGACCGCGCCGTTGTAATTGACGATCATCGACTTGCCCGGCGAGAAATATTTCGGGCGGCGCGCACCGAGCAGAGCACCCCACTGGGCGGACACCACGTAACAGAGATTCTCCCAGGCCCGCATCCGATTCATCATCTGCCAAGTCTCGATCGGCGGCGACATGCAGGGATCCACCAACGTCGGATGCAGTATCACTTCGGCTCCCTGCACGCCCAGCGCGCGGGCGGTTTCCGGGGTGTGGCCGTCCATGCAGGTGATCGTGCCGATCTTGCCGATCTCGGTATCGGTCACCGGGAAGAAGGCGGCGAGCGAATCCCCGTACATCGCCACGTATTTGTCGTAGACATCGTGCGGGCTGACGGCGAGTTCGTAATGGGTGGCGACGGTGAATTTGCGGTATTTGTGGATGATCTCGCCCGACGGCGCGATGATGAAATGGGTATTGAAGAAATAGTCGTCGCCGATCCAGGCCGGGTCGCGCTCCAGCGCGCAGCCGGCGATATAGACGCCGTATTCCCGGGCCTTGGCGGATAGCCGCCGGGTTTCCTCGCCGGGCAGCTCGATCAGCACCTCGTTCACGTAATGATCGAACGGCCAATGCCCCTCATGACCCGTGAGAAAGAATTCCGGGAATGAAATGAGCTTGATCGGCGCCCAGCCGCCGTAATGCTCCCGCGCAGCCACTTGCGACTGCGGCGCCGCATCGATCAATTCGAGACAGCGGGCGAGGTTGCGGGCGATGTCGGCGCGCTCGTTGGCCACGTGGATTTCCGGCTGAACGGCGACCGCGGTATAGATGTCGATGGTTTTCATAGCCGTCAGGCCACCGTGTGTCGGGATGAATCTTCGGTTCGCAGCGGCGGCGGCGTGAAGCCGCCGAGCGCCTCCTCCACCAGCTGCGCGAATCGCAACGGCGTGCGATCCTCCAAATAAGGACCGATCGCCTGCAGCCCCATCGGCAATCCATCGATGCTGCGGCCGGTCGGAATGGCGGTAGCCGGCAGATTGGCGACGGTCGCGAGGCCCGGCCACTGCAGCCCGTTGAGATACGGAATCGCCCGGCCGTCGACCTTGTGCGTCCGCGCATATTGGGCGATGTGACCCGGACCTGTGCCGGAGGGGTCGTGCGCAAAGGCGACCGTCGGCATGATCGGGCAGAGGATCAGGTCGTAGCGATCGAAGAATCGGTCCCACTCGCGCATCAGGCGCTGCTGCTGCTCGAGAAGCCGTTCGACCTGCGCGCAGCCTAAGCGCACGGCGCGGGCGATGCGTGTGGGATAGCCGTGCGGCCCGCCGCCATACTCGCGCGCCGCACTTTCGGTTTGTGCGAGCAGCTCTTCGGGCATCCCGGTCGATACCGCGCGAAACAGCATGGCGACATACAGGTCGTCGCTCGCCACGAAGTCGATCTCAGGCCGCGCCGACTCGTCGATCTCGACGCCGACTCGGCGCAAGTCCCGTGCATAGTCCTGCATGGCTTCGATGCAGCGCCCGTCGACGCTGTAGGCGCTCTGGTCGGCCCACAGGGCGATGCGGAAATCCGCGAGGCGTTCGCGGCGGCTCGGCGGCAGCCGCAGCGACCACGCCCTGCGCTCCAGCGGCGCGGGCGCGGCCAGAATATCCAGCGCGAGTTCCAGGTCCTTGGGACTGCGCGCCATCGGCCCCGCGATGCCGAGCGGCGGCGCGATGAAAGCTCCGGGCATCGGCGGAATGTGGCCGCGCAGCGGCACGATCCCAAAGCTGCTCTTGTGGCCGTAAATGCCGCAGAAGTGCGACGGACAGCGAATGGAGCCGCCGATGTCGCTGCCGAGCTCCAGCGGCGTGAAGCCGGCGGCAACCGCGGCCGCCGCGCCGCCCGAGGAGCCCCCGGGCGTACGCGCCGGATCCCACGGGTTGTTGCTCGCGCCGTAGATCGGATTGTAGCTCTGGTGATCGGCTGCGAGCACCGGCGTGTTCGTCTTGCCGAACGGAATCGCACCGGCGCAGCGCAGCCTCGCAACCGCATCGGCATCCTGCGTGGGACGGTGCTGCTCGAGTTCCGGCAGGCCGCAACTCGCGCTCATGCCGACGACCTCCCAAACGTCCTTGAACGTCATCGGCAGTCCGTGCAGCGCACCGCGTTCATCGAGCCGGACGTCGTCGGCGGCGCGCGCCGCCTCCCGCGCCACCTCGAAGTCGAACGCGATCACCGCATTGAGCGCCGGATTGTAGCGTTCGATGCGCGCGATCAGCAGGTCCAGGAGCTCGAGCGAACCGAGCCTGCGGGCCTCGATGGCTTGCAACAATTCCGTGGCGGACCAGAGTTCGGGCGACATCTCGTCATGTTATCTGCATATGCGCACACTCGATAGCCCAGCGCGCTCCATGCCCCGGCCCGTGTTATCGTTTGCCGATGAAGCGAACTTCGATGACCGGCGCGTATGCGCTGCTGCTGCTCGCGGGGCTCGTGCTCGCCGCATTCCCGACCGGGTGTTGCGCGCAGGATATCGAGGAAATCACCGTGGCCGGCGAGCGCGCGATCCTCGCGCCGCCCGTCATCGAGGCGGCCGGCGCGCATGCTGCCGACGTCACGGTCGTCGAGTACTTCGACTACAACTGCCCATTTTGCCGGCGTCTGGCTCCGACGCTCGCGCGCCTCATCGCCGGCGACAAGAAAATCGCGCTCGTCTACAAGGATTGGCCGGTTCTCGGAGACGCATCCGAGTTCGCGGCACGCTGCGCGCTGGCCGCGCAGTGGCAGGGAAAATATCTGATCGCGCACGACGCGCTGCTCGGCGGCCCGCGCTTGTCCGGGGTCGATCAAGTCCTATCGATTCTGGGAAGCGCCGGCATCGACGTGGTCAGACTGAAGCGGGATTTGACCGCGCATGCGAAGGAGATCACCGCGGTGCTCGCGCGCAATGACGCCGAGGCGCAAGCGCTCGAGCTGCGCGGCACGCCCGGCATTCTCGTCGGCAGGGCCCTGGTGCCCGGCGTCGCCGATTTGAGCGTCTTTCAGCGGCTGGTCGCCGCAGCTCGGCACAAAGCCCGCTAAGCGCGCGGCCGCAGTCGCCGCAGCGCAAGCTCCGGCGCATCGGCGCGATCAGCGTAGCGCAACCGTATAGCTCAGCATCACGCCGCGGTCGATCGGCACGAGCGACAGTCCCGCGGACCGGTCGGAGCGGTACTCGCGATTGAGGACGAAATGCGCGCTCGCCATGCCGAGCGCGGCGCCCGCGACGACGTCGGAGAGCCAGTGCGCGTTGTGCTTGACGCGCTCATAAGCGGTCGCGGTCGCAATGCCGTAGCCCAAGAACCGGCGGATCCAGCGGTAGCGGTCGTTGCCGGACTCCGCGAGCACGGTGCCGATCGCAAACGCCGCGGTCGCATGCAGCGATGGAAACGAAGCGCCGTGTTGCCGCCATCGATTCGGATCCGTGGTCGCATTCGGCCGCTCGCGGCCGGCCGCGAATTTCAGCACGAATCCGGTCGTCGACGCGAGCGCCCCGGCCTCGAGCATCGACCAGGCTTCGGTGCGGCCCGCGCTACTATCGATGATCATCGCATAAGCCCCGGTGGCGAACACCGCCGCTGCCGCGGGAATCGCATCTTGCAGGCTGTGGGTATCCTTGCCGTCCAATGCCGTCGGCGATCCGGCCGTGAAATGGGTGCGCACGCGTGAATCGAACCGGTGCGCGGCGCCGATTGCCACCAGCGCGCCGCCGGCATAGAGCCAGTCCATGCGGTCCCAGCGCCGCGGCGCGGTGACATAGTCGCTCACGTCATGCAGCACCCTCGTCGGGCCGACGAAAGCCGTGCCGTCCGGGTTGTCGGCCCCGCCATCCTGCGCATACGCGCAGCCGGGAGTCCAAGTCGCGGCGATGACGATGAGCGTCGGCAAGCCGCCGATCAGGCACCGTTTCGCGCCGCGTGAAAACCCTGGCGGCGCATGCGGCGCGCGGGCGGACCCAATTTGCGTTTCGATGATGTCTCCCCTCCCTTGAATACCGGCGGCCGTGGCGCGGCGCCGACGGGCTGCAGCGCAAGCTGCGGTTATGCGGACGAAATGTCGGTGGCTTCGAGGTAATCCGGAACTTCGCAGTCCCAGCGCAGTTCGCGCTCGATGCGCCGGCGCAAGCCGTCGGCCGCGGCCGGCTCGCCGTGAGTCACGAACACGCGCCGCGGCCGCCAGGGAAATTGCTGCATCCAAGCGATCAGTTCGCCGGCGTCGGCGTGCGCCGAGGCACCCGTCATTTGTCGCACTTCGGCGCGCACATCGAACAACGCACCGTGCATTTTAATCGTTTTCGCCCCGGCGAGGAGCGCCGCGCCGCGCGTGCCGCCCGCCTGAAATCCGGCCAACAGGATGACGTTGCGCTCGTCGGGCGCGACCGTCTCCAAATGGTGGAGCACGCGTCCGCCGGTAGCCATGCCGCTCGCGGAAATGATCATCATCGGACCCGGGCGCTCGTTCAAGGCCTTCGAGTCCGCCACCGAATTGACATAGACGGCGGCCGAGCACATCGCGGCGCACTCTTCGGGCGACAGCCGATGTTCGGCGCGATGATCGCGATAGATAGCCGTGACGTTGGTCGCCATGGGGCTGTTCAGATAGACCGGCAGGTCCGGGATCGCGCGGCGCTTCTTCAGCCGCGCGACCAGATATAGGAGCCACTGCGCGCGGCCGACCGCGAACGCGGGCACGAGAACGATGCCGCCGCGTTGCGCGGCGCGATTGATCGCATCCGCAAGTTCGACCTCCGGGTCGATCGCGGGATGCTGTCGATCGCCGTAAGTCGACTCGACGACCAAGTGATCGGCCGCGGCCGGGATTCCCGGAGAGCGCATGATCGGGTCGTGCGGACGGCCCACATCGCCCGAGAACACGATGCGTCCGTCCGGCCCGCTGAGATGAACCATCGCGGCGCCGAGGATATGGCCCGCAATCGTGAAGCGAAAGCGGATGCCGTCGCCGAGATCGATGTCGGTGTCGTACTCGGCACCCACGACCGCCGCGAGCGCGGCGACGCCGTCTTGTTCGCTATAGAGCGGCAATGCCGGATGATGCTTGGAGTAGCCGCGCTTGTTCGCGAAGCGCGCCTCCTCTTCCTGCAGATGACCGCTGTCCGGCAGCATGATCTTCAGCAAATCGCGCGTCGCGTGCGTGCAGTACACGCGCCCCGCAAACCCGTGCCGCACGAGCAACGGAAGATAGCCGCTGTGATCGATGTGCGCGTGCGTCAACACGACGGCATCGATCGCGCGCGCCGCCACCGGCAGCGGCTTCCAGTTGCGCAAGCGCAGCTGTTTGAAACCCTGGAACAGGCCGCAGTCGACCAGGATCCGGCGCGAACCGACCTCGACCAGATACTTCGAACCGGTGACGGTGCCGGTCCCGCCCAAGAACGTTAGTTTCATGGCCGGCGGCCCTAGCGCCGTGGCGCGCCGATCATGCGATTCCCACGAATTCGCGGTTTTTCTTCGCCGCCGCGAGGTAGCGGTTGATCACGCGCGTATCCTGGCGCCCCAGGTCCTTCGGGATACGCCCGATCACCTTCGTTTGCACGGAGCGCGGCACGACCTGCTGCAGTTGGTTCAATAGCCGCGGCGCACCGATGAGCACCAGGCCGACGCACCGCTTGGAGCGCACCTCGGTCGTCAACGCTTTGCCGAGTTCGCGTGCGAAGCTCTCCGTCGCCTCGTCACGCAGCTTGTGGCGCTGTCCGTAGGATTGATGCACGCCGCCCGTGCGATTGTAGACCCGGCCCGGCGAGTCGCTGACGAGCTGCCGCTCGTGCAGATGGGCCTTCGGATTCTTGAACGTCCGCACGAGCGTGAGCGACTTTCCCAATCCCACCGCATCGTATATGTCGGCCTGGCCGCGGCTGGCGACGATGACTTTGACCACATACGGAGCCGCCGCGCTGCCCGCGTCGATATCGTTCATGATTGACCCCCGATTCCCTTGATGTTGCGTTGGCGGCGCCCCGCGCTCCCGAACTGCGGCGGGCATCGCGGCCGATGCCCGCCGGGGACGCTTGGCTTTAGCTTACTGGACGTTGATCGTAATCGATTTCGGCTTGGCCGCCTCGGTCTTCGGAATGTGGACCCGCAGCACGCCGTCCTTGGACTCGGCGCGAATGCCGTTGGCATCGACGTTGTCAGGCAACGAGAAGCTGCGCGAGAACGAGCCGTAGAAGCTCTCCACGCGGATCTCGTTTTCATCCTTGTGCTCCTTCTCGTGCTTGCGCTCGCCGCTGATCGTGATCACATCGTCCGCCAACGTGATTTTCACGTCCTCCTTCTTCACCTCCGGCAGTTCCGCCTTGATCAAGTACTCCTTGTCCGTCTCGCTAATGTTCGCGGTCGGCGTCCATCCGCCGTTCTCCTTGAGCGGCATGCGGCCGTAGAACGGCGAATACTGGCGAAAGAAATCATCCATTTCCCGCAAAGGTTCCCAGCGAATCAGGCTCATGGCTTACCCTCCTCCTCAGAATTGCATCGACACAACATCAGGTCACGCATTCGCGATTGTGGACCGTGGAGCCGCATGTTTTGAATACGGAATTGGTCTA
>VFSW01006337.1_pt1 | contig 17408 bp, 22 predicted proteins | sample 5358111 | NCBI WGS metagenome assembly VFSW01 (sample SAMN11554181, study PRJNA540505) | mine drainage metagenome | isolation source: sediment from site ElyBrook_90M | place: USA: Ely Copper Mine, Vershire, VT | collected 2017
GCATCGCCTCGGAAATCATCTTGCCGATTTCGGCCTCGCCGTTGGCGGAGATGGTACCAACTTGCGCGGTTTCGGTCGGGTTGTTGATTTTCTTGGTGCGTTTTTTCAGCTCTTCGACGACGGCGACCACGGCTTTGTCGATGCCGCGCTTCAGATCCATCGGGTTCATGCCAGCGGCGACGGCTTTGACACCTTCGCGGACGATGGCTTGCGCCAAGACTGTGGCGGTGGTGGTGCCGTCACCGGCGAGATCGTTGGTTTTCGAGGCTACTTCGCGCACCATTTGGGCGCCCATGTTCTCGAAACGATCGGCCAATTCGATTTCTTTGGCGACCGTGACACCGTCTTTGGTGATGCGGGGGGCGCCGAAGCTCTTTTCGATGACGACATTGCGGCCTTTGGGGCCGAGGGTGACTTTTACCGCGTTAGCGAGCAGATCGACACCGCGGAGCATACGCTCGCGGGCGTCGGGACCAAAACGAACATCTTTGATAGCCATGTGAATATTCCTTCAGAATTGTCGTGAGGGCAGTCAGCGAGGCAAAGGCTAGAAGGGATTAAGCTGCCTTTTTCTTGCCGGTCGCGGTTGCTTCGATAATGCCCATGATGTCGGACTCTTTCATGATCAACAGCTCTTCGCCGTCAATCTTGACTTCGGTGCCGGACCATTTGCCGAACAGCACGTGATCGCCAGCTTTCACGTCGAGGGCGACGAGCTGGCCCTGTTCGTTCCGCGCGCCGGGACCGGCTGCGATGATTTCGCCTTCCATCGGCTTTTCTTTGGCGGTGTCGGGAATAATGATGCCGCCGGCAGTCTTTTCTTCGGCATTAAGCCGACGAACGACCACACGGTCGTGCAAGGGACGGAACTTCATGGTTCGCTCCTGGATATGTTCAGGTTGAGATGAGGCCCGGCAACCACGACCCTGAAGCGGCATCGGGCTGCTAGCACTCTCATCGGGAGAGTGCCAATTATCTAGGACGCTCACCGAGCGATGTCAAGCGGAGCAGCATTCGGCGACGGTGAGTGCTAAAGTACTGAATAGAAGAGATTTTTCTTGATTTTGGGGGGGAGTGTCATGGCAATGTCATGATCCGGCGGAGAGATGCCGGAGCGAAAGCTCTTGACCAAAGGCGTGTTGCGATGGAATTGATTCGTCAGATGAATGACTATCGGCTGACCACGGCGGAGATATTGTATCACTTACCGGATCATCCGGCGGTCTTACAGACTTACATATGGCAGGAACTCGATTTGGCGCCGCGCTATCCGGTGTTGCAGGCATTTTTGGATTTCTGGAGCCGTCATCTTGATGGGCGATTGCACTCGGTTCGGGTGGGGGTTGCTACGCTCATTACGCCGGGGCATTGGGAGCACGGGGAGATTTTGACGCTGCAGTAAGCCGCCGGACGCGCCGAATAAATATTTATAACTTTGTGTTTTTTTTACTTTCGCACCTGCCCCAGTTTGGTGTAGAGATTTTCTCATGATGGAGTTGTGTGCGCAGTTGTGATGGAGCGGCGCACGGACTTCCTCACGTTTGCTTGCGCGGTCCTCAGTGCGCGGGCTGAGGTTCCGGCTCGGCATCATCGGCTATTGATCGATCATCTGCAGAAAGTTGCCGATGGGACAACCGACCGCCTTATGGTGCTGATGCCACCAGGAGCGGCGAAGTCTACTTATGGGTCGGTGTTATTTCCGGCGTTCTGGTTCACCGCGCACCCGGTTAGCGATGTTATTATGGCGTGTCATACGGCGTCGCTCGCTGAGCATTTTGGCCGCACGACGCGCAAAGTGATTACTGAGCACGGCAAGCCATACGGGTTGGCGCTGAGCGGTGATGGTCGGGCGGCTGGGCGTCTCGCCTTGCAGGGTGGGGGTAACTATTTCGCGGCTGGCGTGCGCGGCCCCATCACGGGGCGGCGGGCGGATTTGGTGGTCATTGATGATCCGATCAAGTCATGGGCCGAGGCCGATAGCCGGGTGGCGCGTGACGCGCTGGATCAGTGGTATCGCGCTGAACTGATTTCCCGTTTGAAGCCCCGCGGGCGGATCGTGTTGATCCTTACCCGTTGGCACGCCGATGATTTGGCCGGCCGATTGATGGCGGGCACTGAGAATTGGACGGTGTTGCGACTGCCTGCTTTGGCCGAAGCCGATGATGCACTGGGTCGGGCTGAAGGGGACGCGCTTTGGCCGGAATGGGAAGACCGCGATGCACTGCAGAGGCGACGGGCGGCGGTGGGCGAGCGTGCTTTTGCTGCTCTTTATCAGCAGGCGCCGCAAAGTGCTTCGCAGAAACTATTTTCTGTTGATGCTGCCGTCGTGCTGGACGCCCCGCCGCCGTTAGTCGCGCAGATTAGAGGTTGGGACCTTGCTGCGACACAGGATGGTGGGCGTGGCGATCCTGATTGGACCGCTGGGGTCAAAGTTGGAATGACTGCGGGGGGCGATTTTGTTGTTTTGGATGTCGTGCGGGTGCGAGCGGGACCCGCTGATGTAGAGCGGGTATTACTGAACACGGCGCGACAAGATGGTGCCGCCACGCAGATTTCATTACCCCAAGACCCTGGTCAAGCGGGTATTTGGCAGGTGCAATCTCTGACGCGAGCGTTAGCGGGATTCCCGGTCATTTCAAGCCCCGAAACAGGTGCCAAATTTACCCGGGCCCAACCCGCTGCTGCGGCCTTGCAATCTGGGCGCTTAAGGGTTTTGCGCGCTGCGTGGACCGATCAATTTTTGGCTGAGCTGCGGGCTTTTCCCGATGGAGACAAAGATGATCAGGTGGATGCGTTAGCCCGGGCGTTGGCAGGTGTGAGCGTGACCCCGACACCGACACGGCGAGTCAATTTGCAGATGATGGGGAGATAAAGGGTGTTTGACGCGATCAGCCAGATCATCGGCACCGACCATGGGTTGCCACAGCGTGCCGAGCGTATGGCCAAGTATCAGCGGGTGTTGGATGGCACTCTCTATGATGATTTGCCATATGCGTTTCAGGACGAACGGAATGGTGCGGGAGAGTATATTCCGTTGCGTCAACGCCGTCCTTCGGTGCGTTACGGCTTGTGCCGAATGGTGGTAGAGGACTCGGTGGCGCTTCTGTTCAGCGCCGGCCATTTTCCAACGGTTGAGTGCGCTGATCCAGCGGCGGTAAAGGCGTTAAGCGACGTTGTGCGGGAAGGTCAGCTTAATGCGCTGATGATTGATGCGGCACTGGCTGGGTCGGTCGGTTCTGTCGCGCTTTGGATGCGGGTGCTACGTGGGCGATTGTTTTTCACGGTCTTACGCACGCTCTATTTGACCCCCCTTTGGCGGGCTGATGCCCCTGACAGTTTGGAATCGGTTACCGAGCGTTATCGGGTGCGCGGGGCGGAGCTGGTCGAGCGCGGATATCCCGATATCGACCCTACCGGAAGCTATTGGTTTCAGCGCCGTTGGACGCCGACCGATGAACTTTGGTTTGAACCCCTGCCGGTTGGTGCGGAAAGTGACCTCGTGGTCGATGAGACGCGCAGTGTGCGGCATGATTTGGGGTTTGTGCCGATTGTTTGGGTCCGAAACCTACCGGGCGGCGACGAGGTTGACGGGGCTTGCACGTTTCGTCCCGCGATTGAGACATCGATCGAGATCGATTACCAGCTTTCGCAAGTCGGACGGGGACTGAAATATGCTTCCGATCCCACCTTGCTGATCAAGGAGCCTGCGAGTTCTGATCGTGAAATGATTAAAGGTGCCGGTAACGCGTTAGTTGTCTCAGAGAATGGTGACGCGAAATTACTCGAAATTGGCGGGACGGCGTCGGCTGCAGTGATTGATTATGTGCGCACATTACGTGAGTTTGCATTAGAAAGCGTGCATGGCAACCGGGCCAATGCCGACCGATTGGCCGTGGCGCCATCAGGCCGAGCACTGGAGCTGATGAATCAGGGATTGATTTGGCTGGCAGATAATTTGCGCATCTCATACGGCGAAGGTGGACTGCTCAAATTGCTCAACATGGTGTTAGCCGCACGGCAACGGTTTGAGATTATCGTTGGCGGATCGGTGATGCCCTTGTTTGACCCGCATATCCAGATCACGCTGCGCTGGCCACGCTGGTATCCGGCTTCTGCCGATGACCGGCTGAAAGAGGCCCAGGCGATCGCGACGCTAGCGAATGCGGGTCAAATTTCGCAGGAGACCGCAGTGAAGACCCTTGGACATCAGATGGCGATTACGGATGTTGAAGCCGAATTGGCTCGCATCAGACAGGAGCAGGTGCATGATGATTGAAGCGGTAGCGGATGATGCGGTCCCTGAAACTGAGGCGGGCGACGATTGGCGCGCCCGCGCCGAGGCGGCTGAGGCCGCATTGGTGCAAGGGCAGCACGAAGCCTCGGAACGGCTAAAGCGGGCTGAATTGAAAATTGCTGCAATTCGTGCCGGCATGATTGATCTCGACGGACTGAAACTGCTCGATTTCGATCAGGTCACGCTTGCCGAGGATGGGACGGTTCCCAATGCTACTGCGATTATCGCAGATCTTCGAAAATCCAAGGCGTGGTTATTTGGACCCTCATCTTCATCGTCGGTTGCGGCGGCGCCTCGTGCGCAATCACCACGTATGCGCCATGCCCGTGAGATGAGTGAGGCTGAGTGGCGGACGGCGCGGGCAACGTTGATCCGTTAACGCCGGATTTGGCGCGCGTTGCGCGCAAGGCTTTGCAACAATTTGAAGCTTCGACCGCGCGGGGGACTGCGTTGGCGATGTTGCGCGTTCAAATGTTAGAAGAAGGACTTGACCATGGGCATTGATAATTTTCCGGCGTCGTTGCAACCGATTATCCAGCAGGGATTTCTCGAGCGTGAGTTCGAGCAGGCGCTGCACTCAAAACTCGGCTATCGAATGATCGCCGACCGCGAGTCATTTGCTGTGGGTATCGGCGAGACACTCACCAAGACACGGGCGGGGCTGAAGCCCTCAGTTACCACACCAATTGCAGCCTCGACCAATACCAATTTGGATAATGGCCTGATCCCGCAGGGTTGGGGGGTTGAGCAATATACCGTAACGCTCAACTTCTATGCGGCGACGCAAGACTTGAACATGGTTACCAGCCGTGTTGGGATTGCCAGCCAGTTTTTGCAAAATGCCGCGACCAATGGCGAGCAGGCTGCGCGCAGCCTTGACGAGTTGGCTCGGAACGCGCTGTTCGCCCCATACTTTGGTGGCAATACGCGGGTGGTCAGCACCTTGACCGCTGACGCACCCGTAATTTCTGTGGACGATATTCGCGGATTCACAACGATTTTTGTGAACGGAGTGCAAACCGCGGTGTCGGCATCAGCGCCATTATCGGTCGCGGTTGGGAGTAACTCCTATAGTCTGATCGGGGTGACGCCGGATATAACCAATAATTCATCGGCCCCCAGCGGTATTTCCGGTCAATTGACGTTTGGTACGGCGATTACCATCGCCGATGGAACGGCAGGCAATCCTGTGCTCGCGATTACCGCGAGTGCTATCAAGCGGCCATCGGGGCGCCTGACGACCGGGCAACTGCAGGCGACCGATATGCTAACAATGTCAGCGTTGCTTGATGCGGTGGCTGCACTGCGCCTGAACGCCGTGCCAGATATTGATGGTGTATATAATTGCTATCTCGATCCAGTATCCGCACGTCAATTATTTGCTGATCCCGATTTTAGGCAGTTATTTCAGGGCGCTACCTCGGCTAATTCGGTCTTTCGCCAGGGAATGGTCAATGATTTTCTGGGCTTGCGTTTCATTACGACAACCGAGGCCTATGTTCAGTCGCATCCAACGCTGGGTGGCTTGTTTGTGCGGCGCCCGATTGTCTGTGGCAAGGGCGCATTGATTGAGGCCGATTTTGCCGGGATCGGCGCTGATGATGTGGCACCAAAGGATGCGCTGGTACATATTGTTGACAATATTGCAATGGTCACGCGTGAACCGATTGATCGGCTCCAGCAGATCATTGCGCAATCTTGGTATTGGATTGGTGGGTTTTGTGCGCCGTCTGACACTACGACAACGCCGTTTGAGGTTCCGACCGCGACAAATTCCAACTTTAAACGCGCTGTTATGATCGAGCATATCGGTTAAGGGGACGAGCATGTCGACAGGGGCAAGCTTGCCGTTTCGGCCAGCCGGAACGGTGGTAATTGGGGCCAGTGGAGCGGCGGCGAGTATTGCGCTGCCGCCCGGCGGATCGAGCATGTTGGTTTATAACAGCACGACCTCCGTTGCCTTCATTCGGTTTGGGATGGTTGGCGATACAACTGCGCAGATTAGCGACACGCCAGTTCCGCCCGGCGCACGCATGCTATTTGATGCAGGCCGACTGGTCACGACCGCGAGTGTGGTGTTGGCCTCAGGCACGGGGAGTGTATTTTTTACCCGCGGTGACGGATCGGTTTATTGAGATGTCGGGCAATCTCAACTCAGTGCCCGGCATTCTTAGCGATGCCCAGAAGGTCGACGTCAGGCGATTTAGTGGATACCCTGCCTATGGTGCCGGTGCTGCGGGTTTTGAGTCCTGGCGATTTTTCCAAGCGTATGGAACGCTAGAATATCGAATGAATAACCTTGCACCCACCGAGATTGTGGTTGTTTTGCAATATTTAACGACCTTAAGCGCGTTAGAAGCAGTTATTCCCGAGGCATCGGGTAATCTCGATACTGATTCTGCTGCGAGTTGGCAACATAATCGACAAGAAGTGCGGGATCGGGCTGCCCTGTTTGATCAATGGCGGCGGCGGCTTTGTGGGTTCTTGGGGCTTCCCCCCGGTCCTTCGTTGGAGTCATCGGGCATTTCTCTGATTGTATGAGGTGGCTATGGACGGTCTACGGCTGGCTGATCGTATCGCTTATGGCGGTGGCATGGCGGCGCGTAAAGCGGGCGTGATCTGTGATGCTTATCGGGCCATTGATGGGTCTTGCCCGTTAGTATCGGCCCGACGAATCGTTCGGCTCGGTGTGCTATCGGTCCCCGCAGGGGGCGGCATACGCAGTCCAGCGGGATTTGGGGTACCGTTCCGTCAACTTGTGCTCGACCAGGCCTACGTGTTGGCCGGGGATTATTTGGTTGGTCCTGGTGGTACTTATTTAGTGGCGACTAATGAAGCACCTGCGCCCGCTTTGGGTGTGCAATGTAACGAGGTGATCACGCTATGGCGCACGGCTACACCGGCTGTGCCGGGCCTCAACCCATACGGTGCGGTGCTGCTGAGCGATGCGCGCGTGGTGCTCGCGGGTTTCCCCGCAGCGTTAACGCCGGGTGGCGTTAGTGATCGCACCCGACTGGGGCTCCCAGATGATACCAAATTGCCTGGTTATGTCGCGGTTGTTGCTGCAGTGGATGGTGCGGGACCGTTGGTCGCTGATATTTTGCGTGATGGTCGAGGGCGGCAATTCGTGGTCGACGCGGCCGCGCGGTTCGGTGGGGTTTGGCGCCTCGCATTGACTGAAAGTGTTGCGTGATGGCTGACCAAGCCGATGTTGAGAACGCCTTGGTCGCTATTGTTGCGAATGCGCTGTATCCGGCGGGGAGTGCCGTTGCGTCATCGGTGAATGGCCCGAGCGGGCCGGTCGTCTGGCGTGTTTATCGGGGCTGGCCGACGAGCGCGGTTTTGGATGCTGATCTAGCACGCGGGATTGCACATGCCACCGTGGTCCCTGATGCCACGACGATTCGTAATACGACGCGATTTCCAAGAGTTTGGCAAGTTGTTGCTCCAGTTGCCGCATCGCTGTCGGTTTCTGTTGGCGAAGGGACGGCCATATTTTCGGGAAGTTGTGCTGCCGGGCAACTGGCTGGCATCGCGGTTGATGGGGCAATTTTCCCGTATGCTGTGCAGCCCGCTGACAGTCCGGCAACAGTCGCCAGTAATTTGGCCGCGTTGCTGCGGGCAGCTGGCTGGATTGTGAATTATCGGGGCTCAAGTTTAAGTGTCCCAGCCGCTAAACTGTTTACAGCTCGAGTTGTGAGCGGGGCTGGTGCGTTGAAAGAAATCAAGCGCCAAGAGCAGCAATTTCAAATTTCGCTCTGGTGCGCTGACCCGCTTACTCGTGATGTGGCTGCGGGGTTTGTCGACTGCGCGTTAGCGGAGCCGCAATTTGTAGCGCTTGCCGATGGATCCGTTGCGCACTTGGTGTTTGCCGGGGGGGCTACACGTGATCAGGGCGCTAATCAGTCGTTATACCGACGCGATTTTATCTATGCTGCCGAATATCCAACAACGTTGGCTGAAATTGAGCCGGCGATGTTGTTCGGAGTGGGTGACATTTCCGCCAATGGTGCGTTTGTTGCCGGCTTGGCCGGCTGAAGGAGATATGATGACGATCAAGCTGGTTGTGGTGAAGCCATTTCTTGGGTTCAAGCGGGGTGATGCGATAACCGATCCGGGCGAGATTGCCCGGTTATTGGCAGCGGGTCACGCTGGGTCCGTTGTTCGCGTTTTGTCGGAGGTCTGACCCATGCCGATTACGACGCTGGGAGCGTTAAACACCACGGCTCTAATTGTGCCGGATTTGTACGTTCAGATTGTACCGCCGCAGACATTGCTGCTCAATGGTGTCCCAACCGATGTCGCCGGGATTGTTGGTAGTGCGAGCTGGGGCCCCGTGAATGAGCCGATGGTCATTGGCTCGATGTCTGATTATGCGCTTGGCTTTGGTCCCGTGATGGCGCGGCCTTTCGATATGGGCACTGCCGTTGCTATTGCAGTGCAGCAGGGTGCGGGAAATTTCCGATGTGTGCGAGTGACCGATGGCACGGACACCGCGGCGGCACTTACGATATTCGGCGCAATCGAGTTTACTGCGATTTACACTGGTAGCTTGGGCAATATGATGGCGGTGACGCTTTCGCCTGGATCGGCCATCAATAGCTGGCGGGTTACGATATCGATGCCTGGACGGCCACCCGAGGTCTTTGATAATCTGCTCGGAACTGGGAATGCGTTGTGGCGGGCTATGGCCGATGCGGTCAACCAAGGCACCGGGCCGCTGCGGGGCGCGTCGCAATTAGTGGCAGCAACAGCGGGGACTTCGAGCATTGCGCCTAGCCCTGGGATTTATCCATTTTCTGCCGGGATCGCTGGGAGTGACGGTGTTGCGGCGTTGGTGTCGAGTTATCTGGTAGGGCAGGATACTGTGCCCCGGACCGGTATGTATGCGCTGCGGAGTCAGGGCTGCACCCTTGCGATGCTTGCCGATATGACGGACTCAACGCAGTGGAGCGTGCTTGTGTCGTTCGGCCTTGAAGAAGGCTGCTATATGATCCTGGCCGGTCCGGCGGGGGACACCATCACGAACGCGGTGGCAACTAAGCAGGCGGCAGGCCTCGATTCATATGCGGCAAAACTGATGTTTGGTGATTGGATCTGGTGGTATGATCAAGCAAATCAACTCACCCGGTTGGCTTCGCCGCAGGCCTTTGTGTTGGGGCGGCTGGCTAATTTGTCGCCGGAGCAATCTTCCCTAAATAAGCCGCTTTATGGCGTCGTCGGCAGTCAGAAATCAGGGCAAAGTCCGTCCGGGATTAGTAATAGTTATGCAACGGCGGACTTGGCCGCGTTGCTATCGGCTGGTATTGACGTGATTGCTAATCCACAGCCGGGCGGTAATTTCTGGGGTGTGCGTGGGGGGCATAATAGCTCCTCTAATGTTGCCATTAACGGTGACAACTACACAAGACTAACAAATTATATTGCGGCCACGCTATCCGCTGGCATGGGCGCTTATGTTGGTCAGGTTATTAACGCCACTTTGTTCCAGCAGGTGCGTTCAACTTTAATGGCATTTTTAAACGCGATGCTGTCCCAGGGCTTATTGGGTAGCACAAATGGTTCGCTCCCGTTCGCTGTGGTTTGCGATATTTCTAACAACCCGGCATCGCGCACGGGCCTTGGCTATTTGCAAGCTGACGTGCAGGTTTTGTACCAAGCAATCAACGAGAAATTTATTGTTAATGTGCAAGGCGGCCAGACGGTCCAGGTCAGTCAACAGACGCTGCCGCAGGGCACGGTATAAGGGGAGTTTGGCATGCCGTATAATAGCTTTTCGGTTGGCAATGATTGCCAACTTGTGGTGATGGGCCCGTTTGGGCGGGTGGATCTGGCTTATGTCACGGGTTTTGAGGTAAGTCAGATCACCCAGAGCGTGCGGGTTGATCGGTTGGACGGTATTCAACTCGGTGCAGAGCTGCCGCGTGGTTGGCAAGGCGGATTTAGTCTTGATCGCGGCAGTTCGGCGGTTGATGATTTCATTGCACAAATCGAGCAGGCATATTTTGCTGGGCAAGCGATCGCGCCCGGAACACTTTATCAATATGTTACCGAAACCGATGGATCGCTGTCCACTTATCAGTTTGATGGTGTTGTTTTCAAGCTAAGTTCGGCAGGAGTTTATCGCGGGGATATGCCGGTTGCACAGAAATTGGAATTCTTTGCGTCGACCAGGAAGCGGCTATGAGCGAGCGTGTTGTTGCTGATTCGGCAGGCCGAATTCTCAAGGTACGCGAGATCTCGATGTTGGATCGGTTGCGATTATTTAAAGCACTCGGACCCGAATTATCTATGAATGACGCCTATTTGGGGGTCGCTAGTTTGGCTGCGGCGGTTACGGCGATTGATGATGTGCCGTTCTTATTTCCGACCAGCGAGGTTGCGATTGAGCATGTGGTGGAACGGCTGGGCGAGGTCGGCCTGGACGCCGTGGCAAATCTGTTAGTTCCACCTGACGATGGACCGATGTTGGCACTTGCGGGAAACTAAGCCGGCACCCGGCGTTGATCGACTGTCTCTATCTGGTCGGGCGCGGGGTGCCATTTGAGGTGGCGTTCGAATTGGATGAGGCGGTCCGGACGGCATTCGTGGTGTGTTTTGGTACGCTCGATGGGCTGCATTTCGACTGGCAGCGGATGATGTGGGAGCCTGAATCTTGAATCATCGGGATCGGCGCGGATCATGGGCAACTGAGTGGGGGCGCAGGGGGCCGCGTTACCATTGGGTGATGCGCCGAGGCTTGGCTGGTTTCACGCCGATCCGCGCGCGGACCGCGCCGTTTCGCGGTCGTCGGGCGGTTCGGCAATTTGACATGGTTCCCTACGAGGCTTTGATCGCCCGTCCTAGCCCGGCGGCGTATCCTTCGCAGGTTCGCCGCCGCGCTCGTCAGACCATGCGCCGCTTGAATTATGGTCGGTACCGATCGGTTCAGCGCCACGGGCTCGTCGTGTCGCCACGCTATCGCGCGTCGGCGCGTTACGTCCCGAATATCAGAAATGGAGATCGGCAGACTGGTTTGGCGATAAGCCTGCGCGGCATAATAAAATTATCTCACCATCGTGTCTCTAGCCGACGGCTTTGGTATCAAAGTCAACGCGTTTTGGCCCATGCCACCAAACCAGGAATGGCCGTGCGCGAGCCGAAGAAGCGAACATATAGGGCGATTGCGCCAGTGCGGCGCGGCGCAGATGTTGCATCCGAGAGTGGACCATCAGCGCCTAGATTGTCTCGTCAAGGCCATCAGCTGTCCAATCTCGTTGCAGGCGATCAGCGGTTTGCTCCGGGCATCCAGACTGTTGGCAGTGGGCGGGCGCCTATGGCTTGGCGAAATCGCGATTCGTCAACACCGTCGGCTGATCATGCCTTCATCGCTGACCAAAATTCAGTCCTCTCACTGCCGGGGCATGACATGATGAGTTGGCTGGGGCGAGTGTTTGGTGATGAGGCGCGACGGCCTCCATCCGGCCCCACGCGGTATGACACAATGTTATCACCAATCTATCCAGGTCGTAAACCCAGTTTCTAATCTGAGCGAGAGGTGTAAGTAAAATGACAACACAGCAGAGCGTCGTGCTCGGTTCTGTGACACTGAGAGGATTTGAGGTTCCTGAACAGATCGTGTTCGGCGGTGGACAACGGCTTGCTGTTCACGAACTCATCGGTGGTGGGCGGGTCATTGATACGCGCGGCGCCGCCGCTGAAGAAATCGAGTTTAGCGGCGTTTTCTCAGGGCCTGACGCGGCATTGCGGGTGCAAAGCTTGGATGCGGCGCGCGCCGCTGGACTGGCGCTGCCGCTCAGCTGGGGTGATTTTTCATACTCCGTGATTATCGCGGAGCTCTCTGTCCATTACCAGAAGCCTTGGTGGGTTCCTTACGCCTTGCGTCTCATCGTCGTCGAAGATCCAATCTCGGTGGTGGCGTCGAGCGTCGTTCAGGCGGGTCTTGATATTGCCAGCGCGACCGGTTTTGCCGGCGCGGCCGGGGTGTCGTTGAGTAGCGTGAGTATAAGCTTACCTATTAGCTTCGTGCCGGCGGTCGCTGGGTTGGCCGGTGTTATTGGCCTCGCAGGCAACCAGCTCGACGCAGCAACAGCTAATTTGGCCGGGAACATTTTTGCGCAAACCGGAGTTACTGCAGTGCTTAGTGCGGCGGGAGCCAGCGCCTTGCAGGCGAATGCCTTGGCCGCTCAGGCCTATTTGGGACGTGCCGCAGCGAATGTAGGGGCTGTCGGAGCATGAGTGGATCAACGATCACCGCGATCGGTGGCAATCTGTTCGCTTTGGCCGCCCAGTATTTGGGCGATGCCACCCAATGGGTCCGTATCGCGCAAACCAACGGCTTGAGCGACCCGTTCCTGGTGGGGCAGATCAACTTAGTTTTGCCAACCGTTGATCCGAACGTCGGCGGTGGTGTGACGAATGTCTGAAAATCTCGTGGCTCGCGCGATTGGTTTAGACGTTGCCATTAATGGCATTTCAATAACCGGAGCTCTATCGTTTGAGGTCGCGCAGGAATCACCGTATAGCGCGGCGCGATTTCGCCTTGTTATGGCCTTGAATTCTCCCGCTGCAGGTATCGAATTTTATGCCGGAATGGGGGTGGCAACTATTGCGGTGACAACGACGGTGAGTGCAGGATTGAACGGTGGCAGCTCTTTGTTTCAGGGCCAGATTGATACGGTAATGCTCGATGTTGGTGCTGGTGCGGCCTTGCTCACGGGACGCGATTTTTCGGCTCGCTTGATTGATGGCGAGGTAAACGAAAGTTTTTCAAACCAGACCGCAAGCTCTATTGCGCGCCAATTCGCTGAGGCCGCCAACCTTTCCGCCAATGTCACGCCGACGAGCCAGCCGATTGGTCAGTATTACGAGTTGGCGCATAATGGATCGGCGTTGGCCTTGCACTCACGCCACCCAACGCGGTGGGATTTATTGGTTGATCTCGCTGAGATTGAGGGTTTCATCGTTAGTGTTCGGGGGACGACATTGATCTTCGGACCTGCCCCAGTGGTCGCACCGGCAACTCTTTCCTATGGGCAGGAGTTGATGGAGCTTACTGTGGACCGGGCGCTAGGGTTACTGTCACCTTCAGTGACGATCCGGAGTTGGAATCCACGCTTGCAGGGCGCGTTTACCGCGACATCGGGTGGTTCGAGCGGCGTCGGGCTAACGTTGGTCAAACCCAATTTGACCCAAGCGCAGGTTCTTGCTCATGCCCAACGCGAACAGGCACGATTGGCAACGCAAAGTGTCTTGTTGCGCGCCGTGATGCCGGGTGAGTTTAGTCTTGAGCCAGCATCAATGGTCCAAGTCCAAGGAACGGGAAGTTCTATTGACGGACTGTATCAGCTCCGGAGCATCGAGCGCCGCATTGGAGTCGCCGGGGGATTTATCCAACGCTTTGAAGCGACACGGGTTATATAATGGATGTTTTTTGGAATGCGGTGAAGGCCCGCGCATCCGCGCTCGATGGGCTGAGTGGGCAAGCGCGGTTTGGTTTAGTCTCTAGTTTTGATCCGGTTGCATTTGCTGCGCGGGTGATGATCCAACCTGAGAACATTCTTAGCGGCTGGTTGCCTGTGTTAGTGCCTTGGGTCGGCGCGGGATGGGGCCTCGCCGCACCGTTATCGCCGGGCGACCAAGTATTGATGCTCGCTCAGGAGGGGGACTCGCAGCAAGGCGTGATTATCGGGGCGGTTTGGTCTGCGACGATGCAGACACCAGGGGCGCCGGTGGGTGAGTGCTGGTTGGTTCATCGCACCGGGTCGTTCGTGAAGTTGCATAACGACGGCACAATCGCATTGCAGGCGCCGACCGTTTCGATATCGGGAAATCTGATCGTCAGCGGCCAAATTTCCGATTTGGGTGGACAACATGGCCCGTTGGATCGGCTCCGCCAAGCCTATGATCAGCATGTTCATGCTGATCCCCAAGGAGGGTCAACGGGTCCTGTATCGGAGGTGGTGTGATGGCCGATTTAGCGCTGACCTATGGTGGTGATTTGGCGTTTGGGGTCGCTGGTGACTTGGCTATGGCGTCCGGTATAGCATTAACTGAGCAACGGGTGCTGCGTCGACTATTAACCAATCCGGGCGATTATCTCTGGCAACTTTCATACGGCGGTGGACTCGGGGCTTTTGTTGGGGTAGCCGGCATGGCAAGCCGCATCGCCGCCAATGCGCGCGCGCAACTGCAACTTGAATCACGGGTTGCGCAATCGCCGGGGCCGGTGATCCAGTCGGTGGATAATCCGACAACCGGCGTTTTGCTATCGGTGATTTATGCGGATGCCGCGAGCGGCCAAAGCCAGGTATTGAGTCTGCCCGTCTAAGCGTGATTCCGACCAATGGAGTTTTCATGCAGCTTTCCTTGCAGAGTTTTTCCACCATGGTGGAGACGATGGCCGCTTCAATCCAGGGCGCCGTTAGTCAGTTCATTGATCTCTCGGTAGGGTCGGTTATGAGGTCGTTGCTGGAGGCGAACGCAGCGATTGCATCTTGGCTGCAATGGCTGATCGTTCAGGTGTTACAGGCGACCCGGTTGGCGACCAGCGTTGGCGCTGACTGTGACAGTTTTGGTGCTGACTTCGGCTTTACGCGGTTGGCCGCAGCCCCCGCCAGCGGTGTGGTTACATTTGCGCGCTTCGCGCCGGTGCTCAATGCCTTTGTGCCAGTTGGAACAATCGTTATCACTGTCGATGGATCACAAAGCTTTGCGGTTACCGCTGCACCGGCTAATCCTGCCTTTACCACCGCCTTGAACGGCTACACGCTCAGTGTGCCAACAGCGAGTATTGACCTGCCGGTTACCGCCTTAGTGCCTGGTTCGGCAGGAAATATTTTGGCTCAAAATATTGGGCTGATTGGAACGGCTGTTGCGGGGATCGACACGGCGACCAATAATGCTGCATTTTCAGGCGGCGTTGATCAGGAAAGCGATGCCGCGTTTCGAGCGCGGTTTGGTAATTATCTGGCGAGTCTATCCCGCGCAACGTTAGGAGCGGTTCAAGAGAGCATTGCTGGGGTGCAGCAGGGATTATCGGCGACAGTTGCGGAGAACGTTGACCCGACTGGTGCGACCAGTCCCGGTGAGTTTGTTGTGACGGTGGATGATGGCAGTGGTGCACCCCCCGCGAGTTTGCTGAGTACTGTGCAATTAGCGGTTGACGCGGTGCGACCAGTTGGAACCAGATTTTCAGTTCAGCCGCCGCACGTAACGCAGGCTCTAGTAACTATGATGTTAACATTGACACCCGGTGCTGTGCAGCAGAATGTGGTCGCTGCGGTCCAGACGGCCGTTGGCGCATACATTGATAACTTACCAGTTGGCGCTACTCTGGCCTATACCCGGCTAGCCCAAATCGCCTATGGCGCGTCAACGCAGGTCGTCAATGTCACCGGCGTTGAGTTGAACGCGGGCAATAGCGATCTGACACCGGGGCCGTTTGGTGCCGTGCGCTCGGGCAGTATGAGTATTACCGCGTCATGAGTGGTTCTCAACCGTCAAACACGGCGGAACGGGTGACCGCAGTTTGGGTGAGCGCGCGTCTCCGGGCTTTACTGCCCACTGGATGGTTCAGTGATAATACCCCCGTGCTTGATGCACTAACGCTAGGTATGGGGGCATTGTGGGTTGGGTTGATCGGAGTGATCGACACGGTTCGCGCGCAGACCCGAATGGCTACCGCGTCAGGTGTATTTTTGGATTTGGCGGCATTAGATTATTGCGGTACCGCTATCAGTCGGCGTGCTGGGGAGAGTGACGCGGCTTTTAGCGCGCGCTTGAGAGCCACGGTGTTAGCGCCGCGTGCGACGCGGGCTGCTCTGGTCGCCGCAATAGAGCGGGTAACCGGGCGACCGCCTAAGATTTTTGAACCTTTCAATCCGACTGATTGCGGTGGCTATTCGACGAACACGCTGGGCTATGGTGTGCGCGGTGGGTATGGATCACTGGCGTTACCCTATCAGCTGTTTGTAACAGCCTATCGGCCGGATGCGGTGCCGGCCAGTCATGCTGGTGGATATAACCAAGGGCCCGGCGGATATAATGTGGGCCCAATGGCCTGGGTAGCCTCGGGCGATAACCCCGGCCTTCTGACCGATAGCCAAATATATGCCGCAATCGTTAGTGCGCTACCTGTCAATGCGGTGGCGTGGACGCGTCTCGAAGACTGAACCAAATAGGAACCTAAATTCATGGATCGCATGATTGTTTATCCAGGAGCAATCCCGTTGGATACCGATATTCTGCAGCTCAATCGTAACGTGATGGTGGGGATTGCTGCACTGAGTGAGGCGGTGTTGGGCTCTTCGACGATTGTGGACGGCCTTGCGTGCACGCCGACCGTTCCTGCCTCCCTGACGGTTGCGGTTGGGCCAGGGTCGATCACAACACTCGCGCCGGTCGATGTCACAGCCTATGGTAGCCTCGCTTCAGATACCACGCAGCAGATCGTAAAAACCGGAATCAATCTAGACCCAGTTAGTTTTACTCTCTCTGCTCCTGTCAGTTCAGGGCAGTCAGTCAGCTATTTGGTCGAAGTGGCATTTTCTGAAGCTGATGCCGATCCGGTTGTGTTGCCTTATGTAAATGCGGCAAATCCTGCTTTACCATATACGGGACCAAATAATTCAGGCGGTGCCCAAAATACGCAACGCTTGCAGCGCGCCCAATTACAACTCAAGCCCGGGGCTGCCGCGCCAGCAGGCACACAGACCGCCCCGCCGGTCGATAATGGATGGGTAGGCCTCTATGTCATTACCGTTAATTATGGGCAGACAGTGATTACAGCATCTGATATCACGACACTGCCTCAAGCCCCGTTCGTGCCGTTTAAGCTTTCATCGCTGCGTCCGGGCTTTTCGCAGATAAGCGCATTTGAATCATCCAGTAGTTTTATTGTGCCAAACGGTGTTAGTAGTGTCAAAGCGACGGTGATTGGTGCGGGCGGAGCGGGTGGATATCATGCGACGCTGCCTGGTGCGGGCGGAGGGGCTGGTGGTATCGCTGTAAGTATCGTTGGCGGCCTCACGGCTGGGCAGAGCGTTCCAGTTACTGTTGGACTTGGCGGCGTGCCCAGCTCATCACCAGGCACTGGTGGCGCCGGCGGCACCTC
>VFSW01006338.1_pt1 | contig 17407 bp, 15 predicted proteins | sample 5358111 | NCBI WGS metagenome assembly VFSW01 (sample SAMN11554181, study PRJNA540505) | mine drainage metagenome | isolation source: sediment from site ElyBrook_90M | place: USA: Ely Copper Mine, Vershire, VT | collected 2017
CGTCTCGGCCGTCCGGTTCGGTCCCGACTGGGCGAGCGTCTGGCGGGTCGCGCTGCCGGAACCCCCGTTGTTCCTGGCGGGCTACGCCACGGGCTGGGTCACCGTCCTGGCTGTTAGCGGCCTGTACCGGCCGCGCGCGCACTGGTCGGTGCGGACCGAGGCCGCCGCCCTGTTCCAGGCCATCGTGATGATGGTCCTTGGCAGTCTCGCGGTCCTCTTCTGGTTCAAGCTACCGGACGTCAGCCGCCTGTTCCTGATCCTGCTGTTCCCCGTGCAGTACGCGGCCACGCTGGTGAGCCGGCTCGCACTGCGCTGGGGCTTCGAGATGCTTCGGCGCCGGGGGCGGAACCGACGCTACGTCCTCGTACTCGGCGCCGGGCCGCGGGCGCTGGCGTTCGCGGCCAAGATCGAGGATCATCGCTCGCTCGGGCTGCAGGTGATCGGGTTTCTCGACGACGACGCGTCGATTGCGACGGCGACTCGGTGGCCGTACCTGGGGCGTCTCGACCGCCTCGAGGCCATGCTCCACGAGAGCGTGGTGGACGAGGTCGTCATCTGCCTGCCGTTCACGCAGTGGAACCTGATCGACGCGATCTCGCAACTGTGCGAGGAGGAGGGCAAGATCGTCCGCATCCCCATGGACGTGCTGGACCGCGCGCTCGCCCTGGGACGCGTTGAGGAGCTGGACGGGACGCCCGTCTTTTCGCTCGTATCGGGCCCAGACCGGACGCTCGCGCTCGCAGCCAAGCGTGGGATCGATCTCGCTGTTGCGCTGCTGGGGCTCGTGGTCCTCAGCCCGATCCTCGCGGTGATCGCCGTGGCCGTCGCCTTCGACGGCGGCGCGCCCGTGGTGTTCTCCCAACGTCGGGTTGGGCTTCATGGCCGGGAATTCCACTTACGCAAGTTCCGCACCATGACCCGCGATGCGGAGGAGCGCCGGTCAGAGCTGGCGACGCGGAACGAGATCAACGGCAGGGCCTTCAAGGTCACGAATGACCCGCGGGTTACGCGGGTGGGCCGGCTGCTGCGCCGGACGAGCTTGGACGAGCTTCCGCAGCTCTGGAACGTGGTGCGGGGTGACATGAGTCTGGTGGGGCCGCGGCCGCCCCTGCCCGAGGAGGTCGACCAGTACGATCTGTGGCACCGCCGGCGCCTCTCCATGAAACCTGGGATCACCGGGCTGTGGCAGGTCCGCGGCCGACGTGAGCCGAACTTTGATCGCTGGGTCGCCGCCGACCTGGAGTATATCGACCGCTGGTCGCTCTGGCTGGACCTCTCGATCATGCTGCGGACGATTCCGGCGGCGTTCAATGGCCGTTGATGCCGAGGTTAGTCGGCGCGACGGCTTGAGCCCGACAGGGCTCGCGGATCTGGGGTGGGGGCCCATTGACATCCGCTCGGCCGCGCTCGTACTGCTGGGCGTGGTACTCGCGCTCGGCTACTTGGCCTCGCCCGTGCGGACGGCGGCCCAAGCCGCGAGCCTTCGCCAGTTGGCGGCCGGGAGTCTCACCGTTTCAGATGACTTGGCCACCGCCCGCATCGAAATTGCCGCAGGAAGTGGCGGCTACGTCACCTATCCGGCAGGCACCCTTCCGATCGACGCGACCGGCTTTACCGTCAACCTAGATTTCGACCCGCGTGACCCTGGTCCGCAGGAGCTGCAACTCGGCGTGCACGCCGGAGCTCGCGTCGGCGAAATTGACCTTCGCTTCTACTCGGCCGCCTACTATTCCCACATCGGCGCACCCCAGCCTGGAGTGCTGCTGATGGCGACGTCGCTTCCGCGCATTCCCAGCATATCGTCCAGCTATTCAACGGACGCACCCTCGCGAACTGCATCGACCTCGCCATCAGCGCGCCTGTGGGCAGCCGCTCGAGCGAGGGGTGAGGTGCCTCTCGTCACGAACGACGTCGCAACATCAGCAGCGCAGTTGCTCCTGAAAGTCAACGCGGTAGGCAATGCAGCTGCTTCCGAGTGCTCCGACCACCTGTCCGGTTTCGAGACCTTCGAGTCCGTCGTCACGCAGAGTTGCTGGGTATGGTGCACCGGAAATGCCATCATGATGCGAGGGTTCCTGCGGTCGGCGGGAGTGCCCGCCAGGGTTACCTTCTTGCAGCCCGTGATGTCGACGTTGTCAAACGGCGTCCTCGTTGAGGCCAGCGAGGCACACGCCACCGTAGAATGGTGGAACGGCCGCGCATGGCAATGGATAGGACCAACCTACGGCGTTGTTCGGGCCGCGGATTCTCGCGGCGCGCCTCTTTCGGTGCCGGAGCTTGTGCGAGATCTCGCAGATCCGGCCGCGCGGTCAGGGCTCGTCTTCACCCGCGTTGATCTGGCTACGGGCAGGCTGCAGACGCTGGATTTCGCAAGCGAAGATGCTGCCTTCCGTGAGCACTTGTTGCTGGATTTCTCGGCTGACAAGACCATTACCATCGTCGGAGCACCCTCTTCTGCTCCGTTCCAATCGGAGATACTCCTGCTCACGATCGTCGCGATAGCGTCGCTGTCACTTTCCGCCGCGGCCATGCTCACGCGGCGCTCGAAGGTGCGCGTCAATGATTCGCTCGTGCATGGGCAGTTCGCAGGTCTAGTGCGCATCTGGTCAAGGGTGTCCCGACGGTGAAGAGGGTGCTCACCACCGGCTTCGCCGGCAGGGACGGCTCGTACCTCGCCGAGATGCTGCTTGGCAAGCGACATGGAGCCCACGGACCGATTCGCCGCTCCAGCCCATTCTCGGCCGGGCGACTTCACCCGCGAACCGGGGCGTCGCATCAGTCTCCTTCGCGCGGCTCGACCACAACAGAACTTGACAACTCGTTCGGGATCGACAGCGCATGAAGGTCGTCATCCTTGCCGGCGGTCTCGGCACTCGGCTTGCCGAGGAGACCGAGGTCCGCCCCAAGCCCATGGTCGAGATCGGGGACCGCCCGATCCTGTGGCACATCATGAAGCACTATGCCCGCTACGGTCACACAGAGTTCGTGATCGCGCTCGGGTACAAAGGTGACCTCATCAAGAAGTACTTCATGGACTACCTGTCGCTGGCCGGCGACCTCACCGTCAGGCTGGGAGACGGCGTGGTCCAGCGCCATGAGACGCCGCGGGACGCCTGGACCGTTCACCTCGTCGACACGGGCCTCGACACGAACACGGGCGGCCGGGTGGCGAGGCTGGCGCCCTGGCTGGGCGATGCCCCGTTCATGCTCACCTATGGCGACGGCGTCGCCAACGTCGACCTGGACCGGCTGCTCGCCTTCCACCGCTCGTCCGGCAAGCTTGCGACGGTCACCGCCGTCCGGCCTCCGTCCCGGTTCGGCGCGCTTGCGCTGGGTCAGGATGGATCGGTGGCCTTCACCGAGAAGGCCCAGATGGGGGAGGGTTGGATCAACGGCGGCTTCATGGTGCTCGACGCCGGCGTCCTGGATCGGATCACCAGCGACGACACGAGCTTCGAGGGCGACGTGCTCGAGTCGCTATCCAGCGAGGGCATGGTCGCGGCCTACCGCCACGAGCAATTCTGGCAGTGCATGGACACGCTCCGGGACGTGCGGTACCTGCGTTCCCTCTGGGCGAGCGGGGCGGCTCCATGGATGACGTGGGAGTAGCGACCGCCCCCCGCGGGGTTTGGGCAGGGCGTCGTGTGCTGGTCACGGGCGCAGCAGGATTCATCGGCGGCGAGGTGGTCCGGCAGCTGACCTCAGGCGGGGCAACTGTGCACGGTCTGGACATCGCATGGGGCCGCGAACGGGCTGCGCGCGACCTTGGCGGCCTGACGCGAGTCGATGGAGATGTGCGCGACGAAGCCTTCTTGGCCGCTCTGATCGGCAACGCGCGGATCGACACGGTGATCCACCTGGCTGCCCAGACGCTCGTCGGTCCAGCCGTCGAGGCGCCCGTCGACACGTTCGAGCACAACATCGCGGGAACCTGGACTGTCCTCGAGGCGTGTCGCAGACACGCCATGAAACGGGTCCTGGTGGCCTCGTCCGACAAGGCATATGGCGACGCGGCAGGGCGACCATATCGGGAGACGATGGCCCTGCGTCCAACACACCCCTACGACGTGTCCAAGGCCGCCGCGGACATGCTGGCGCAGACGTACGCGCGCACGTACGGGCTCGCCGTCGCGATCAGTCGCTGCGGGAACGTCTACGGAGGAGGCGATCTCAACTGGAGCAGAGTCGTTCCGGGTACCGTCCGTTCCCTGCTGGAGGACTCGGCGCCAGTGATCCGCTCGGACGGGACTCCCATCCGGGATTATCTGCACGTGGCCGACGCCGCGCGGGGCATCCTCCGGCTCACGGATGCCGTCGGAGAATGCCCCGAGCTCCGGGGAGTCGCCCTCAACTTCTCTAGCCGCCACCGACTGTCGGTGCTCCAGATGGTGGAGCGCATCACGGCGCTGATGGCTTCGCCGCAGGAGCCTCGGATCCTCGACGAGGCACGACACGAGATCCCTGAGCAACGTGTCTCGTCGGTGCAGGCGCGTCGCGTGCTGGGATGGCATCCCACGGTTGGACTGACACAGGGGCTTCGGGACACCATCACGTGGTACCGCGAGTACCTGGGGGCGACCCGATGACGGCCTGCCGTGGATGCGGCGGAGGACCGCTCACGACCGTGCTCTCGCTCGGCGACCAGCCACTCGCAAACGCGTTCCTGCGAGAGGAGGATCTTGAGCGGCCCGAGCCGCGCTACCACCTCGGTCTCGCGATGTGCCCCGAGTGCTGCCTCGCGCAGCTCACCGACATAGTCCCGCCCGAGCAGCTCTTCCGCGAGTACCCCTACTTCTCCTCGGTGTCCGACACGTTCGTGGCGCAGGCAGGCAGCCTCGCCGACCGCATGATCCGGGAGCGCGACCTGGGACCGGACAGCCTCGTGGTCGAGATCGCGAGCAATGACGGATACCTGCTCCAGCACTACGTGAGACGCGGCATCCCGGTCCTGGGCATTGACCCGGCCAGGAACGTGGCCGCCGCGGCCATCGAGCGGGGCGTGCCGACCATCCCGGAGTTCTTCGGCCAGTCCCTCGCTCAGGAGTTGCGCCGATCAGGAACGGCGGGCGACGTCGTTCATGCCAACAACGTACTGGCGCACGTCCCGGACATCCACGACGTGTTGTCAGGGCTTGCCACGATCCTCAGGCCGGAGGGCGTGCTGGTGATCGACACGCCATACGTCCGGGACCTCGTGGACCGGCTCGAGTTCGACACCATCTACCACGAGCACGTCTTCTACTACTCGCTGACAGCCTTGACCCGTTTGCTGAGCGAGCACGGACTCGGTGTGGCCGACGTGGAGCGGATCCCTGTCCACGGGGGATCGTTGCGGCTGTTCGCCACCCTATCGGCCGCCTCCGAGCACGGCCCCTCCGTCCGCGCGACGTTGGACGTGGAATCGTCACTCGGCATCGGCGATCCGCGGTACTTCGATGACTTCGCCCACAAGGTCACTGCCCTGGGCCCCGCACTACAGTCTGTGCTGCATGACTTCAGGTCCGCGGGGCAACGCGTGGCCGCCTACGGCGCTGCGGCGAAGGGCACGGTTCTGCTCAACGCCTTCGGTATCGGGCGCGATACGATCGACTTCGTGGCGGATCGAAGTCTCCATAAGCAAGGTATGTACATGCCCGGAGTGCACATTCCGATCGTTCCGGTCGAGCGCCTCGACGAAGCGATGCCCGATGTGTGCCTTCTGCTGGCGTGGAACTTCAAGGACGAGATCCTTGCTCAACAGGCGGAGTATCGACGACGAGGCGGTCGTTTCATCCTTCCCGTTCCGTCCGGGACGGTGGTGTAAGCATGATCGACGGCGTCCTGGTCGTGCCTCTGGCCCGTATCCCGGATGAACGCGGAACCGTCATGCACATGCTCAAACAGACGGACCCGCATTTCGTCGGGTTCGGGGAGATCTACTTCTCGACGGTCTACCAGGGCGTCGTGAAGGGGTGGCACCGGCACGAGGCAATGACGCTCAACTACGCTTGCGTGCACGGTCGCATCAAGCTCGTGCTGTACGACGATCGATCCAGATCTCGAACACGGGGGGAGTTGATGGAGATCTTCCTCGGACCTGACGACTACAGTCTGGTCCAGATCCCCCCTGGCGTGTGGAACGGGTTCAAGGGGATGGGGCAAGAGGCGGCCATCGTTGCGAACTGTGCCACGCACCCGCATGACCCGACCCTGACCACGCGCCTCGATCCGTTCGACAACGACATCCCGTACGACTGGGGCGTCAAGCACCGCTGATGCGGGTGCTGCTCACCGGCGCAACAGGCTTCATTGGCTCCGCCGTTGCGCGCGCCTTGCTGGCTCGCGCCGCCCAGGTTCATGCGATCGTCCGGCCCGGGTCATCGCTCGACCGACTCTCGGGGATCGAAGCAGCGGTCTCGCTTCACGAAGTTGCCCTGGGTGACGAAGACCAGGTCCGCGCCCTTGTGCAGACGGCTAGCCCGGATGTGGTTATTCATGTTGCGTGGTATGCGGAGCCCGGACGCTATCTGAATGCCGAAGCCGAGAACGAAGCGAGCCTTCGGGCCACGCGCACGCTCCTGCGTGTCCTCGGCGAACTCGGTCATCGGCGCGTGGTAATGGCCGGGACGTGTTTGGAGTCGAGTCCTCTGTCAAGGACGACGGCCTACGGGCGGACGAAGGCGATAGCTCACAGGGCCGCCCTTCAGAACCCCGATCTGGACGCCACTTGCGCCCACATCTTCTACGTGTACGGCCCGGGCGAAGACCCGCGTCGCATGCTGCCGGCGGTGATCCGCGCATTGCTCCGTGGGGAGGCCGTGGCTGTTTCGGAGGGATGGCAGCAACGGGATTACCTCCACGTGGCCGATGTCGCCAGCGCGCTGTGCGCTCTCGCCGAGAGCGATACCGTGGGTTCGGTGGACGTGTGTTCGGGATCAGCTGTTCGAGTGCGGGACCTCTTCGATACGGTTGGCGCGATTACCGGAAGAAGTGACTTGCTCCGGTTTAGGCAGTGTGCCGACGCCGCTGCGGAGGGATGGCCGGCATCCGGTGATCCCGGTCTGCTCAATCGGCTCGGATGGGAGCCAATGTTTGATCTGAGCTCGGGGCTCCGCGACACAGTCAGGTGGTGGGCAATGAGAGAGGCGGAGGCAGATGCCTGAGAGAGATCACGTCGAACAACCCGATCGGATCATCACCGTGCAGACGGTCGCTGGTCCCCGCGACGTGGACATCTATTCCCCCGAGGGATTCCAGACTCTCACCAACCTGTGGGTCAGATCCGGCTGGGAGCAGAAGCTGTCCTACGAGGTGACGTGGCTCGGCGTGCCGATCATCCAGCTTCCCGAGGACATTCTGATAGTCCAGGAGCTCGTGTGGCGGATCCGGCCGGACGTGATCGTCGAGTGCGGGGTGGCCCACGGCGGCTCACTGATCCTCTATGCCTCGCTCCTCGAGTTGCTCGGGCGCGGGCGAGCCATTGGCGTCGACGTCGAGATCCGTAAGTACAACCGCCTCGCGATCCAGAGCCACCCGATGAGTCACCGCGTGACTCTCATCGAGGGCAGCTCCATCGACCACGCAACGGTCAACTTGGTCCGTGCCCAGATCGATGGCGGCTCCAGGGTCATGGTGATGCTCGACTCGAACCACACCCGCGCACACGTTCGAGCCGAACTTGAGCTCTACGGTTCCCTCGTCACGCCCGGCAGCTACATGGTGGTGTTCGACGAGGTCATGCCGCTCGTCGCCGACGCGCCGCGAGGGTCGCACGCGTGGCTGCAGGATAGCCCGGCGGCAGCCGTCGCTGACTTTCTGGTAGCCCACCCGGAGTTCAGTGCCGACCGCGACTACGAACGACTCGGTGCCACCTATTGCCAGGGGGGGTTCCTGCGACGAGCGCCGGAGGCTTAGCGTCGGTCCTCGTCAACTCCCGGCACGTACCACGCCGCCTGTCGAAAGTGCGTCTGCACCGGCGCGGCTTCGACGAACCTCCTTGCCCAGCGCCGGGGGATTGGGTACTCAGAGAAACGCATCATCAGGTCGTCGTGGGGGTTGTACCAGGCCCGCCACTGCTTCAGGTAGACACAACCTCCTGCTACAACTCGGTCGAACAGGTCGAGATAGACCGAGACTTGCTCGCGGGTCATCTCCTGCAGGGATGAAATCGAGAGTGCCAGATCGTAATGCGAATTGCCGAGCTCCTCTAGGCAATCGGCCCTGACGAACCGCAAACGCTTGGGATCAAAGAGCCTCGTCAGGTACCAGCGGGCGATGGTCAACGCGGGCTCGATGTCGACGATCGTGTACTGCGAGTCCGCGTATAGGTTCATCATCGCGAAGGCCGTTCGACCGTAGCCCGCGCCCACCTCGAGGATCGACTGCGGCGTCCGCCCCGCTAGTGCACGCTCGATGGCGATGCTCTCTAATGCACTGTTGGCCAGATCTTGCGATATTAGGCGGCCACGGAAATACACTGGAGGCGGGTTCCCCAGGCGGGGCTCCGCTAAGGCCATAACTCGGGCATGCCCGTGCTTCTCGGCGTACTGCCAAAGCAGACGCACGGCAGCGACGTACAACCATCGGTCATGAACAGGCCATGTCAAGGGTGCCCAGGCTGCACGCGACAGTTCGACCGGCGGAAGGCCGCAGGCCACCCAGTCGGCGACGGATGACCGTCGGAGGAGGAACCGCAATTGCTCGCTGTCAAGCAGGCGGCCGATGTCCCACCGCCACGTGAAGTATCTCAGTGCCTGTCGACGTTTCAGGTCGTCGAAGCCATATGCATCCAGCTCGTGGCTGTGCACGTCCCCGAGCTGGCGCCAGAAGCGAGAGGTTGGTTCTCCGCCGCCCGAGAGGCCGGTACTCATCGCATGCGCCGGGCTGCTGGTGCTGGTGTCGTCATGGCCATGCCTTGGTGATGCTTACAACTCAGAACCCGGTCGCCATGTGACCGACCAATCGAGCATCGGCCGCACGACGCCTGGCCAGTCATTGACGAAGAGCGGCCCGCGCACGCCGTCGCCTTCACTTCGATCCACAATCTGGAATGCCACGGCATCACGCTCAATGGCGTGCACGCGAACGGGCTCGTACGTGCTGACTGCGACAGTGACCACGACGCGACCCTCGGCCAGGTAGTTACCCGGAATCCGACATCTCGCCGTCACCACGCCCGGCTGCCTCGGCCCCGCCCACCAGTCCTCATCGTTCCAGTCGCTAGTGACGAAGAGACAGATGCCTTCGTCGTTGTAGAAGTGCAGGTTGACCGACGGGCGCAGGGGTGACTCAGCGAACGACCAGTACTCCACCTCGATATCGAGTGGTCGTCGGATATCGACCGCTTCCGTTACTGCCCCACCCGGCGAAACGACTCGGATGGCCCTGAGCCGAGCCACGTCATCCCCGGGAGCGGATTGTGGCTCCGACCAAGTCCGCTGGGCCGATGAGCCGCTGTCCGATGCGAGGTACGCACGTACCACTTCGGCCGTGGTGCCCTGAACGAGCACGCGACCTTGATCCAACAACACGGCTTTCGCACACAGACGGAGTACAGACGGCATGCTGTGCGAGACGAAGATAACCGTCCGGCCCCCTTGGGAGAGGCCCTCCATCTTCGACAGGCTCCTGCGCTGGAACTCCGCGTCGCCGACTGCGAGCACCTCGTCCACGAGGAGGATCTCGGTCTCCAGGTGAGCCGCGACGGCGAACCCGAGCCGCACCTGCATGCCACTGGAGAAGCGCTTGACCGGCGTGTCGAGGAACTGCTCGATCCCCGAGAACGCGACGCTCTCGTCGAAGCGGCGGTCGATCTCGCGCCGCCGCATGCCCAGGATCGACCCGCTGAGGTAGATGTTCTCACGGCCGGTCAGCTCCGGGTGGAAGCCGGTGCCCACCTCGAGCAGCGATCCCACGCGCCCGTGCAGCAGCGCCCGTCCGGTCGTCGGTTCGGTGATGCGGGAAAGCACCTTGAGCAGCGTGGTCTTCCCGGCGCCGTTCCGGCCGATCACGCCGACAACGTCGCCGCGGTGGACCTCGAAGGACACGTCGCGGAGCGCCCAGATCCACTCGCTGGTCTGCGGCCGCGCGCCACGTAGCCGATCCACTGGAGCGAGGATGGCGTTCTGCAGCGTCTCGGTGAGGCGCCCGTATTTGTCGCGCTGGTGCGCGATTCGGTACCGCTTCCCGATCTCCTCGACCGAGATCACGACGTCGCTCACGTCAGATCACGTCGGCGAAGGTGCGTTCGGTCCGCCGGAAGTACGCCAGTCCGGTCGCCAGCACGACCGCGGTCACCGCGGTGGACACCAGCATCGCCCCGACGGGCGGGGCTGAGCCGCCGAGCAGGGCCCAGCGGAAGCCCTCCACGACTCCCGTCATCGGGTTCAGCTGGTAGGCGGTCTGCCATCGCGCCGGGACGATGCTCTCCGAATACGCGACCGGCGACGCGAACAGCCACAGCTGGACCACGAACGGCACCGCGTACCGGACGTCCCGGTACCGCACGTTGATCGCTGCGAGCCACACGCCCACCGCCAGGGCCGCGGCCACCCCGAGCGCCGTCAGCGGCAGGATCCATAGCGCGGCCAAGGTCGGGGCGACCCCGAAGTAAAGCATCAGCAGGCCCAGGAGCGCGAGCGCGATCACGAAGTCGAGCACATACGAGCCGACCGCGGCGATCGGCAGCAGCAGGCGCGGGAAGTACACCTTCTGGAGCAGGTTCGCCGACCCGACCAGGCTGTCGGAGGCACCGATCAGGCTCGCTGAGAACAGCGTCCAGGGCACCAGCGCCGCATAGGCAAACAGCGGGTATGGCGCCCCGCCCGGGTTGAGCCCTCCCACCCGGCCGAGGAACAGCGTGAAGACGACCATGAGCAGGAACGGCTGCGCCACCGCCCACGCCGCGCCGAACACCGTCTGCTTGTAGCGGACCTTGAGGTCGCGCCAGACGAAGAAGTAGAGCAGCTCGCGATAGCTCCACAGCTCGCGGATGCCCAGGCCGAACCAGCCGCCCCTTGGACGTATCACTGCGCCGCGCCCCTGCGACTCCTCCATGGTGTCGGGGACCAACCTCATGCTGGTGATTGTGACACCCGGACTCCTATCGGACTCAGATCCAACTCGCCGACCTGCTCGCGCGTACGCTCGCCTCTGGCCAGCACGCCCCGCCGCCAGTAGATTCCGGCGAGCGGGCAGGAGCACGATAGAGGTATGACTGCTAGCGGACGAGGATCTCGCCGCCGAGATGAACCTGGCGGCGAGTCCGGTCGTCTCGGTCGAGAACACTGCCGAAGTCGGCGTCACGAATGGCGGACTTTCTCGCTCCCCGCTCGACGCCGCCCGCTGACGGCGCCAGGAAGCCACGGCTGATGGCCGCCACCTTCTCCCTCGTCTACCCGACGAGGGACCGCCCGGGGTTCATCCGCCAGGCGCTACGCATCCTTGAGTTGCAGGCCCACGCGAGCTTCGAGGTCATCGTAAGTGACAACTACACCGACCGGCATGCTTCGTGCGAGGAGATCTGTCGCAACAGCGCCCTGGCGAATCTCACCTACGTCCGCCCGCCTCGGCCGGTGGGGATGGTCGAGAACTGGAATCACGCGCTGCAGTTCGCGACCGGCCAATACGTGTGCTTCCTGACGGACAAGATGTTCTTCCTGCCGAATGCATTGGTCCGCATTGAACGTGCCATTGATCGGGCGAGCGAGCCAGAGATCGTCAGCTGGACCAGCGATGGCTATGACCCCGTGAGCTACGCTGACTACTTCGGTGACGGGATGTACGTCCGCGCGGGGGCTGACTTTCGTCGGGGTCTGTATCGGGCCTTCTCGCCGCGGGGTGAACTCGACCGTCGCGGGAGGGCTGAGGTCTCGCGCGGCGAGCAAAGGCCGTCGGATTACTGTCGCGGCAAGCTCGTGTTCGGCGCCTATCGCCGCGACCTGGTGCAGCGCGTCGTGACGCGTTACGACGCCCTGTTCCACAACATCAGCCCCGACTACACGTCGATGATTCTCGGCCTAACGGAGGCGCACGACGCGATCGAGCTGTCCAGCAGCTGCGTGGTCAGCGTCAATTCGGACCTCTCGAACGGGATGCTCGCCGATCGGGACGATTCCGTCGCGCTCGGGTTCCTCCAATCGCTCGGTGGTCGCACCGAGGACATGCTGTACCATTTTCTGGTCCCAGGGCTGTACGTCTCGCAACACAACATGGTGGCGCACGACTTCCTGACCCTCAAGCGGCGCTTCGACCTTTCCTTTGATTTCGAGATCGCCAACTGGATCGCCTACTGCCACGAGGACGTCTACCGTCCCGGGCGACAGTGGTCCGATGCGAGGGTAGAAGCGGACCAGAAAGCGTTGCTATCGGCCTTTGTCGACTCGCTCGAACCCGATATGGCCGCGGCCGTCCGCGCCCGCCTGGCCGCGCGCGCTGAGCGCAAGCAGGTGGCGCAGCGGCGGGAAAGCTCGCTTATTCGCCGCCTTCGGCGTCGCATTCACTCGTGGCGCCGAGCGGACTCGTCTCGTTTCCCGTCCCTCGAGGCCGCGGTCACGTGGGCCTCCGCCGGAGGCCGAGGTGACGGTCTTATGCCGTGATGGCGACGATCTCTCACTCCTCGGCCCCTCCGTGCAGTTGCGCGACCGAGCCAACGATCCGAGTTATCCGCGTCGCCTACGGGATTCGCCTTCGGCGAACGGCGGCACGCAGCAGCTGACCGACGGCCGGACGAAGACCGTCACGAACCCCTGCGGGACGGCGGTTCCACACGCCGCGCGCCAGCCGGCTCGCCCCAAGTCGGAGGCGAAACCTGAGCATCCCGGGGGCCTGGCTGATGGATAGGGCGAGCCCTATCCACTGCTCACGCCCGTGCGGGCCGCCGCCGATACCATCCGCGATGACGTCATCCACGCCCTCGATGAACCGTTGGTACGTGTACAGGCCCGAGGCGATCAGATCGGCGTAGGCGCGCTCAGCCAGGTCGTGCCTGAGGTCGCTGTCCCTGTACCAGCTGACCACGTCCTCGAAGTTGCCGAAGTCCCTCTTGAGGGGGATGTAGTGTCGCATCGGCACCAGGATCCCCGAGTACTCGCCCTCGAACAGGATCTGGACCGTTCGGGTAGTGGCAGCCTCGAAGGCGCGCGGGCTGATGGTCCGATAGGGCACGTTCCCCTCGTACGGCGCAAGCAGACGGAGACTGAGCTCGTCGAAGCTCATGCAAGGGTTCTCGCGGAGCAGGGCCTCCGTGCGCAGCCGAATCGAGTCATCCATGTCGAAGATCGAGACGCCCGACTCCGCGCCGAGGACGGACCGGCAGTCACCGAGGAACCGGTACCACCCGGTGCCGTAGATCCGCGATGCGTTGTCGACGTCGATGTCAAGGACCAGGCCCGTGCCGCGTGCAAGCTCGACGAACCGTTCCCCGATCTCGGCCTTCTCCTGGGCACCCCGGCCCCAATGCGAGGGGAGTCTCCGCGCCCGATATCCGACATCGATGCGTCGCGCTGCGTCGGGCTTCGCCCAGCGAGATCCGAGCCTGGCCATCCGGTCGTCGACATACCCCGGGATCACGGTCACGATCCGGCGCACCGACGACGCAGCGCCATAGACGAATTCGTGATAGGTGGGTTCGACGAGGGTGTAGACGCAGTCGACAGCGTGGTCGTTCAGGAAGGTGATCCGCTGTGGCCGGTAGTGGTACTCATCCTGGAAGAATGCGACCTTGTACGCACGCGTCCGGTCGAGGAAGTCGAGAACGCGGGGTGGGATCGGGTAGTGTGCGGGACCGAAGAGCGAGTAGTGGAGGATGACGACCGCTGGGTCGATCCGATCGAGTGCTGGCGGATACCCACCGCCGACGTTCACCGCCCAGACCGGGAAGCGCGAGTACCGAGTGAACGCGGAGACGTGATCCATGATGGTCCCGGCGTCCGGCGGAGCGAAGTGGTACAGGAGGAGTGACCCGTGGACGTGTCGTCGAGGGCGCGGGGCCACGTTCTGATTTCCTCCCGGGCGACGCAGCGACTCCTGCGGCCCGACGTCAGCGGTTCGGCTCCAGGACATGAGTAGCGGCTATTCTATCGGCGGCGTGGCCCGGTCCGCCCTGGCGGCGTCGTGCTGACAGCCGCTCCGCGGTCCAGTTCGTTTTTCGAGGGACGTAGTCGAACATGTGTGGGATCGCAGCTGCGGTCGGCCTCTCCGGCACGCCGGTCATCGGGCTACAGGATCGCCTGGCGACGATGAGCTATCTCGTCCGGCACCGCGGACCCGACGGGGAGGGCAGCTGGACCAACGACCGCGGCTCCGTCGGGCTGGCGCACCGACGTCTGGAGATCATCGATCTCGAGACCGGTGACCAGCCAATGGCCGGGCCGGGCGGGACACAGATCACCTTCAACGGCGAGATCTACAACTACATCGAGCTGCGGCAGGAGCTCGGCCAGGAGCGCTTCCGGACCCGATCCGACACCGAAGTCATTCTGGAGGGCTATGCCCGCTGGGGCAGCGATGTGGTCTCTCATCTGCGCGGGATGTTCGCGTTCGCCCTGTGGGACCCACGCGACGAATCACTCTTCTGCGCACGCGACCGCTTCGGCATGAAGCCCCTCTACTACGCGCAGTCGGACGGCGTCCTCCATCTCGCCTCGGAATGCAAGGCGCTGCTGCCCTTCCTGCCGCGGATCGAGACAGACACCGAAGGGCTGCGCGACTACCTGACGTTTCAGTTCTGTCTCGGCGGCAAGACCCTGTTCGCCGGCATCAGGGAGTTGCCGCCCGGGCATGTGATGGTGGTTCGCAATGGACGCGTCGAGATAACACGCTACTGGGACGTCTACTACGAACCAGACTTCGATCACACATCGAGATACTTCGAGGATGCACTCAGGTCACTAGTTGGCGACTCCGTGCAGGTCCACCTGCGCGCCGACGTGCCGCTCGGAACCTACCTGAGCGGAGGGCTGGATTCGAGCATTGTCGCCTCCGTTGCCGCCGACCTGGGTGAGCCGAATCTTCACGCGTTCCACGGCAAGTTCGCCGGGCCGGGATACGACGAGAGCAGGTATGCCCGAGACGTTGCGACGCAGCGAGGGATGGTCCTTCGCGAGATCGAGATCGGAGCAGAGCTGCTTGCGGAGACGCTACCGTCGGTCATCTACCACCTCGACTACCCGGTGGCCGGACCCGGGGCATTTCCCCAGTACCACGTGTCGCGCTTGGCACGCCGCGAGCGCAAGGTGGTCCTCGGCGGGCAGGGAGGCGACGAGCTCTTCGGTGGCTACGCCAGGTATTTGATCGCGTATTTCGAGCAGTGCCTGAAGGCTGCAATCGACGGGACGATGGGAAACGGCAACTTCATCGTGAGCTACGAGTCGATTCTTCCGAACCTCGAGACGCTGCGCGAATACAAGCCGCTTCTTCAGGAGTTCTGGCGCGAGGGTCTCTTCGCTCCAATGGATCAACGCTACTTCCGGCTCATCAACCGGGCGAACAACTTCGGCTCCGAGATCAGATGGTCTCTGCTGGGGGCCTACGATCCATTCGAGACTTTCCGCGCAATCTACCTGGCAGACAATCTCACAGGTGAATCGTATTTCGACCGGATGTCCCATTTCGACTTCAAGACACTGCTGCCCGCGCTCCTCCAAGTCGAGGACCGGATGAGCATGGCCCATGGGCTGGAGTCGCGGCTTCCCCTTCTCGATCATCCTATCGTCGCTCTCGCGGCGTCGATCCCGTCCGACATCAAGTTCGAAGGCGGCATGCTCAAGCGCGTCCTCAAGAAGTCGTTCGGCGAGGTGCTCCCGCAGTCGGTACGGAATCGGCGCGACAAGATGGGCTTCCCGACGCCACTGAACGAATGGGCGCTGGGCCCCGCCCGGGATTTCGTCAGGGACACGCTGTCGTCGCCGCAGGCGCTTTCGCGTCAGTTCGTCGACAACCGGGTCGTGCTGCGGCGCCTTGGCTCGGACGGCACCTTCGGCCGCGGGTTCTGGGGTCTGCTTTCGCTCGAGTTGTGGCATGAGCAGTTCCATGACCGAGAGGCGTACTTCAAGTCCCTGCCGTCCGCGATCAAAGAGGGCGTCGTGTCGTGAGGGTCCTCATCACAGGCGGTGCCGGATTCATCGGCTCGCACCTCGCGGATCGGCTTCTCGCCCGCGGTGACCAGGTCACGGTCATCGACAACTACGCGACCGGTCGCCGGGACAACCTCCCGAGCTCGGCTTCGGGCCTGACCGTGGTTGAAGGCGACATCGCAGAGCCTGGACTGGTCGAGCATGTGGTCGAGGACTGCGCGCCGGAGATCGTCGTGCACGCTGCCGCGTCATACAAGGACCCGAACGACTGGGCGACGGATGCCCTGACAAACGCCGTCGGTTCGGCGCTCGTCGCCGCAGCGTCGGTCGGGCACGCGGTGCGACGACTCATCTACCTGCAGATGGCGCTCTGCTACGGACTGCACCCGACTCAGCAGCCCATCACACTGGAGCACCCTCTGGACCCGCGGGCCAGCAGCTATGCCATCAGCAAGACGGCCGGTGAGCACTACATCGCCCTTTCTGGGATCGACTACGTGTCGTTCCGACTTGCCAACGCCTACGGTCCGCGGAACCTCAGCGGGCCGCTGCCGACATTCTTCAGCAGGCTGACCACGGGGAAGCCGTGCTTTGTCGTGGACACCCGCCGCGACTTCGTCTACGTATCAGATCTCGTGGACGTTCTGGAGAAGGCCGTCGATGGTCAGGGCCGGCGGGGTGCCTATCACGTCTCATCCGGTAGTGACGTCGCGATCAAGGAACTGTTCGAGTCCACGGTCGCGGCGCTCGGGATGCCCCTCGATACCGCGGTCGAGATCAGGGAACGAGGGCCGGACGATGCGCCCACGATCCTCCTCGACCCGACGCAGACCGAGCGGGACTTCGACTGGTCTGCCGGCGTCCGCCTCGAGGATGGGGTACCGCGAGCCGTCGACTACTACCGGGACTACGGCATCGGCGAGACGTTCACGCATCTGAGGCTTCCGGAGCTGCGTTCGTGACATTCGAGCTGGCCGGATCCCACGCGCTGGTGGTGGGCGGCGCCGGGTTCGTCGGTTCGAACCTGGTGCGGGAGCTCCAATCATCCGGGTGCGAGCGCATTGTCGTCGTGGACAACCTGCTCTCGTCAGAGCGAACGGACGTTCTCGCCCTGCCGCATGTGGAGTTCGTGGAGGGGTCGATCGCCCACGAGGCTGTCCTCGGCCGGCTTCCGGACAGGCTGGACTTCGTCTTTCACCTCGCGACATTCCATGGGAACCAGAATTCGATCTTCGACCCGATCGCGGACCACGAGAACAACACGCTGACGACGCTGAAACTCTTCAACCGGCTGGCGTCACGGAAGGACGTGAAACGCGTCGTCTACTCGTAGGCCGGTTGCACGGTCGCCGAGA
>VFSW01006339.1_pt1 | contig 17406 bp, 9 predicted proteins | sample 5358111 | NCBI WGS metagenome assembly VFSW01 (sample SAMN11554181, study PRJNA540505) | mine drainage metagenome | isolation source: sediment from site ElyBrook_90M | place: USA: Ely Copper Mine, Vershire, VT | collected 2017
ATACAGGACGTAGGCGATGAAGAGCAGGAGGGCCATGAGCCGGCGGGGGATTGGGGAGGCGGGATGGCGGCGCTGGATGATGGCGAAGAGGAGGGCGAAGAGAGGGACAGAAGCGAGGATAAGAAGGTGAGTGGGGCTGAAGAGGTGAAAGATGGTTGGCATGGTGGATTGATGGAATTGTAGAACAGATGTCAGATGTCAGGGGTCAGGGTTTGAAGTTGAGTGCAAGTATTTTTTGGAGAGATGTGAGCGGTGAAAGATTAAAACGGGATTGAACGCGGCTTACGCCCCGTTCGTCATTGTTTTTCAAAAGGCGATTGGACCCAGGGTTGCCCCTTCGCCAGGCTCAGGGTTCACCCTGGGCTACTCTCGAGCGCTCCCTTGCGGGAGCTGAAAGGTTTTTTCGAATGGAGTGAATTGGTTCCCACCCTTTCGCTAGTAGAAAGCGAAAGAATGGGGCACCCAAATTTTGGTGAGTTAAATGAGGTTGAGCCTTCTGCAAGCGAAGATTTTTGGAATGCGAAGAGCGTGCAGGGGCTGAAGCCCTGGATTTTATTGGGATTTTTGCGGCCCGACTAAAGTCGTGCCCTTGTTACAAAACTTCTGGAACAAAGATTGTTGAATCCTCGGTCTCAAAAGCGAGACCGGGGGCACCCGGCAGATTTGGAAACAAAAACAGCCGGAAGGAGAATTCCTTCCGGCTGTGTTTTGAGTTGAAGTTGAATTAGGCTTTGGCGGCGAGCTTTTCGGCGATTAAGCTGTCGGCGTTGGCGAGGAACTCTTCTTTGGCGAGCTTGCCGGCGGCGAGGTCGGCGAGGAGGGCCTTTTGGGCCTGGTACTCGCGGTTGGTGATGCCGGCCTTGGACTGGAGCATTCTCCAGGCCTTGCGGCGCTCGACGCAGAAGAGGACGAGCTGACGGCTTAATGCATAGTGATTGAGCTTGCCGTTTTCTTCGATGGAGATGTAGGCGCCGAAGTCGGGGATGAAGGCGGTGTGGCTTTCATCGAGGTAACGGCGGTAGACAACGTCCTGCTGCGTGATGCGGACGAGAATGTTGTCCAGGGTGATGAGCTTGGCGAGGTCTGCTTCCTTGACCTTTTTGAGGTGGTTGCGGAAGCGTGCTTCGGTGGTGCACCAGTGAGCGACGGTGTAGCGGGTGAGCTTGCCTGTTTCCTTGTCGGTGGTGGTGTACCAATCGAGATCGACGGAGGGGTTGCCCTTGATGTCGAAGGCTTCGTTGTAAGCTTCACCCTTGCGTGGATCGAAGACGAACTCAGGAACGCCGCGCGAATCGCGGCTGCGCTGGGCCTGGGTGAGGGCCATGTCGTCTGCAACGCCGTGCTCGGGTTGGCAGGTGGTGTAGGACTGGTAGAAAGCAGTGCCGCGATACTCAAGACCATCGAGGATGGCGCGATACAACTTGGGTGCGTTGGCGATGGAGATGGATGCGACGAAGGGTGAACCGTGGCCTGAGCAGAAGATTTCAGCTGCGAATTTCTTCTCTGTGTTCTTGCCCTGGGTGGCTGCGCCGAATACGTTCATGTCGTTGCCGCCAAGCATGGGGGTTGAATCGGAGTTTTGTCCGCCTGTGTTGGAGTAGACCTGGGTATCGAGCATGAGGACCTTGATGTTGGGGCGGTTCTGCAGGATGACCTTGGACATATTCTGGAAGCCGATGTCGCCCATGCCGCCGTCGCCGCCGATGACCCAGACCTTGGGGAGTTCAACGATTTCCTGGTCGGTCATGATGGCGTCAGTGAAGTGAGTGAAGTTGTAGGCGGTGTGCGCGGTGAACTCGGTTGGGCCGTCACTGACAAGAACGTCGGCGAAGCGCTCAGGAATGACGGAGCGACGGGCGTGGTCAACGATGAAAGATTCACCGACGAGCCAGCCGATGGTGACGCCATCCTGGAAGAGCGAGTTCATCCACGGATATGGATGCGGGTTATTCGGAGCTGTTGACCCGTAGACGGTGTTGCAGCCCGTGTGCGCGGTCATGGCCATGACGCTCATGCCGTTTGCGAGGCGACCATCGACGGGCTGGAGGCTCTTGTGGTTGAAGGCTTCAGTGAGCAGGACAGCGGCGATGGCCTCGACTATTTGCGCGTCGGTGATGGGGCCGTTGGCTGCCTCGTGCGCCGCGATGCGGGCGAGTGTGTCCTTGTTGGTGTCTCCGCCGAGGCCGAGAATCAGATGAATGATGGTCTGACGCAGAAGCGTGTAGGTCTCAGGTGCGGAGGCCTTGAGAGCTTCGAGCTTGGCAACGCCGGTCTTCTCGAGGATGCCAGCCTTCTGCACGAGACGGTCAGCCTTGGCGTGGTAGACGGGGCGCATGTAAGCCTCTGTTACCGCGGTGATGGAGCGGAGGATGGATTTTTCACCGCAGCCAGCGCAGGCACCGTCGCCGGAGACGAGAGCGTCGTAGTTGGAGCGAACCATCAACATGTTGCGCAGGGTAGCGGTCTTGCTGTCGGCCGGGTTTGCGCCGTTGAAGAGACCGAGGAACTTCTGCGATGTGTCGCCGAGGAGGTTGAGGAACTGAGTGCCGGAATCATGCTTGGCATTGACGTCAAGCGACTCAGGAACCATCTTGAGTGCGTTGTGGTCGCCGCAGGCAGTGACGCAGGCTGCGCAACCCTTGCATAGATCAGAGACGAAGATGGAGAAGATGCCACCGGTGCCGGGAGCCTTGCGCTCAGGCGAGCTGAAGATGGCGTTGACCTTGGTGTAGGCCATGGGAACGCTATCGAGGATCTTGGTGAATTGCGCCTGACCCTTTGCAGAGATTCCGGTGAGCGAGGTGGTCAAGTCGGCGAGGATGGTGGGAAGCGGCGTGCTGAGTTTTGCAGCGTTGGCTTCGAGCATCTTGACGCGGGCCTGCTTGTCGAGTTCTGGAATGGCGGCGAGGAGAGCCTTGCGGTCATTGTTGTCGGTTACGTAGTAGTGGACGGCGGTCGAGAGCAGCGTTGGCAACTCCTGCGCAGTGTTGGGCAGGGCTGTATCAGGACAGACCGAGATGCACTCCATGCACTGGGTGCAATTCTCAGCGATGAAGAGCGGAGTCTCGCGACGGGCGACATACTTGGAAGCAGTGTCGCCGGTTGCCGCAGCGATGACGCCCATGGCAGAGAGTGGCGAGGCTGGCTGATCGTAGCCGTAGGTGGACTTGAACTCACTGTTGAAGTTAGTGATGGAGGTGACGGGAGTGCGCGGGCCTTGACCCTCGGGCACAGCATTACCACGACGGCTGCTGGTGACGTGACCGGCGGCGACGAGTTCAGCAACGGGAAGCAGCGCTTCACCGCGAAGGCTGGACTTGTCAGCGGCGTCGATGGCGCCGATGCTGATTTCCTTGACACGCTCAAAGCCCTGGAGCATGACTTCCATGTTGGATTGAACGACGGCGTCACCGAATTTGCCGAACTTTTTGACGTACTGTTTGTAGACGACGTCGCGGAATTGCTCAACAGTGATGCTGAACTCTTTCAGGGTTGGGCTGACGGCGAAGAAAGCGCCGAGGAAGGCGTTGCCCTGCATGCGGAGTTGGAGATCGCCACGGTCAGTGGCCTTCTTGGCGATGTCAAAACCGGGCAGGGTGAAGACGCGGATTTTGTTATCGATGATCTGCTTGCGGGCCCAGATGGGAAGCTGCTCCCATGCCGCCGGCCCTTCCTGATCGGATTCCCAGACAAGCGAGCCGCCGGGCTGGATGCCGTCGAGCGGGTTGCAGTGTGTGAAGGCCTTGGGATCGCAGCAGAGAACGGTGGTGACGTGGCGCAGATCGCAATTGACGCGAATGCGGTCCTTGGCGGCGATCATGAAGTACGAAGTCGGCGCTCCCTTTTTCTCGGAACCGTATTTGGGGTTGGCGCTGACATGGATGATTTCTTTCGGGTTGCCGTATTCGTCGACGACCTTGTCGCGCTCGTAGAGCAGGTCGTTGAGATCGCCCATAATTGCGCCGAGGTTTTTGCCGGTGGTGATGGCTCCCCAGCCGCCGATGGAGTGGAAACGGACTGCGACTGCGCCCTCGGGAAGCAGCGAAGGTGTTTCGTCGGCGATGACTGCGTAAGGGTGGTTGATGCCGAGCGCGAAGAAGGTTACTCCGTCGCTGGCGCGCTTGCCATCCTGACGCGCGAGATCCTTGGTTGCGAACTCGTATGCGCCGATGATGTGCTCGGGGCGGAAGTCGCGCGAGCCGAGGCCGTAGGTGCCGGAGAAGATCTTGGGGATCTCGGCAAGTGTGATTGAGGGAAGGCCGTCGACTGCGGGGTGGCCTTCAAACTGGATGGCCTTGGTGAGCGCGGTGCGAATATCGCGGCCGAGCGGGTTGTCACCAGCCATGGACTCGTCAGTGCGCTCGAGGATGATGACATTCTTTTTGCCCTTGAGAGCCTTGATGATAGCGGCCTCAGGGAAGGGGCGAATGACGTTGACGTGGATGGAGCCGACTTTGACGCCGCGGGTTTCGCGGAGGTAGTCGACAGCGGCTTCAATGTTTTCAGCCGCTGAACCGAGAGAGACGAAGACGGTGTCGGTATCGTCGCATTTGTACTCGGAGATGAGGCCGTATTTGCGGCCGGTGAGTTCGCCGAACTTCTCGTAGGACTCTTCAAGCATGGCGAGAATGGGCTCGGTGAAATTGTTTCTGCGAGCGACAACGCCGTTCATGTAGTGCTCTTGATTCTGGACGGGTCCGAGGAGCACTGGGTTGGTGAGGTCGTACATCTTGGGAACGCGGCGGCGGGTGGGGCCAAAGAGCGCGCGCTGGGCTTCGGTGGGGCAGTCGATGATGTCTTCAGGGGAGCCGAGGAACTCACGGATGAGCTCAGACTCGTGCTTGTAGAAGGTGCGCTCGAGGTGCGTGGTGAGGAATCCGTCCATGATGTTCATGCCGGGGGTGAGGCTGAGCTCGGTGACGCGGCGCAGAATGAGTGCCTGGTCGGCGGCCTGTTGTGCGTCCTTGCCGAAGATCATGATCCATCCGGTGTCGAGTGCGCCGTAGATGTCGTCGTGGCCGCAATGGACATTGAGAGCGTGCTTGGTCAGCGCGCGCGCGCCGACTTCGAGAACCATGGTGGAACCTTTGCCGGGCGCGTGGTAATACTGCTCAACGCCGTAGACGATTCCCTGTCCAGAGGTGAAGTTGACTACACGCTTTCCGGTGACGGAGTGGGCGATTGCTCCGCCCTGAGCCGCGTGCTCGCCTTCAGTCTCAATGGCGATCGTGTTTTTGCCGTAGACGTTCAGATTGCCTTCAGCGTAAGCCTGTTGAAAGAGCTCGCCACCCTCGGTGGAGGGAGTGATGGGGTAAAAGACCCCGGCGTCGGCGACGCGCGTCTCGGTGTAGTACGAGACAAGTTGGTTTCCATTGGCAGTGATGCGGATTCCTGGATAGCGAGCGGCTTTTTTCATGGTATCTCCCTGAACTTGCTGAGGCTGAAATGTGTCGGCAGAATGCCGGATGTTGCGAGAAGGCTGCGTGACGAAAAAGGTAGCTGAACAAGGTTGGCCAACAAGGTTGACGCGCAGATTTCTATTGTTAGTTTAAGTCGGTTGGAAATGCCGCGTATGAGTCCGGAAGAGTGTTGGGCCGGATGGCGGGACGACTGCTTGAATTATACCAAAATGTGAGACGGTGTCGCATTTTTGGGAATTTTGAAGACAGCGTCTAGCAAGTAGCGTCTAGCGTCTAGTTCCATTTGAGCCAGCGAGTGCGGTGTGGGGAGATGTGGCGGGGTGTTGATTTGGAGTTTTTTTGATGGGGATTTGGGTTGTGGATTGTAAGTCAGCCGACAAAGGAGAGTGGAATCACGTAAGATTTCGGCGGGAGAATTTTTTAATTATGAAGATGCGCACGCTTGAGCAGAGCCCGAGTATTTTGATGAGTCATTGTTTAATTTCAATGAGTATTTTTGCAATTTTGTTTTTGCTGGCGGGCGGTATGACGCCGGGCTTGAGAGCGCAGAACAATGAAGCGGTGCGCAACATGAGCACGGCGGGGAACAAGCTGGAGCCCGCGGCTGAAGCGGTGATTGCAAAGTTGAAGACGCTCAAGGAACTTCCCGATGGGCAGTGGAAGATGCATGCCGGAGACCTGGCGCATGGCGAGGCGCTCAAACTCGACGAGAGCGATTGGACCGTGGTGCCGCCGGCGACGATGGAGAAGCCGGTGGGGAAGCTCTCGCATGACGCGTTGTGGTTCCGGCAGCGCGTGGTGGTGCCGAAGACGCTCAATGGCTACGACCTGACGGGGGCGAGGATCTGGTTCCAGTTCCATGCGTGGGTGAATGGCCAGATTCCGGAGATTTTGTATTTCAACGGGCGCAGAGTGGCGATGGGCGACGATCTGGAGCCGACCATTCTGCTGGATTCGGCGAAGCCAGGGGATGAAGTAGTGGTCGCGATCAAGCTGCTGCACACGGAAGATCAGAAGACCTTTGCGGGTGGAGTTTTCAAGATTGAATTTCCGACGGAGAGGCCCAGTCCGCAGGCGCTGAATGAGGAGTTTCAATCGGCGGCGCTGCTGGTGCCGAGCTTGTCGAATAACGATCCGAAACAATTTGCGATTTTGAATGCGGCGATTGAAGCGGTGGATTTGAAGGCTCTGGATGCGGGCGCGAATGGCGCGTCTTCCAGTGAAGCCCAGAAAACTTTTGATGCAAGCCTGGTTGCAGCGCGCGCTCAGCTTGAAGCCCTGCGCCCGCTGCTGCAAACCGCAACCCTCCACCTGACCGGCAACTCGCACATCGATGCGGCGTGGCTCTGGCCGTGGACGGAAACCGTCGACGTCGTCAAGCGCACCTTCGGGACGGCGCTGCAGTTGATGTATGAGTATCCCGATTACACCTACACGCAATCGGCGGCGGCCTACAACGATTGGATGGCCGAGAAGTATCCCGACATCAACCGCGACATCGCGCGCAGGATCAAGGAAGGGCGCTGGGAGATTGTCGGCGGCATGTGGGTCGAGCCCGATCTCAACATGCCCGATGGCGAATCGCTTGTCCGTCAGTTGCTCGTCGGCAAGCGCTGGTACAAGACCGCGTATGGCGTCGATGTCCGCATCGGCTGGAATCCGGATTCCTTCGGGTACACATGGCAGTTGCCGCAAATCTACAAAAAGTCCGGCGTCGATTATTTCGTCACCCAGAAGATGACCTGGAATGACACGAACCAACTGCCGTTCAAATTGTTCTGGTGGGAGTCGCCGGATGGCTCGAAGGTGCTGGCCTATTTCCCGCATGACTACGCAAACGGCGACTTGAATCCGGTGCGGTTGACGGGAGATCTGAAGACGGCTCGCGAGCGCGCGCCGGGAATGACGGAGATCATGGACCTCTACGGCGTGGGCGACCATGGCGGCGGGCCGACGCGGGCGGTTCTGGATGAGGGGATGGCATGGGCGAAGGGAACTGCGAACGATCCGAAGCCTGTGGTGCCGAAGATGCAATTCGGCCTGGCGCAGACCTTCTTCACCGACGTCGAAAAGCAAATCGCGCCCAACAGCCCGGAGTGGAATTACGCCTCCATCGCCAAGGGCTACAAAGCGCCCGATGCGGTCGCCGGCAAGGTTGCGATTCCGACCTGGAAGAGCGAGTTGTACTTTGAGTATCACCGCGGAGTGATGACAACACAGGCGAACCACAAGAAGAATATGCGGGAGAGTGAAGTTGAGGTTCTGGATGCTGAGAAGTGGGCGTCGTTGGCTTGGCTCGATGGCAAAAAATACCCCACCGACGAGCTGACCGAAGACTGGAAAAAAGTTCTCTTCAACCAGTTCCACGACCTCGCCGCCGGCTCCGGCATCGGCGTCATCTACAAAGACGCGCAGAAGGATTATGACTGGGTGAAGTTCTCAACAAATGATATTTCTGCGAAGAGCCTTGACGCTTTGATTAGCAAAATTGATATCAAGACAAACAAAGTGAGCAATGAGTTACCGAAGGAATTCAAAAAAGACATAGAACAAATAACAGGTAAGTCAACGACATCTGTTCCTCAGAAGCATTGGGAAACAGATTCAATACCAGTTGTAGTTTTTAATTCACTTGGCTGGGAGCGTACGTCGGCTGTAACTGTCGAGATTCCAAATTCTTTGAAGAATGTGAAGTCATATGGAATAACTGGCAGGAATGAGCATGACCTTGAGAATTCACCTGCTATTGTTGGCATCGATTCTCGTAATGACGCAACAGGTGTCGCAAAACTCACAATACCTGTTATCACGGTTCCAGCTTTTGGTTATAAAGTAATTAATCTTGCTCCATATATAGATGGTGAAGACAATACTGCACCATCATTCGATGCAGTCCCTATTGCCTTTCACAATAATAAGATGTCAGTAACTATCGATCAATTGACAGGTTGTATCAGAGGCATTCGAATTTTTAAAGAGACTGAGAATCTGATAAAAGAAAATTCATGTGCAAATCAACTCCAGTTTTTCAAAGACATTCCGAAGGATTACGATGCATGGAATATTGATCCTGGTACTTTGGATGTAGCTCCAAATTTCATTGAAAAAATTGATTCCATTCATGGAGTTACAGAGAATTTAGCAATAACTGGTGTCAGAATTACTAGCCATTGGGGGAAATCACATTTTATTCAAACCATCAGCCTTGATCCAGATTCAGATTTCGTCAACATTGACAACGAGGTTGATTGGCACGAAGATCACGTCTTGCTGAAGGCCGCCTTCCCGCTCTCCGTCGAGAGCGATCACGCCACCTACGAAATTCCCTACGGTTCCATCGAGCGCACCACCAAGCGAACCAACTCCTGGGAGAAGGCGCAGTTTGAGGTGCCGGCGATGCGTTGGGCTGATCTGAGCGGCAAGGGCGCGGATGGAAAAGTGCATGGCCTCAGCGTGATCAACGATTCGAAGTATGGGTATGATGCGGCGGGGAATGTGCTGCGTTTGACGCTGCTGCGTTCGCCGAAGTGGCCTGACCCGGAAGCCGACATGGGCCATCATCATTTTCACTATGCGCTGTATCCACATTCTGGAGACTGGAAGGATGCGGAGACGGTGAGACGCGGGTGGGAGTACAACTACCCGCTGACGGCGGTGGTGACGACGGCGCACGCGGGTGAGCTGCCGGCGGAGTACTCCTTTGCGAGCGTGGAGCCGCGCAATGTGGTGCTGACGGCGGTGAAGAAGGCTGAGGATGCCGATGGGTTGATTTTCCGCGCATATGAGTGGGCGGGGAAAGAAACAGTTGCGGAGTTCCATGTGCCGAAGGGAGCGAAGGGAGCGACGGTGACGAATATGATGGAAGTGCCGGAGGGTGCGGCACTGAAGATTGAAGGGGATGTGGTGAAGGTGCCGATACATCCCTATGAGATTTTGACTATCCGCGTAGATTATCCGAAGACGAAGTAAGTGAGAGTGTGGAATCCCCGGTCCCCAAAAGCGAGGGACCGGGGGCACCCAATTTATTGGTTGATTGAGAAAAGCAAGAAACCTGTTCCCTACTTAATTTCCCTCAGTCCCTCAGTCCTTCAGTCCCGTAGTCGCTGTTGCCTACTTCAATTTTGATGGATCAAGGGTGGCGGTGGCGGTGACTTTGTTTTTGTGGGCTTCGACCTGAGCGGTGGAGAGGATTTGGAGGAGTGCGGAGTTGGATTGGCCAGCGGGGGTTGAGTTTTGCGCGAGTTGAGGCGCGACGACGCGGGCGAGGGTGATGAGTGAGGCGATTTGGGAGGCTTGGTTGAGGGCGGTGTTGGGGTCGGGGGTGTCGGCGTCGATGCGAAGGCGGATGGAGCCAGCCCAGCGGACGCTGGCGACGAATGTGGTGTCGGCGGGGATGGGCAGCTCGAGGCCGAGGATATGGATTTTGCCGGACTCTGAGAAGGGAAGGCCGATTTGTCCGACTCCCCAGGCGAGGGAGAGAAGCGGTACTTCGCTGAAGTGATGGGTGAGGAGTGTGGAGCCGGAGAAGGGGAGTGCGGCTGCGCGATGCCGGTCGATGATGGAGTGAATCTGCTCGGTGGAAGGTGTGTTGGAGATGGCGACCATGTCGTAACCAATCTGCGCGATGCGAAGCGTGCGGCCTTCGCTGGGCAGACTGTAAATGGAATGGCCGGCATAGTTTTCTTTTTGCGCGCCGTGGGCTTCCAAGTAAGCTGCGAGGTTTTTGCCGTTCAAATTGCCGACGAGAACCATGGAGTATGCGACGGGGCCATTGGGGCCGTTTGGGTCGGGCATTTTGTGGAGGGCGATAGCTGCTTCGTCGAGGTCGCGCTCCCAATCGATGTTGGTGGCGGCGATGAATTGCTGGTATTCGGGGTCGCGCGGAGGCGGGGGGGTGAGGTCGCCGTTTTTGTGAATGAAGGCGCGGATGGGGCGGAGGTTGACGTAGAGTATGCCGTCGGATTCGGGGAGGAGGCGCGCGGCTTCGGGAGGGGCTTTTGAGCGTAGGAAGATGGCGAGGGCCAGAAGGACAAGGACCGCGAGGACGATGAAGAGGGTTTTTCGGGTGCGCCGGGTCATAAGAGGTACTTTAGAAATACCCTATCACTCTTGATGAGGGATTGGTATGGGAGATAGTATTGGTGTGACGCGAGCAGGGATGGTGCACTTTTCAATACATCAAACAAATAGATTGTGATGTATTGTGTTTCGGGGTACGGATCAAATGTTATGATTGTTTCGTTTTTAATATCATTGTGTTTCAAGGAGGAATATGAAAATTTTGAAGTTTTCAAGTACTTACTTACCTATTTTCCTGTTGATATTTGCATGTTATATGGTTACTGCGCAGGATACGAGTCAGCAAGCGGCACCAGTTCCGGCGACAAACCAAGCAACTACGCCAGTTGAAACACCCACGCCCGCACCAACGCCGGCGCCAATTGCAGTACAGACTCCGGCACCGGCACCAGCAGACAAGTTAGTGTTAGCGGAGGGCACGGATGTGCCACTTACATTTGACCAGGATTTGAGCTCCAAAACGGCAGCGGAGGGTGATCCGGTTACGCTGGTTTTAGCCGAGGATCTTATGGTGGGTAAAGTAGTTGTGGCGAAAGCTGGAGCGAAGGCGATTGGCGAAGTGACGAATGCGAAGAAGTCTGGAATGATGGGCAAGGCAGGCGAACTGAATATTCGCGTAGATTATCTGCGAGTGGGCGATACAAAGATTAAGCTGCGCGGTTCAAAGGGTAAGGAAGGACAGAGCGGGGTAACAAGCGCTGTAGTTCTGACGGTACTTTTTGGGCCGATAGGGTTGATTAAACATGGATCGAATATCGAGATCAAAAAAGGTTCGGCAATCAAGGTTTATGTGGCGGATGATATTGCGTTGAAGCCGATCGCGTAGGGATTGCATTGAGATATAAAACGAACGCTGCCAGAAGAAAATGAATCTGGCAGTGTTTGTTTTTGCAGGGTGGATTTTGGAAAACAAGAGAAGAGTGTGAGTAGTTATGCCAGCGAGTGCAGCGTTGATTCATTCGGGTGAGATATTGCTGAGCGAGTTCATGGAGCCACTTGGTTTGACAACTTACCACTTGGCGAAGGAGTTGGATGTTCCAGCGCCGCGGGTGGGTGATATTGTGCGGGGCAAGAGGGCGATTTCAGCGGATACGGCGCTGCGTCTGGGGGTTAATTTTGGAGTTCGGGCGCAGTTCTGGCTGAATCTGCAGAATGAATATGATTTGCGACGGGCTGCCGCAACAGCAGTGCTGAAGCGTCTTTCTCCGAGAGCGGCATAAAGCAAAGAAGCTCTATTGAAGGCACAAAAAAGAACGGCGCGGGTGCATTGCACTCGCGCCGTTCTTCTTCAGGGGAGCCGATGAGAGGCTCGTTGGAGTTACTGTTGAGTTTGTGACTGGGCCTGTTGTAAGTCTTGCTGGGCGGCCTGTTGCTGCTGTTGAATCTGCTGTTCGTCGCTTGGTTCTGGCGGAGGAGCCACGGCAGCGTAGGGGGCCTGAACTGGGGCGGTCTGCGCAGAAGGCGGCGCCGGAGGAAGTCCGCCGGTACCCTGCCTTGACTGGAGTTCCTTGAGACCGTTGTCCAGGTTCATGCGCATGGAGTTCTGCATCTCCTGCAAGTCAGAGAAGTTGACGGTGACGGTACTGCCGCGCTGGCACTCGTTGCCACCCTTACTGGCGAGGACGACGAGGTCAGCAGTGCTTCCTTGAGGGTCAGGATCAGTAGCGAGCTGGAGGACGTCGCCATCACTGAGGGCGCACTCCTGACCGGAGCCAGCGTCGACAACATCGAGGCCGCTGGATGCGACAAAGATGTGGTGCCTGCCGTCGGTCATCAGGCGGCCGATACCGCTTGAGCCTGGGTCGATGGCCTGCCCTTGCGCGGTCTGCTGGGCTTCCTGATTCTCGAGAGCGATCTGGTTGCGTACTTCCTCGGCGATCTGATCCTTGACCTCAGGGGTCAGCATGACGCCTTCACCCCCAGCAGCGATCTGTTCGCCGCCTTCCTGACGGGCAGCGTAGGCCGCTTCCAGGTTTTGGGAAATGATGTAGTCAGTGAGCCAGAAAGCCGGCGCGGCGTAGGTCGGATAGGGAGTAAACCATCCGCCATAGTAGCCGTACCAGGGAGCTCCGCCCCATCCCCAACCCCAGCCGATGGGGCGGTACCAGGGATTGTAGGCCCATCCATAGAATCCGGCGCCAAAGAAGAAGCCTGGCGCGTAGACGTTGTAGAAGCCCCCGCGCCATCCCCAACCATGGTAGTAACCGAAGTATGGGTGACCGTGCCAGTAGTAGGAACGGCGATCGAAATCATGACCATGCCAACTGTAAGGGCGCTGGTAGTAGCCGGCGCGACCACGGGCGAAGTACACGCCGCTGTGGTCAGGATGAAAGACCGTACCGTGGAAGCCGCCATTGAGATTGTTGTGGACGGTGATGCCGCGCGCAGGATTGCTGTAAACACCAATATGACCGTTAGCGCGAGTTATGACGGTAGCATTGCCAACCGTGCGTACATGTGCGCCGACGGGGGTGCGTGCGTAACCGCCAATCGTATTGTGAGTATTGATGGTGGTGTGGTTGTTGATGTTGACGTTGTGTGAGTTGTTGTTGCCGCCGTTGCTGATGTTGTGATTATTAATGTTGCCGTTGTTGATGCGGTTGTTGTTGCCGCCATTGTTATTGTTGCCGTTGTTGATGCGGTTGTTGTTGCTGCCATTGTTGAAGTTGCGATTGTTGTTAGCGGGCACGTTATGCGAGCCTGTGGCACCGCCAGTGCCGCCTGGATTGTTGGGGTGTGCGCCACCGCCGTAGTTGTTAGGGCGTGCGCCGCCGCCGTAGTTGTTAGGGCGTGCGCCGCCGCCGCCGCCGGAATTGTGTGGTGGAGGCGGAGTGGAATTGTGTTGCGGAGGACGTGGGGCGGAATTGTGTTGTGGAGGAGGAGATTTCTTGGGTGGTTCAGTGGCGCTGAGGCTAATGGCCACGCCCATGAATAGGGCAAAAATTGCGGTGGTTGCGCCTGTGGAGAGTGCGCGGAGTTGGAGTGACTTCATCATCGGATCCCTTTCTTTCGGTGATGCTGAGTATTCTGACACGCGTTTTGTTGCAGAGTCGCGGTCGAATTAACGAAGATTTCGGAGTTTTGCATTGGCGTGGTGATCTGCAAGTTGTTGTAGTTGCAAGTCAGCCCCCGATACCAAGGCTTGCGATTCATAAGGCTAAAAGAAAAATTGTTCATTGAATTGCATACCGGTGATCGCAGTGAGTCTTTTAAAGTCCATGGAACAATTTTTTGATGGAAAGCCCGCCGTGCAGGAAAACGGCGGGCAGAAACCAGGTTTACTGTGCGAGCGATTTGACCATGTCGCCGATGGTGAATCCGGTACCGGAGACGACAGTACAGACGGCGGATGTGCTATCGACATCGGTGGCACGAATAACTCCGACGGGAGTGGTGAGGCGGCGGATGACAGCGCCGGTGCTTGGATCTTTGATTTCCTTACCAATGTGCGAGACCTCGAACTGATCGCCGACCTTGACGCCGACTCTGGTACCGACATTGATGATGATCTGTCCACTATCGGCAGAGGCGACGAGGCCTTCAACTTTGACTGCGCGAGGAACAACCTTTCCGGCTTTTGAGTCAAAATCGCTGGCCAGATTTTGTGTGGCGATCTTGGTGGCTTCGCCGATGATGGTGTCTTGGAAGTTGCTGCTTCCGAAATCGACGTGGCCACCGCCGAAACCGCTCCAGTTGCCGCCGCCGCCAGTCAAAGAGTTGGCCGATCGCGAACTCTGTCCGAAGCCTTCGCCCACGGCGAGGATTTCAGCCGTTTGCACGTCGATCAAGCGGGCGTTGATGCGCACATTGGCTTTGGTGCTGGAGTGGCCAATGCCGCCGCCGCCGATTCCGTGCCATCCGCCGCCGATACCGCCAGTGTTGAAGCCCTTTTTCTCACTGCCGAATTCAGTGATGGTTCCGATGAGAATGGCATCGACATTGAGAATCTTGCCGAGTTTGGCTGCTGTTGAAGGGTCGGCGCGGTCCGAGTTTGAGAAGTTTTGTTCGGTGAGAATCCTGTCGATGTCCTTCCTCTCGACCAGCGAATACGTGCCGTCGTTGACCAGATCGTTGACCAGCAGTTCAGAGATGCCCTTGCCGATATCAACATCCTGACCGAAGATTTCGTTCACGTAGCTTTGGACGGTGCCATAGTCGAAATCGAGAACGGCGATGCGCGGTTTGTGAGGTGCCTGCGCAAGAGTTTTCCCGGGAGCGCTGGTTATGAAGAGCACCAGCAGGATGGAGAGGACAAGAAGAGTTCTTGTGGATTTCATCTGCGTTCCTTAGGGGGGAGATTTTTCAGCTTGAAGCTTCAACTCTTCCGGTTCGTATGTCAAGAGAAATTCAAGAGAAATGCGGGTTGCCGCGGGTTGATTGCGCCCGGATTCAGCATCATGACTTGCACTGTTCAGCCTGGGATTTGACTCCAGCAAGACAAGCCCATACAGACGGGAAAGTGCTGGAAATAGCAATAAATGCTGGAAATTGGTTTGTTCTGGATTGCAGATTCCATTGAAGGGCGTACGTATGTAACGGTGAAAAAGCCGCATAAACGGGCGTGATTCAAGGCGAAATGGCAGCGGGATGGAACTTTACGATGTGAAATCGTGTTGGAGATTATGAGAGGGGATTGCACGTATTGGGATGATTTTTTGGAGGATGCATTGTGATGAGGTGGTGAGGCGGTGAACTTGATGCGGGTGGGCTAGAAAAGAAGCTTTGTTTAAAGTTGAGTGGTAATCTCAAATGAAGTTCAATCAAGATGAATATTACAGATCAAGTCGCGCAGTACTTGAATGGAAATATGGATGATATATTGCATCGGCCTTTGGTTTTATTCATACTTGCCACAGCGACAATCAGCTTATTAATAACATCTCTTAAATATATATTGAAATTGTTGAAGCGAAAATTTATTGAGTTCAAAGTACGTTCATGGATTATGGTTCCGGCAACAATTGATATTGTGACAGTCGTTGAGCATACAGAACAGGAGAGCAGAAGCAGAGCCTCTCTTTACCAACCAACATCTGTTTATTACGTTGCCGTGCTGACGTATTTCTATCGACTTCCTGATCTCGAGACGGGCGAATACGAGCGTAACTTTGACATCGAGAATGAAGCACAACATTGGGCTGACCAATTCAAAGGTCAACAGGTGATGGTTCAGGTGAATCCGAAAAATCCGAGCGAGTCATATTTGTTAGATGATGAGGTCGTCAGGGCTGCGATTCAATCCGGACTCAAGATAGAATGATTCCGAATCTGGCCGATTTGCACTGAAATTGGTTCACTCGTGGTGTGGTTTGAGAATTTCCGTTCAAGTTGCTGAATTTGCAGGATTCTGAGGGCGGATTGGTTTGCGGCGAAGGCCAGTCTATGCTAACCTTTAAATCTGTGCCACAAGCATCAGGCGGAAGTGTGCCTGAGAGCTCGCGTGGTGTGGGTACTTCCGCGTCGGGTGCTTTCCCGGGTGGATGGGCTGGCGTAGCTCAGCTGGTAGAGCATCTGATTTGTAATCAGAGGGTCGGGGGTTCAAATCCCTTCGCCAGCTCCACTTGAGAAAGGCCGATTGACGAGCGGAAACGCTCAGAATGGCGCGAGTGGCAGTAAAAAAATTAGGCCTGTTTAGAATGGCCGGGCCTGTCCTCTGCGGTGATCCCACTGAGGTGCGTTAACTCTGGCGTTGCCGGAAAAGTCTCCGGAAAGAGCGGAGCGCGCGACAAAACTGGAGATCTTGGCGGAATTTTTGCCAGATTCCAGGATAGGGCAGGGAGTTTTGGGCAGGTTTGAAGAGATGTGCACAGGTGGCCGAGTGGTTAATGGCAGCAGACTGTAAATCTGCCGCTCTTTGGAGCTACGGAGGTTCGAACCCTCCCCTGTGCACCACTGGTTTTGAAGCGATTGCGTTGAATGTTTGTCTGTGTTGCGGTGAGGATTCAGATGCGCGACGAGAAGCAGATGGTGAGCGCAGATGATGACCGAGTGGAAGCAATCAAGAAAGATTCCACTAAAACGGATTCAGGCATGAGCAAGCGCTATCCGGTGGCATTGTTTTTGTATGTGGTGCTGGGCGTATTGGTCTGGTTCACGGTGGGTGATGGAACGGTATTGGTATTGCGTCACCGGGTGGAGATGCGCTGGATTCCACTTTTTGTGATTGGCACGTTTGTTTTGCGCACGGTATTGGCTCGTCAGGCGGAGAGGATTCGCAGAGGCGAGTAAGCAGGGCTGATGTAGCTCAGTTGGTAGAGCACTCCCTTGGTAAGGGAGAGGTCACCAGTTCAATCCTGGTCATCAGCTCCAGAATTTTGGTATAGGCGGGAGTAACTCAGTGGTAGAGTCACAGCCTTCCAAGCTGTTGGTCGCGAGTTCGATCCTCGTCTCCCGCTCCAGTTCCAGACCGCTTGAGGGTTGAGCGGAGAAGTCAGAAGTATTAGAGGCTGAGAAGCATGTTTGAGCAGGCAGTGATTGCGGTACAGGACACGGAGCGCTTCGGGCGGATACAAAAGCAATTCTCGACGGCGTTTTCGTCTGCCGAGGTTGAAGTATTTCTGAATCGCGTGCAACGGGCCGGGTTGAAAGTTCGCGATTTTGAGAATGTGTTGAAGCGCGGATTGCTGGGCAAAGCAACGGAAGCTGATTACCAGGCGCTTCCGGTCAGCGACCAGGCTTTGACGAGAGAGAAGTTTCTGGCTTTGGTAGAGATGGTGGAGTTGAAGCTTCGCCAGCGCTACGCAAAGATTTACTCGTACTACTGAGATTGGATTTTTTTGAAGAGCAGCAAATTTTGTAGCAGCAAGCGCAGTGAAATTTTTCAGCAATTGAATTTAAGAGGGAGCAAGGAAAATGGCGAAGGAAAAATTTGACCGTTCGAAACCGCACGTGAATGTGGGAACGATCG
>VFSW01006340.1_pt1 | contig 17403 bp, 10 predicted proteins | sample 5358111 | NCBI WGS metagenome assembly VFSW01 (sample SAMN11554181, study PRJNA540505) | mine drainage metagenome | isolation source: sediment from site ElyBrook_90M | place: USA: Ely Copper Mine, Vershire, VT | collected 2017
CCGTTACACCAAGACCTCTTCTTCCTGTCTCCGGCTAGGCTCACTTCGGCCATCGACTCGTATTCGCACAGGTGCGTCGGCTGCTACTCCACCCGCCTTGATGACTCCCGCCATCTTCTACAAACCTCTCTTGCTCCATTCAATTTGCATAGGTACCGCGCCCGCCGCGCCAGCGGCTTCCTTCTGACGGCTTTTTCGAACACGACGCCTCTCACCTTCTTTCAGCCTTGAGCACTCATCCCGGCGTCGCGTCCGAAAAAGCACTAGCGTCAATCGGGAACAATCGCCAGGGTGTCGGGAGCGGCCATAGAGGGGCGACTGCAATCTTGCTTATGAAGCGCCCAGCGATAGCGATTGGACTGGGAATACAGGCCCGGACCGCGGGAAGCTCAGACACTGAGTCAGATATTCAGAACGTGTGTGTTCACTGTTGTTTCATGAATGGGACTAATCGTGGAGAACGATATTGAGGAGTGAACTATGAACTTGCAGACCGCTCCCGTCATAGTCGACGAAGCCTAACTTTCTGAACCTATTCATGAAAAAACTGACTCGCGACCGGGTTGTGCCGATCATATCTGCGAGGGTCTCCTGACTGATCTTGGGGATCACAATCTCGGGCACGCCTTCCTTGCCGAAATGGGCAAGCAGTAGCAGAATCCTAGCGAGCCTCTTTTCGCTGGAGTTGAAGAGTTGGTCAACTAAATCCTCTTCGTATCGGATGTTCCGTGCCAGGAGATACTCTACGAACAGATCTGAGAACCTGTGTTCCCCGTGCAGCGCAAGCATCATAGCCTTCTTCTCAATACGCAAAAGTTCGCAATCTGTCATTGCGGTTGCAGACCCCATGCGTAAAGCCTGTCCAGCGAGGCTACCTTCTCCGAAAAATTCTTTCTCACCCAATATGCCGACCGTTGCTTCCTTGCCAGTCTTGGATACGACAGTGAGTTGAATCTTGCCTTTCTGAATATAGAAGACAGCGTCAGCTGGGGCACCTTGTGAAAAGGCGGCCGCTTTCTTTTTCAGATGAATAGCCGTCTTGCCGACGCCCGCTCTTTCGAGAAAAGCCTCACCGTCAAAGCCCATGCTCAACTTATTGATCCTACTCAAATGGATTCCCGAATTCCCCTTCGGGGGGGAGGCACTCAATGTCGTTCTCATCGCTTCGTTCTCCGAATCTCCATTGACCAGGTAATGACCTGGGTCCACTGGGGTACACTTTTGCAACCTGCACGTAGTTTGCTGCAGACGGAATGGGCGGGGTATAGGGGATGCTGCTACTAACGAGGGGCCTTGTCCGGGAAAACCCTGACAAAGGTACTTAGTGCGCTCGATATCGGTGCGGAAAGGCGGCCTGAAACACAATTCTACCGAGCCGAGGGGCCCGGCTCACTCTCCAGCGTTTCTGGGGTCAATAGACCCATTTGCACGGCAAAACGAATCACATCGCTGCGCGTCCGAAGCCCGAGCTTCTCAGCAAAACGCGCGCGATAGGTCTCGACAGTTTTCACACCCACAAAAATCTCTTTGGCTATTTGTGCACTGGTGTGACCCCGCGCCACGAGGCTCAGCACCTGCAGTTCACGGTCGCTCAGGATGTTTACCGCCCGTTCGAACCCAGCTTTTGTACCCCTCTTTGCCAGCACGTCCTGGACAAGAACGTTGGCCAAACGCGGGTCCAAAAAGATCCCTCCGCGATGCACCGCTCGTATGGCAGCAATCAGCTCCGCATCCACTGCCCTCTTCAACAGGTAGCCAGAGGCCCCGGCAGCCAGCGCCGATCGTAAGTATGCAGGGTCATCGTGCATCGTGAGGACGAGCACCCGGGTTTCGGTGCAGTTGCGCGTCATCTGCTGCAGGGCCTGCATACCCCCAACCCGAGGCATGGTGAGGTCCAGCAAGGCCACATCCGGTTTAGTTTCCCGTGCTGTTTGAACCGCCTTCTCTCCATCGGGAGCTTCCGAGACAACTTCCATATCAGGCTGGGCATTGACCAGCATTTTCAGGCCTGCGCGTAGGATTGCGTGATCATCCACGATCATGACTCTGGTCTTGTGTGTTCGCGCTCGCATTTCAGTTGTTCCTCCGCCCCACCAAGGTGTGGAAGTTCGGGTTGGCAAGTGGCACTTGCACCAGAATCCTGGTCCCCTTGCGCTGAGAGGTGAAACGGAGCGTTCCGCCCAACATTTCTGCTCGCTCCCGCATACTCTGAATCCCCAGGCGGTGCGAGGAAACGGCCACGGCCTTAGCGTCAAAGCCACATCCGTCATCGACGACTGCTACCTCCAGCGCCGTCGCCAAACGTGCGAAACTGATGCTGACCGTCTTGGCTCCCGAATGCCGGGCTACGTTGGTCAAGGCTTCCTGGAGAATGCGATACAACGCAATCTCGACTGCTGGCGGCAGGTCATTGGAGTCGAGTTCGTTAAGTGTGAGATCCACGGCTATGTTATGGGACTTCGTGTACTCGGTAATGTAGCGGGCCAGTGCAACACTCAGGCCGTGGTCGTCCAGCACCGTAGGGTGAAGCCCGCGGGCGAGCCGGCCGACCTCGTCGATGGCCTGGGCGGTGATTTCCCGTAGGCGCTGCCCCTGCGCCTTAACGTCTCTTAGTCTCCGGGCGTCTTCCAGGGTACGCAGGCCGACCAAAAGGGCGGTCAGCAACTGGCCAGCCTCGTCATGCAGTTCTCGCGCAATCCGGCGCCGCTCCTCTTCTTGCGCCGAAAGCGTGTGTTCGAGAAGGAGCCGGTGCATCGCTTTGGCTTGCAGGATTTCTGCAGCCTGCTTCCGCTTTTGCTCGCTCAGATCGGTGATTACCATGCCGAGGGCCTGCCCTTTGTATCCACGAAACCGGTTAAGAGACAAATAGACCGGAATCAGACTTCCATCTGCGCAAAGTAGGTTAAATTCGCCTTTCGCGACCGCCCTCTGAGCCTTGGCAAGCAGAGCTTCAAACCGGTCTTGCTCGCTGTCCGCCACCAATCGCTGAACCGTAATTCCGATGATTTTCGCCGGCGGCCTGCCGATCAGTTCCGCAAACCTGCCATTGCAGTAGAGCACAGTACCATCCCTAGACAGCGTCCCCGCGCCTTCGCTCATCGCCTCCACCAGCATGCGATAGGCACGCTCACCGCCTTTCAGAGAGACCACCTGCTCTCCGCGGCGACCGGAAACCATCAAAGCATCCACTTCGCCGGACTGGATGGCGCGTAGAGTGTCCTCCGCGGTTTTCAGCCGGGCGAGAAGCTTGGTTCGCGGATCCGGTGGCGAGGATGACGGCAGTTTGCCTGCAGATGGTCTGAGGCTTCTGGGAGCCCCTTGCGGCGCGCCGACTTTGCCCGGCAGCCCTCTTTGGATCACTCGGCTATCCGGACGCGCGCGCATCTTAGACATCTGCTATTTCAGCCCTAACTTCAAGGTATCGGTTGAAGATCCAACCCCACAATGACGTTCTCGGTCTTTGAGAGGTTCCCAATGATTTTCTTGACCGGCGGCGGGAGCCTTCTCACCAGGGTTGGAATGGCGATGATCTGATCGCCCTTGGCCAGTTGCGGCTTCTCCAGCAAGTCTACCACTTCGATACGATACTTACCCCGGAGCTTGTCCTCACAAATTTTCGTGAGGTTGGCGATCGCAGCGATCGAATTGGGCGTTTGGCCAGCGATGTAAAGCCGCAGCCGGTAAAAGTCTCGCGCGGGAGTTTTGGCAGGTCGACGTTTCTTAACTGAGCTCTTCTTCATGTCGATGATCGGTCACAGCATTTTTACACAAGCATGTTACTTGACCTTCGCTACTACACTTCCATCTGCGATGGTTGAGGCCAACGTGTGATCCGCCAGCGCGATGCCCAATTCGATGCCTCTTCTGCTCACGATCAGCTCCCGAGGCTCGCGAGAATGTGCCATGCCGCGGGATTTCAGAACGTAAAGCTCGCGTCTCGGTCGTCCGTTGGGTTTGCTGTCCCGCAACACAATCCAGGTGTCCATGAGCGAGGAGACGGCCGCCCCAGCTCCCTCCTGGGGGTCGCCCGACCATGCTAGATTCGTGAACATCGACGTAATATGTTCAACTTTCAGAAAATCGACCAGTCGCGTTAGCATCGATTTAACATCATAGGCGCCCGAGGCCGAAACCAAATTCGTAATCGGGTCGATGACCACGACCTTCGGTCGAAGCTGGGCGATCAATTTGTGGATAGCGGCCAGGTGTCCTTCCAGCCCGGTGCTGGTAGGCCGCATCGCGTGGAAGTGCAACAAGCGCCTTTTTACCCACCGTTCCAGGTCAAGGCCAACCGAGCGCATGTTACGGAGAATCTGGCTGGGAGACTCTTCGAAGGCGAAATACAGGCAATCTTCGCCACGAACGCAAGCGGCGCTGACGAAGTTCGCTGCCACGCTGGACTTCCCGGTTCCCGACGTGCCCGACACCAGCACGCTGCTTCCGTGGAAGAACCCTTTACCCTCCATCATCTCGTCCAAAGCGGGGATCCCCGTTGATACGCGGTCGGTCAGCGCTTTGTGGGTAAGGGCAAGTGAGGTGAGCGGCACCACCGAGATGCCTTCGCGATCGATTAGGAACGGATATTCATCAGTACCGTGGGAGGTGCCCCGGTACTTGACGATTCGCAGGCGGCGCGTAGAAAGCTGTTCCGTTACCCGGTGGTCGAGCGCGATCACGCAGTCAGCGATATATTCCTCCAGACCGTGACGCGTCAGCGTGTGTTCTCCCGCCTCTCCGGTGACGATAGCGGTAAGCTTGTGTTCTTCCAGCCACTGAAACAGCCGGCGGAGTTCCGCTCGCAGTGTCGTTGAGTCAGTGAGCCCGGAAAAAAGCGCTTCGATGCTGTCCAGCACAACGCGCTTTGCTTTGATCGCTTTGACGGCGTGGGCCAAACGGATGAACAGACCCTCGAGGTTGTATTCTCCCGTCTCGGCAATCTCGTGTCGTTCAACGGCAACGTAATCCACCAGCAGCTCCTTGCGTTTGGCAAGCTCACGCAAATCAAAGCCCAGCGACGCGACGTTGGCCCTCAGCTTCTCCTCGGTCTCTTCGAAGTCCCTGCAGACACCAGGCTCGCCGTATCGAACAGCGCCGTGCACCAGAAATTCCATCGCGAGTAAGCTCTTGCCACATCCCGCGCTGCCACAGACCAGCGTGACACGACCTTTCGGCAGGCCACCGCCTGTGACTTCATCCAGTCCTTGAATTCCTGTCGGGGCCTTGGCGAGCGAGGTACGGACGATTTTCGGCTTGGCACGCGGCATGGCAAGACTCCTGAAAATCAAGCCCTTTTTTGCTGATCGTATCGTAGCATGATGGATTTCTGATGGCGGCCTATGCCGCGCAGTTTCTCCTCCTCGCTAGAAACCAGGCAAGAAAGGTTCGCGAATCCTCCAGGTTCCCTGAACTAAGTCAGCCCAGCATGAAGGTTTCTCTTCTTTAGGGTCTCCGGAACCTGCCCCTGGGCCAATATGCTAAGAATGAGCAATATTGACCATTTCCGATCTGCGGGAATGCTTATAGTCTGAGGGTGAAAAGCAAGGAACTCACGCCGAAACGGATATTATCCGTGCCTTGTAATACGTGTGGTGCAGCTATCGGGGAAGCTTGTGAACTGCATACCGGCGCCCTGCGCACCGAGCCACACCGAGATCGGAAACTGTCCGCAGCCGAAGTGGTGGAAACGAAGCGCAGCAAGCGATAAACGGCGTTTGCGGCCACTGCCACTCCTTTGTGCAGACAACGTGGTGGGAGCTGGCGGCCTTGCGAATTTGTTGCGCCTTGGGCTCTCCCCCAGTAAGCGCTTTGAGCAATCGGCTGTCGGCGCTGAATAAGTTTTTCAATACGTCGACATTTCAAATCGAGCACCCACGCGATAACTCCAGGTTTGTCGGCACTTGGGAAGTTGACTTCCGGCTTGCCCGTTATCCGTCCAGAAACGGCTATTATGCGAGTGGGTGGTTGCGCGGTGACGTGCCTCCGCGGCTATGGGTTAACGCCTTCTACACTTAGTGGAATCGTGGCGACGTCAATACTGCACCGGGCACACAAGAGACATGCCTAGAACTGAACCCGGTGGCCAATGTGTGGATACGCTTTCACCGGACAGGTGGTTCGTCCCCCTGATGCTCGCGCCAGTTAGTGCGTGCGGCCGTTCGATTGACGTACGAGACTGTGCGTCCTAGCATGGCGTGCATAGGCATTCAATGTTGGCGCAAACTATTGCGCACTATCGCATTCAGGCGAAGATCGGCGCGGGCGGAATGGGCGAGGTGTACCGCGCTACGGATACGCGCCTGAATCGCGACGTGGCGATCAAAGTGTTACCCGAAGCGCTTGCTCGGGACGCCGAGCGCATGGCGCGCTTTGAGCGGGAAGCCAAGGTTCTCGCTTCCCTCAGTCATCCCAACATAGCGTCGATTTATGGCTTCGAAGAATCGAACGGCACCCGCGCGCTGGTCATGGAGTTGGTGGAAGGCCTCACGCTGGCCGAGCGCATCAAGCAAGGACCGCTTCCCCTCGACGAGGCACTGCCCGTTGCGAAGCAAATCGCCGAAGGATTGGAATATGCGCACGAGCGAGGGATCATTCATCGCGATTTGAAGCCCTCGAACGTGAAAGTGACGCCGGATGGCCAAGTCAAAGTCCTGGACTTTGGATTGGCAAAGGCCTTGGAGGGCGAACGCTCCGAAGAGGAATTACAGAATTCGCCCACGGTGAGCGCGGTGGCGACGCGCGTGGGGGTGCTGCTAGGAACGGCCGCGTACATGTCGCCGGAGCAGGCTCGCCGCAAACGAGTGGACCGCCGCGCGGACATCTGGGCCTTCGGCTGCGTGCTCTACGAAATGCTTACCGGCCGAGTCGCTTTCATCGGTGAAACAACATCGGACATCCTGGCTTGCGTGATTCGGGCCGAGCCAGACTGGTCTTCTCTACCTTCTATCGTTCCATGGCGCGTCCGCGAACTGTTGCGCAGGTGCTTACAGAAAGAGCCGAAGAAGCGTTTGCAAGCGATCGGTGACGCGCGAATCGCCATCGAAGAGGCTTTGTCAGGCACGCCTCAAGAGGAGTGGGGCCTGAAGGCGGGGAACGTTCCTCCGCCCGTTTGGCGCCGGGCCCTGCCGTGGACCTCCGGAATCTTGTTGGCCCTCGTTGTCGGCATTGGCGTTTGGGAGCTGCACCCACGCCCCGAAGCGGCGCGAATCGTTCACTTTTCGTTCAGCCCGCCGGAGGGAGATCCTCTCGTGTTTCGATTTGGCTCGACGCCACTAGCGATCTCACGAGACGGCACGAAGGTCGTGTTTTTAGCCCGGCATGGCGGAACGCCACAGCTGTACGTTAGGCGAATGGACCGGCTGGAAAGTGAACCACTCGCAGGCACCGACAACGGAGATAACCCTTTCTTCTCACCCGATGGAAAATGGGTTGGTTTTTTTGCGGATGGCAAACTGAAGAAGATCTCCGTAGTTGGCGGCACTCCCGTGACTCTGTGTGACGCGCCAGCAGGTGTTAGTGTTACCGGAGCCTGGGCTCCCGACGACTCGATTATCTTCGCGCTTCAAACCGGGTCGGGGTTGATGCGCGTGCCCGCAGCGGGCGGGACGCCGCAGCCGTTCACGCGACTCGATACCAGCAAAGGAGAAAAAACTCACCACGGGCCGGAAATTTTGCCGGGCGGCAATGCGGTCGTCTACGCGAGTGCGTCCTCCGATGGGCGCCAATGGGACTGGGCGATTGCTGTGGCAACCTTGAAAACGGGCGAAGTAAAAACCCTCCCTATTCGGAGTGAGCATGCCCGGTACATTCCGGGGGGCTATCTGGCATTTGAACGGCAGGAGGGACTTTTCGTTGTGCCCTTCGACCTGCAAAGGCTGGAGGTGACAGGGTCGCCTTTTCCTATACTTCAAGAGCAGGGCTTCGCCTTCTCTGAAACGGGTTCACTCGCGTATGTTCCCCGTGGGGCTACCCTGGGAAATCTGGCGTGGGTGGATCGAAAGGGTGTTGTAGAACCGCTCGGAACGCCGACGAGAGACTACGCTGGGAGGGTGCAACTCTCGCCGGATGGGAAACGCGTTGTCGTTGTGATCGTGGCAGAAGGCTCCTACGACGTCTGGACGTACGACATTCTGCATGAGGCCCTCACCAGGTTAACTTTGGGCGATGGCGATAGCGTAGCCCCCAGTTGGTCGCCGGACGGACGAAGGATTGCATTTTCGAGGTATAAGGGCGAAAACATCAGCATCGTGGCGGAGACGGTTGACGGTAGTGGGCATCGAAGAAACGCTTCTGCCGGGGCAAACGCGGACGATGATTTCCTACATTCTGCCCGCGACATGGTCGCCCGACGGGAAATTCCTCGTCTACGGGCAAATTGGCCGAAGCGGGAAGCGTGAGCTTTGGGTTCTGCCTCTCGAAGGCGAGCGCAAGCCTCGCGCCCTTTTAGCCAACCAGTTTGATAACGGCCCCGGTCCGTTTTCTCCCGACGGAAAATACCTCGCCTATGTCTCCAACGAAACGGGCCGTAACGAACTGTATGTGATGCCTTTTGGGAACGGGACCGGGAAATGGCAGATCTCCACGGGCGGCGCTGCCGCTGCTATGGCGGTCTGGGGGCGCGACGGCAAGCAATTGTTCTATCGCGAAAGCGGAAACATCATGGACGTGGACGTAAGAACTAGGCCCGTTTGAAGCATAGAGGCAATGGCAGCGGAACGGGCGCCAGAGACCGCGTAACACACCTTTCCTTCGGTCAAGCCACTGGCACTCGGAAGTGATGGACTTGGACGAAACCGTTAAGTCATCGAGTTTGCAGCCACGCGCGCGGACGTCCAATCCCGGCTACTTCGAGTAGCAAGACCACCTTGAAATGCGAGGATGAGATGAAAAAATGGATCTTCTGTGTTCTTCTTTTAACTCTCCCCTGGCAAATTTCGTCCGCCTCCGCCGCAGACACTCCCGATAAGGCGGCAAAGATCGATAAGCTCATGTCTCAGTGTGCAGACTGCTGCTCATTCAGCGGCGCGGTCTTGGTCTCAGACCACGACAAGGTCATTTTCAAAAAGGGTTATGGCCTGGCCAATCGTGAGTGGAACATCCCCAACACGCCTGAGGTGAAGTTTCGCCTCGGCTCCATCACCAAACAATTCACCTCCATGCTGATCATGCAGCAAGTGGCCAAGGGCTCGATCAAGCTCGACGGCCACCTCTCCGACTATCTCCCCTACTACCGCCAGGATACCGCATCGAAAATCACCATCAGCCAATTGCTCAGCCACACGTCCGGCATCCCCGACTATACCGACGATCCCAAACCCGAGTTTCGCACAACAATCCATTACTCGGTCGACGATTTTGTGAAAAAATTCTGTAGCGGCGACTTGCAGTTCGAGCCCGGCACGAAGTTCCGCTACGACAACTCCGGATATTTCCTTCTCGGGGCGATTCTCGAGCATGTCACGGGAAAAACCTACGAAGCGCTATTGAAGGAAAACATTTTCGTCCCCCTTGGAATGAACGACTCCGGCTACGACCACCCTGCCGATATCCTTGTGAAACGCGCTTCGGGCTACCAACAAGACTTGGCAGGAGTTGTGAACGCAGCACCGTTGCTAGATACGGGGCGGGCCTATGCCGCCGGTGCCCTTTATTCCACCGTCGAAGATCTTTATAAGTGGGACCAGGCCCTCTACACCGACAAACTTGTTCCCAACGATCTCAAGCAAAAGCTATTCACTCCGAATCTGGAGAACTACGGGTACGGCTGGTACATTCGCGCCATACCTGCCGATGAGCCGGGTGCCGGACAAACCTTGATTTGGCACGGCGGCGGCATCAACGGTTTCAACACCTTCGAACAGCGCCTCGTCGGCGATCACGATCTCATCGTCATCTTCAACAATACCCCCGGTGCGATCCTGCGCGAAATTGCCAAGGGCATTCGGGCCATTCTCTATGGCCAGGAGCCGGTCGTGCCGAAACGCTCGCTCGTCCCTGACCTCGGCGAGACTTTGGTGGTTCGTGGCGCCGATGCTGCGGTCGCTCAATACCGCGAACTCAAGCGCACCAATCCCAATAGTTATGATTTCGACGAACGTGCCCTCAATCAACTCGGCTCCATGCTCCTCGAAAAGGGCCGGAACGCCGACGCCATCGCCATCTTCAAACTCAATGTCGAGGAATATCCCAAATCAGGCAACGTCTATGACCACTTGGCCGAGGCATACGCTAAGGACGGTCAAAAACAACTGGCCATCACCCACTACCGAAAATCCCTCGAGCTCGATCCCAAAAATCAGAACGCAGTAAACAAACTGAAAGAGCTGGAACAAAAGTAGCGGAATATTGTTCTATCGATATGCCGAGCTCTCTACGCGAAGGGTGCCCTCGCTGGCCTCGGCTATACCTTGGAATTACTTCACGTTTGCCCGTCATTCGAGTGAAATCCCGGTAAACTACCCTGGTATAGAATCGCTCCGACGATTCGGCCAGGGCATGAGTCGCAAGCTACCGACGGCTTGATCTGATCTTCTGTGCCCTCACACTGCTGCATCTCGCGCCCTGACCGGGGAAGGGGTGGGCAACATGTTCAGATCGGCATTGCACAAGGGAGCGCTTCTGACGGTTCTGTGCCGTCTAATTGCTTGCGGTGGATTCCTCGCGATTGCTGTTCAGCCTGCATCGGCCCAGTTCAAAGCATGGGTCATGGCCAAACTCCCCGAGAGACCTTGGGGTATGGCAGTCGATTCGAAGGGCAACATCTACACATCTCTTCCTCTAACCGGCGAAGTTGTGGTGCTAAAGGATGACGGCACCTACGATCACGTCGCCTGGGTGCCTTCGAAGGAAGAAAGCGGAAAGGATCTCATTGACTTATTCGGACTCGATAAGGCCGACAACATTTACGTCGGTGACAAGGCTCATTCGAAATATGACGAGGAGGATTTGACGAATCCCTTCCATCCGGCGTGCCGGGACGCAACGGCGACTCGCACCGGGATCTATAAGATCGATGCCATGACGCGCCACGTGACGGCCCTCGCGACAAAAGCGGAGGGTTGGCCGTTCTGCTTTCCTCATGGTGCAGCAGTCGACTCGAACGGCAATGTGTACATGGCTGACGTCACCTACTCGGCTATTTGGAAGATCTCGCCGGATGGCAAGAAAGTTGATCTCTGGTCGGCCCACCCGCTGCTGAACTGGCCGCCGAGTCCTTATTCCGGAGTCTTCTTCGGTTCGGAAGTCTACCTAGGCGTCAGCGCTATAGCGCTCGACCAACAACAGAAGAACATCTACGCGGTTACCATGGGCGTTCCGATGGTGCTCAGAATCCCGATCAAGGAAGACGGATCGGCCGGTGAACCTCAGATATTGTCCAGCGGGTACTCGCTGCTCGATGCGGTCCAGTTGGACCCAAGAGGGAACATCTACGTCTCCGAGATGTTGCGAAACGAGATCTGGGTTCTATCGCCCGACGGATCGGAACGCATCCTGATAGCCAACAAGATGAACGCTCCCCTGGACAACAACACAGGCCTAGTTTTAAAGGGCGACGTTCTTTGCACCGCCAATTTCGGCTTCGCGCATGCGAAGTCCGAGGATGCGGATCGGACGGTGGTGTGCATGAAGGGCTTCCCGGTGCCGAAATAGCCGTTAGCGGAAGCGACTGAGACTGCAGCTTTCATCTCATCACTATCCACAGAACAACTACCGTATTCAAGGAAGCGATCAAGGAGCTAAAATGCCACGATACTGGAGTTTTCACCTGCTCGCGTTTAGCTTATTACCAGGCCTGTGGGCACGGCCCGCGGTAGCACAGAAGATCGGTCCGCTGGTCGAACTCTCACGACCGAATGCCGTAAAGAGCTGCGACACCGGCTTTTACACGTATGGAAACTGGCCCGTTGATGACGCCAACGAGCCAATCGTGGCGGTAAACCCGATCCGTCCGAATAACGTCGTAGCTGCGTGGACCCAAGGGCCCTTCCAGGAGATCATTGCGGCTGTCTCGCTCGACGGAGGCCAGACCTGGCAGCGGGTTCCCGTCCCACTGACGGTCTGCTCCGGTGGCTCGTTTGTCTTCACGGGAGATCCATGGATCTCGTTCGCACCGAACGGTGAACTATACGTGGTCGCGGGAGCGGGACATACCCTTGCTGATGCCGGAATCGTGGTCATTAAGTCCGGCGATGGCGGTATTCACTGGTCGGCTCCGCTTATGGTGCCGGGATCAACTACACCGGATCCGCATGCTTCTCTCACCGCAGACTCAAAGGATGCGCGATACGTTTATGCCCTCTGGCACGGTCTATTTTCGCGCACGACAGACGGCGGTCTCACTTGGGAGCCCGCTCGTACCATCGTGCCTAAAAGGCCGCAAACCTTCGTTCAGTTCAGCCAAATACTCGTGCTGCCCAACGGCACTCTAGTGGACATTTACGATTTCCGTAAAGTCCTTAAACAGCAGCCGGACAAACCCGTCATTAGCCTGCAAGTGCGGCGTTCCACGAATCAGGGCCAAACCTGGTCAGCCCCAGGGGAGGTCGTCAGAATAACCCCACTTCGAAGAGCCAATGGGAACTCGGTCGTCGACCCCAAGACGGGACAATTCGTGTCCGATATAACCAACGGTTCTTTTGCCACGGATAGGCACAATGGCAACCTTTATGCCGTCTGGGAGGACGGTCGCTTCAGTAACTTTCAATATAACGACACTGCGTTTGCCATGTCGGCAAATGGCGGCTTAACCTGGTCCGTTCCGATCCGAGTCAACCGCACCCCGCTCGACATCCCACTAGCGAACCGCCAGGCTTTCTTTCCCTCCATTGCTGTAGCAGAGGATGGAACGATTGGCGTGTCTTACTACGATTTCAGGTTCAACGATTCCAAACCTGGGTTGCCAACCGACCGCTGGTTGGTCCTATGTCATCCATCTTCCGCCAGACCCGCGACCAATCCCGCCAACTGGGGCAGCGAGGTTCGACTCACAGACAGCTCGTTCAATATGGAAGCAGTCGTTGCGAAGATTCTTAACATGACGGACCGCTTCTTCATAGGAGATTATTTCGGGCTGGCCGCCGCCGGCGACGATTTCGTGTCCGTCTTCATTCAGCCGGACCACGACAACGTCACCAGCGCCTTCTTCCGCAGGGTCAGGCAGTAAGAGACAATTGTCGTCTGCCTAATCTTGAGCACAGGACCGTGATCCGCGAGATAAAACGACATGCGTCGCGATGTCAAAGATTCAAGTCGGCAAGGCGCTTGAGCTTCTTCTCTGGCACACTTCGCGCCGCTGCTCTTTCGCTGCCGGGCCAGGAGGCAAGTAGACGAATGGAACCCAAGGGATGGCTTTTGGAACGCGGGATTAGCCGGTCCGGAAGGACAAAGAGGAGGCTCGCGATGAAACGCCTGACTTTGCTAGTACTCTTCCTCGCTTTTACGCTCAACGCTCAACAGAAGCGCACACTCACTCCAGAAGACGTGGTCGACATCCGTAGCGTCCACGACGCAAATGTCTCTTCAGATGGAAAGCGGATCGCATTCGTTGTGACGGAGCCCGCCGATTCGAGCAAGCCGGACAAGTCACGCGACGATAACATTTGGATCGTTCCCGACAACGGCAGCGAGCCCGCACGACTCTTTGCATTTTCTACTAAAAGCGAAAATACTCCACGCTGGTCGCCGGATGGTCGTTGGCTGGCGTTCCTCTCTGACCGTGGCGAGGACGGCCAAACCCAGATTTGGCTCATGCGTGCCGACGGCGGTGAGGCCGAAAAGCTCACCAGCGCCAAGGCAGGAGTGGACGGTTACAAATGGTCGCCGGATGGACGAATGATAGCGTTCCTCGCACGCGACGCGATAACGGACGAGGAGCAGAAAAAGCAAGCGCTGCACGACGACGCGATTCATATCGACCACGACTACAAATACGAGCGCCTCTGGATGATCGGCCTGAATGACCGCAAACCGGCACTCGTCACGAGACAAAATATTGAAGTCAAAGAATTCGAGTGGTCGCCGGACGCCGTGTCGTTTGCGATTGCGTTCACCTCAACTCCTGTTTTCGAGCTGAAATCTCGCCTAGCAGTTATGCGCCGATCTGATGGCGAGCTTCTGCGGACCCTGACAGATAATGTTAGCTATTCTCCAAATGTCCGATGGTCTCCCGATGGCACTTCAATTTTCTTCTTTGAAAGCTCACCAACGGGGTGGAGCAATTGGCTGGCCCTTGTGTCACCAGATGGTGGACAGGCGAGACCGCTATTGAAGGATTACCCTGGAACGCTATGGGCGGGCGAGTGGGGACCGGATTCGAAACATCTGATCGCAGAGGCGGTGGTGGATACGCGAGTCAAGCTGCTCCGGATAGACGTGGGAAGTGGCGAAGCGATCACATTAGCCGACATATTGAACAGCGGCCACGACTTTTCGGTTAGTGGTGACGGACGAACCCTCGCGTTCGTAAATGAAAGGCCGAATTCGCCCGGCGATATCTGGTCGTTCACTATTGGCGGGCAGCTTCGGCAACTCACCACGCTTCATTCGCAGATCGCCTTTCTGAAGCTCGGCAACGTGCGTGAGGTCTCTTGGAAGAACAGGAAAGATGGAGAGGTTTTGCACGGCGTGCTGGTGACACCGACTGATTTCCAATCCGGTGAGCCCTATCCTACTGTCGTCGAGGCGCACGTGGGAGACTCGGCGTGGTGGTCCGGCTGGCAAGGCTCCTGGTGGCAATGGGCTCAATTACTCGCTTCCAATGGTTACGTTGTCTTTCTACCGAACGCTCGTGGTGTTACCGGTCAGGGCTGGAAGTTGCACGAAAGAATTACAGATTGGGGAGGGTCCGCCTTCGACGACATTATGGACGGAGTTGATTCACTAATCGAGCAGAAGATCGCCGATCCAAACCGCTTGGGAATCGGAGGCTGGAGCAATGGCGGATTCATGACTACCTGGGCCATCACGCATACAAACCGTTTCAAAGCTGCTGTGGCTTTTGCAGCGCCCGTCGACTTCCAGATTGAATGGGGCGTCGCCGGCTTTGGGAGATCCTGGTCCACCTTGTGGGATACACCCATGCGTGCTCGCGCTGTGTACGACGCGCACTCTCCGTTTCATTTTGTCCAGAGCTGCACGACACCGACGCTGATTCTCCACGGCGAAACCGATCCCAACGTTCCCATTGCTCAGGCTTACGAGTTTTACCATGCGCTGAAAGCGCTCGGCACTGAAAGCGAAATGGTGGTTTATCCGCGGGAGGGCCACAGCATCCAAGAGCGTGCTCATCAAATCGATTTTCAGAATCGAGTCCTGGCGTGGTATGCGAAGTATCTGAAGTGATGCTTTGTTCTCGACCCGGGATCGCGAGCGATTTCGGCCCGCATGCAAATGCTCAGCGCCAAGGCGCTCAACGGAAGAGCAGCAACCAATCCCCGGATTCTACAATCTCTTCAACTTCGCGAATTTCGACCTGCCCGGCACCGCCCTCAATGGATTGCTGACCGGGGCTGCCGGGCCAGATCAACGGCACAAGCCGTACCGGACACAAGGTAGATCGCGTCGGGGTCGGCACGGATGGCTATTCGCTCGGTGCGTCTCGGCAAATCGAGTTCGGGTTGCGGGTCACGTTCTAGCTCAACTGTCTGGTTTGCTTCGCCAGTTAACCCATATCGGAAGTTCTCGACAGAGTGCTTCTAAAATCGGCGTGACGAGGGTCGGTTTTTTTGGGTGTCGCGACGAGTCCGCCCTTGGGTGAAGTCGAAGGGACGTGTGAGATTGCCGCAACTAGAAGCGACCTTCACTTCAGGTGTTTATCAAACCATGTCAAAACGCGGTTCTGAAAATCCACCTGGTGAGCGCGCTCGCTGATGGTGTGGCCCTCGCGGGGATAGATGACCAACTCGGTTTCCACTCCGAAAGATTTGAGCGCATGGTAGAACTCGTAGGCCTGGGCGACAGGGACAATCGGATCGCTGTCACCGTGGAGAATCAACGTCGGTGTTTTGCAGTTCTCGACGAAATGCAAGGGCGAGTGCGTTTCATATTCCTGCCGGTGCGTGGGGGCAGGACCGTAGACCTGATCGAAGTAAACTCTCATGGGCGACGCGCCCCACATGAGGGGGAAGTCGAGGGGTGCGGCAAACGGCGCCGCCGCCTTGAAGCGTGTTGTCCGGGTAATGACCCGGGTCGTCATCGCGCCGCCATTACTCCAGCCGCCAATTCCCAGGCGGTTCGGATCGGCAATTTTCTGCGCAATGAGGAAATCGAGGCCGTCCATGGTGTCCTCAAAGGCCGCGTCTTCGTAGGTCCACGAGAGCTCGGCGAATTTCCAACCGCGGCCCATCACCCCGCGCGCGTTGGGAAGAAAGACAACATATCCGTTCGAGGCCAGCAGTTGCGCCCACTGCCACCAGGAAGCCTGCCAGCCGGCCGACCATGCCGTGTTCCCGGGGTGCGCCTCGACGATGGTCGGGTGGGGCTGTCCGGATTTGAAATCCGGCGGGATCACCAGAACACCCTGCAACTCCTGCTTGTCCGTGCGGTTGGTCCAGGTAATTTCGCGCACCGTGCCCAACCGGAATGAAGCGGCCTGAGGGTTGAGGTTCGTGAGTTGGCGAGGCGGCTGGCCTGAAAACTGCGACCAGAGTTCGGCGGGCGAGTCCGGCTTTTCCGAGATGAAGGCCAGCGTGCGGGCATCTGCACTGAAACTGAAATCGGCGCCTCCGAGCAGAATGTCGGCCAGAGGCTCCGTTCGAGCGGATTCGATGTCGAGGCGCAGCAGCTTCACCCGCGTGCCGACAAACGCGCCGGCGATCACGTGCTTCGAATCGGGCGCCCATTCGCACCAGGAGAACGTTCCCGGATAATCCTTCGCTAGAGTCTTCACCGGCCCGCCCTTGGCGTCGACCAACGACAGCCAGTAGGCGCCTCTGGTCGGGGCGGCCTCGAAGAAGAGCACGTTGCGGCCGTCGGGAGACCACCGAATATTCTGGTTGAAGACGATGTTAACATCATCGGCCAGGGTATGCAGCAACTGGCCATCGGAGCGCCGCACGATGGCGAGCGAACAGTGCATGTCCTCGAACAGGCGCGGAGTCGGAGTGGAGGCGATGGCAAACGACTCGCCATCAGGCGACCAGTCAAACTCCCGCACTTCAAAATCCTGACGTGTGACCAGCGCCGGTTTACGATCGTTCAAAGCGACGAGCCAGAGCCGCGTGAATTGGTAGTTGTGATCCACTTCGATCGCATCATCGTGACGCTGTTGCTTTTTCTGCTGTGCCCCGCTCGTAGCATCGCGAGCGAGGTAGGCGACCATGCGGCTGTCTGGTGACCAGCGGAAACTCGACACACCGTCTTTGGCATCTGTGACCTTTTCGGCCTCACCGCCGTCGGCGTGCATCAGCC
>VFSW01006341.1_pt1 | contig 17402 bp, 13 predicted proteins | sample 5358111 | NCBI WGS metagenome assembly VFSW01 (sample SAMN11554181, study PRJNA540505) | mine drainage metagenome | isolation source: sediment from site ElyBrook_90M | place: USA: Ely Copper Mine, Vershire, VT | collected 2017
GGGTCCCCACCCCCCAACCCCGCCCCCCCCAAAAATAAATGTTTTTTTTCGGCCCCGGTCTCCCCGGCGGCGGGGCGTGGTGGGGGGCCCGGCGCCGCGAGCCGTTCACCGCCGCGCGGCGCCGATGATGCTCTTCCCGACATACGGCACGAGCGCGTCCGGCACCCGTATGGTGCCGTCTGCTTGTTGATAATTCTCAATGATTGAAACCAGGATGCGCGGCGTCGGTATCGCGGTCGAATTCAGGGAATGGGGGAACTTCAGGTTCCCTTCAGAATCGCGGTAACGAATATTGAGCCGGCGCGTCTGGAAATCATGGAAATAGGATGCGGAGCTTATCTCGCGATAGGTATTCTCTCCCGGCACCCAAAGTTCGATGTCGTATTTCTTCACCTGCCCGAGACCAAGGTCACCGCCGCAGTTCGTCACCGTGTGGTACGGGATATGCAGAAGTTCAATGAACTCTTCGGTATTTCGGTTGAGCCATTCGTGCAGGCGGACCGATTCGTCGTGTTCCGCCTTGCAAAGGATGACCTGCTCCCATTTGAAAAACTCGTGCACGCGGATGAGGCCGCGCACATCCTTCCCGTGCGCGCCGGCCTCGCGGCGGAAGCAAGGCGAGAATGAAAGGAATTGCGCCGGCCCGTCGGAAAGGTCTATGGTCTCGTCCATGTAGTAGGCCATCGTCGCCACTTCCGCAGTGCCCGCGAGGTATTCCCCGTCTTGCGTCCTGTACAGGTCGTCTTCTCCTTGCGGCAAGTAGCCGGTGCCGAGGAATGCCTCGCGGCGTACCAAAGACGGCACGCTCATGGGCATCAATCCCTTTGCGGAAAAATGTTTGAGCGCCAGCTGCCAAACGGCGTTCGCGAGAAGGACGCCGTCGCCTTTGAGGAAATACCCCCGGAAACCGGCGACTTTCGCACCCCGTTCGAAGTCGGCGATATCGAGGGCGGTCATTATTTCAACATGGCTCTGGGGGGTAAAAGAAAATGCCGTCGGCGTACCCCACTTCTTCACTTCCACGTTGTCCGCATCGCTCGCGCCGTCGGGCACCGACATATCCGGAATGTTCGGCACCGCGAGCATGAGCCGTTGCCATTCGGACATCACGCCCTTTAGTTTCTCCTCGCTCTCGGCCATGCCCGCCTTCAGATGCTGCATCGCTTCTATTATCTTCTCGCGTTCGGCGCCTTTGGCGATTTGAATCTCGTTACTGCGTCGATTCTGTTCCGCCTTTTTCGCGTCGAGCTCCTGCCTCAGCCGTTTACGTTCATCGTCGACCGCAAGGAGGCCGTCGATATCCGCATCGATGTGTTTCTTTGCCGCGCCCGCCTTGATGAGAGCGGCATTCTCCCGGATGAAGTGTATGTCGAGCATGTGCGACCTAGTATACTCTCCCTATGGAGATACGTGAACTCGCCCGTGCGGAGTGGCCTGTACAACTGCTTGAGATTCCGCAACAGCCGGATCGGCTGTGGGTGCGCGGCGCATTGCCGGAAGCGGGAACGAAGCTCCTGACCGTCGTGGGATCGCGCGCGATGACGCGCTACGGACAGGAAGCCTGTCAGGAATTGATCGCCGGTTTGGCGGGATATCCTATCGCGATAGTTTCGGGACTCGCGCTCGGCGTCGACGCATGCGCGCACAAGGCGGCGCTTGCCGCCGGACTTCATACGATCGCCATTCCCGGTTCCGGGCTCGACGATGCATTCCTCTATCCAAGGTCGAACGTTGGATTGGCGCTCGACATCCTGAAGGCGGGCGGCGCGCTCATAAGCGAGCATGAGCCGCGCCATACGGCGCGCGCATACGACTTCCCTTCAAGGAACCGGCTCATGGTCGGGCTCGCCGACGCGGTGCTCGTTATCGAGGCAGGTCCGAAGTCCGGCACGCTCATCACCGCGCGGCTTGCCGCGGACTACAATCGCGAGTTGCTTTGCGTCCCTCACCGTATCGGCGACCCGCACGCGTTCGGCGCGCACCTTTTCATCCGTCTCGGCGCCGCGCTCGTCGCCGAACCGCTCCATATTCTCGAAGCGCTCAAGATAACCCCGAAAGAATCCCGTGCGGAAGCCGGCGACGAGACGGGACTCGAGGGCATCGAGCAGGAAATCTGGATCTTGCTCGCCGAGCCGAAGAGCCGCGATGAGATCCTCCGCGCAGGGACCGCAAACGCGGGTGAGCTCCTCACCGCGCTCGTTGCACTCGAACTGCGCGGTCTCGTCAAAGAAGAGTTCGGCGCGTGGCGCAGGATATGAAAATCTATTCTTGGAACATGCTTTTCCGAAATTGCGAGCTTGAGCGCGCATTTGATTTTATTTCACACTCAGACTTCGATATTTTCTGCTTGCAAGAGGTGCCTGAAAATTTCCTCGCCCGATTAAAGACACTCCCAGTCGCCGTTGCCGCAGTCCCTGAAACCGACCGGCTCTTCAAAAAAGAACGTTCGACGCAGTATGGCGTGATTCTTTCACGGTACCCGCTCCGCGCTTTTGAGGCGGTTCCGTTCCCGCTCCGCGAGCGCGATCTTCCGTGGCGCGGGAAACTGTTTACCCGACTCATGTTCGCCCTACGGCTCTGGACGCAAGGATTGGGCAACCGCCACGCGATGTATGCCGATGCGGAGACGCCGATCGGCATCGTCCGCGTATTTAATGTGCATCTGCTCCTGCTCACGCCCGCTTCGCGAAGCGCAGAATTCGAACACGCGATGACCGGACGCGATGCGGCGTTGCCGACGATCGTCTGCGGCGATCTCAATATTCTCGATGCGCCGCATATCGCGCTCCTGAACTGGCTTTTGGGCGGCGGCATCCGCGACGCCCTTTTCTATCGCCGCGAACGGGCGCGTATTGAGGAACGCTTCGCCGCGCACGATGTGCGCAACGTCCTGCGCGGGAATGTCACCCATCCGCTCTCACGCTCACAGCTCGACCATATCCTCGTTTCTCGCGCGTTTCGCGTCCAGAACGCATCGGTTCTCCCCGACCGCGTGGGGTCCGATCATCATCCGATATGCGCAGAACTCTCGTGAGAGCACTTGACCGCAGAGAGGGAGACGCGCTATGAGTGAGCAGACGGACGCATGAAAACCATACATAAACTGCTTATCGTCGAATCGCCGACCAAGGCGCGCACTATCGGGCACTACCTCGGCAAGGACTACACCGTCCTTGCTTCGGTCGGGCATGTGCGCGATTTGCCGAAGTCGAATAAAGACGCCGTCGACATTGAGAACGGTTTTGCCCCGCGCTATGTCGTTCCCGCCGAAAAGCGCGAGATCATCGAGAAGATAAAGCACGCGGCGGGGAAAGCCGACGAGGTCTATCTCGCGACCGACCCCGACCGCGAAGGCGAGGCGATAGCTTGGCACATAAAAGAAGTCGCGGATCTCACACGGCCGAAACGCGTCGTCTTCCATGAGATTACCCAAACCGCCATCGAGGAAGCGCTCCTGCACCCGCGCATGATTGACGAGCATCTGCGGCGCGCGCAAGAAGCGCGGCGCGTCCTCGACCGTATCGTCGGCTATGACCTGTCCGGCCTCATCTGGAAAAAAGTGCGCTACGGGCTCTCGGCCGGACGCGTGCAATCTCCGGCACTGCGCATCCTCGCGGAACGCGAACGGGAAATAAAAGCTTTCCTGCCGGAGACCTACTTTGTCTTGCAGGCGCTTTTCAATTCGAGAGCCGGCGAATTCCCCGCTCTCTGCACCATACAGCCCGAAACGAGCGCGGAGGCCGAGCGGATAGTGCAGGCCGGACGAAGCGCTTCCTGGAAAGTTGCCGATATCTCCGAAAAAGCGGAAGAACGGCAACCGCGTCCGCCTTTCACCACCTCGACGTTGCAGCAAACCGCTTCGACTCGCCTTGCATTTGCGCCGTCGCGGACGATGCGCGCGGCGCAGAAGCTCTATGAAGCCGGACACATTACTTATATGCGCACCGATTCGGTGAACCTTGCGACGGAAGCGGTCGCAAAGATGGCACACGTCATCGAAAGAGAATTCGGCAAGGACTATCTGCAGGTGCGCACTTTCAAGACGACCAGCAAGAATGCGCAAGAAGCGCATGAGGCCGTCCGCCCGACCGATCCTTCGCGCGCGCATGCGGGCGCGACGCCTGACGAAGAACAGCTCTATACGCTCATCCGCACCCGCGCGCTCGCTTCGCAAATGGCTTCGGCGCAGATAATGCGCACGAATATAAAAGTGAGCGCCGATGCCGCTCTTCCTCTTTTCAGTGCAAACGGCTCGCGCACGGTTTCCCCGGGCTGGCTCGCGCTCGACACGGCGGCGCGCGGCGAGGACGTCGAACTGCCGAAGCTCGCGGAGGGCGCCGCGCTGCCCCTCCTCTCGCTCGGCGCCGAAGAAAAGCAACCCGAGCCCCCGAATCGGTACGCCGGAGCGGGGCGCGTCAAGGAGCTTGAGAAGCGCGGCATCGGCCGCCCTTCGACCTATGCTTCCATTATGAAGACCATTGCCGACCGCGGCTACGTCGAAAAACTCGGCCGGGCCTTGAAGCCGACCGCGACCGGCATGGTCGTCTCCGGATGGCTTGAAGAGCACTTCCCCGAGTATGTGAGCGATACTTTCACCGCGGAGATGGAAGACGAGCTTGATGAGATAGCGCGCGGCGAACGCGGCTACGAGGAAACCCTCAAAGCGTTCTACGGGCCGTTCGAGAGAGCGGTGCATGCCAAAGACAAACTGCCGAAAGCGACTTCGCTTGGCGATGCGCCAAAAGGGTTCCTGTGTCCGCTCTGCGGGAGCCCGATGGAATTCAAGCTCGGGCGCGGCGGCGTGTTCATGAGCTGTAAGCGCTATCCGGAGTGCCTTGGCGCGCGCACCGAAGAAGGAGTGGAATTGAAAAATGACGAACCGCTCGGTTACCATCCCGCCACCGGTGCGCCGATCTTTATCAAGACCGGACGTTTCGGACCGTACGTCGAGATGGCGCTCCCCGAGGAACCGGAGAAAACGGGCCCGCAGGAGAATGAAACGGGTACCGTTCAAGAGGATGGGAAGAAAAAGACAAGAAAGACAAAAAAGAAAAGCACCGCCAAACGCGTCCGCGGTCGTCCGAAGAAAACGGCGAAACGCGCGAGCATCCCGCCCGGCACCGACCTTGCGCGGGTAACGCTTGCCGATGCGCTCACTTACCTCTCGCTTCCGCGCGAACTGGGACTTCATCCTTCGACCGGCAAACCGGTCTTCGCTTCCACCGGACGCTTCGGACCGTACGTGGGAAGCGATGGAGAATTCCGTTCTCTCAAGGCCGCGGTGGGCGATCCGTATACCATCACGCTCGACACGGCGCTCACGCTCCTTGCACAACCGAAGAAACCACCCAAGGGCGTCGAGATAGTGAAAGAAATCGGCAAACATCCGCGCACCGGCAAGAATCTCGTGCTTTACAAATCAAAACAAGGGCTTTTCCTGAAGAAAGGCTTGCGCCGCATCTATGTGCCCGACTCCGTGAAGCCGGACTCTCTCACTCCTCTCGAAGCTGCCGAATATCTGAAATAAGCTTTCGGACCCATAAAGCTCCGCTCGGGTATGCTCCCGAAAAGGTACGCCGTCTTTTTCTGCTGAAAAAGCGTCTCGCTCTCGCCTCGTCACCACAGGAGTACTTCCAAGTTTCTAATTCGCTTCGCTCATAAGAAACTTTGGTCGCATGCTCCGAGAGCCCTTTTCCGAAGCATACCCCTCGCGTCGTCGAAGGTTTAAATGGGTTCCGGGGAAAATGACATAGGTGTATAGTGGCTTTCATGACCACTGTCAAGGAGATCATTGGCGAGATGTCGGCGCCTTCGGCAGAAGATGTCGCGTTCGTCGAGAAAGCGTATGAATTTTCAAAAAAAGCGCATACGGGTCAAATGCGCTTTTCGGGCGAACCGTATTTCATACACCCGGCGGCGACCGCGAAAATACTCGCCGAATACGGCATGGATGCGACCACGATTGCGGCCGGCCTTCTGCATGATGCCATCGAAGACGCCCGCGTCTCGCGCGAAGAAGTGGAGAAAGAATTCGGGAAGGAACTGCTTTTTATCGTTGATGGCGTGACGAAGCTCGGCACGCACAAGTACCGCGGCGCGGAGCGCCACGCCGAAAGCCTCCGCCGCCTGCTCGTTGCCACGGCGAGCGATATTCGCGTGCTCATCGTGAAGCTTGCTGATCGCTACCACAATATGCAGACGCTCGCGCACGTGCCGGAACACAAGCGGCGGCGCATCGCACTCGAGACGCTCGAAATCTACGCGCCCATCGCCGACCGTCTCGGTATGGGCAAGATGAAACGTGAACTTGAGGACCTTGCTTTCCCTTTCGTCGATCCCGATGCCGCCGCGCATACCGCCGAGGTACGGAAGCTGAAGACGAAAGAAACCGAAGCGGGGCTTGCAAAAGTGCAGAAGGAGCTCCAGCGCGAGCTTGCGAAAAAGGGGCTCACGTCTTTCCGCACCGATATCCGCACGAAAGGTCTTTGGAGTTTGCACCAGAAATTGTTGCGGAAACATGATGATATCACGCTCATTCATGACATCGCCGCACTGCGGATAGTCGTGCCGGAAATCGAAGGCTGCTATACGGCGCTCGGCATCGTACACGCGCTCTATAAACCGTTGCCGGGAGAGTTCAAGGACTACATTGCTTTCGAGAAACCGAATGGGTATCAGTCGCTCCACACGACGGTCATGACGCCTGAAGCGGGTATCGTCGAAATACAAATTCGCACCGAAGAGATGCATCGGCGGGCGCAATTCGGCATCGCTTCGCACATGTCCTATAAACAGCTCGGGAAAGGAGTGGATAAGCTCGGGAAAGAAACACAAAAGAGCAGATTTTCGGCGCTCGCCTTCTCATGGCGCTCGCTCATTCCGTCGCTCATGAGAGTCTCGAAAAAAGAAGGCGCGGTACATGGAGGGACGAAAGTGCCGCCCTGGCTCGCCGAACTTGCCGAGGCGCATGCCGAGATTGCGGGTTCCGAAGATTTCGTCGAGGGGCTCAAAGAAGACTTCTTTTCGCATCGCGTGTTTGTTTTTACCCCGAAAGGCGATGTCATTGACCTGCCGGCGGCGTCGACGCCAATCGATTTTGCGTATGCAATACACAGCGATCTGGGGAACCACCTCCAAGGTGCGAAAGTCAACGGGAAACTCGTCTCCTTTGAGACCGTGCTTGGCAATGGCGATGTCGTCGAAATACTGCGCCGCGATGCGGCGCGCCCCTCGCCGAAATGGCTCGATATCGCGCGCACGTCTCTTGCGCGCAGGCATATCCGCACAGCGCTCGGCATGACCGAGCCGGCGAAGCCGCCGCGGCATCACCGGCACAGGAAAGTATCGCAATCAAACCCGCACCATAAGCCCGCCCACTGATAGACAACGAGACGAGGGAGGAACCCTCCGATTTCCTTCTTGGGGCGTGCGCAGGAGGAGAGGTTTACAACGTAAAATTGCTCACTGAATAGAGTTCGTCCTCCGATGATTCTTCCGGCGCAACGGGCGGTACGGGATCGCTTTCGATCTGCGTCGTATTCGGGAAAACGGGCGGTGCGATACGCGTGCTGTTTTCCTTCGGAAGGATATCTTCGGGGATTTTCTGAGCCGCCTGTTCGGTTGCGAGAGCGGCGACCAGGTGCGAAAGGTCGTCATTCGAAAAGAAATCGATAAGCAAACGGCCGCCTTCGGCGTTCGTTTCTATGATGACGCGCGTGCCGAGAGTTTCGGTGAGCGACCTCTCGAGCTCGATCATCTCGGGCGTCTTGCGGTGGTAGGAGCGCACGCGCTCTTGCGCTATCGAGCGCGCGATGCGTTCGGCGGCGCGGACCGGAAGTTTTTTCAAGATAATCTCTTTGAAAAGGGTTTCGCGTTCTTCCGGACGGTCGTTGAGGGCCATGAGCGGACGGGCGTGGCCTTCGCTCATCTCTTTCCCCACGATGGCGTTCTGCATGTGCTCGGGCAGAGAGAGGAGGCGGAGGCTGTTCGAGACGTACTCGCGGCTCTTTCCGATTTTCGCCGCCGTCTCGGCATGCGAGATGCCGAAATCTTCGATGAGCTTCTGAAGCGCCTTCGCCCGATCAATCGCGTTGAGGTCTTCCCGCTGGAGGTTTTCAATGATGGCGAGTTCGAGTTTTGTGAGATTGTTCTCGCCTTGGCGGATAACCACCGGGATCTGTTTGAGTCCTGCGAGCTTCGAAGCGCGCAGACGCCGTTCCCCTGCAATAAGTTCATAGACGCTCTCAAGGCCGCCGTCGGATTTTTCGACATCCGTACGACTGACGACGAGGGGTTGCAGTACGCCGTATTGGCGTATGCTCTCCGCGAGGGATTTCAATCCCTCCTCGCTGAATTCCTTCCGCGGCTGATAGGGATTCGGCACGATCCGGTCGACCTCGATCCAGAAGACCGAATCATACTTCGTCGGCACATACCGCGCATCGTCGTTCATTGCGGTAATTTTACCATGATGAAAGTGCGGTTGAGAAATGTTACTGTGCAGTCCGAGGGCGGTTCAAGAGAAATTGCCGGGATGGCGGAATTGGTAGACGCAACGGATTCAAGACCCGTCGTCGCAAGACATGAGAGTTCGAGTCTCTCTCCCGGCACAAAAAGAAAGACCCTTTGCCGGGGCTTTTCTTTTTGTGCCGGGAAGCGTAGCGCCTGCGCGCTAGAAGGATTGGACAACGTTAGAACCGTCCTTTTGACTGGTAAATCGCATTTTGCATACAACAAAATCAGGACACCAAAGCTCTTTGTCGAGGCGGCGTAGGAGCTTGCCGCAGCCACCTTGACAGAAGCGTATGATGTGTGCTATTCTCTTTGACAGGAACCGCAGTTCCTTGACTTCAACTTGCAGTTTGCCATAGCAGAAAGTGGCTCATCTTAGGCCGTTTTCTGCTATGGCAAACCCTTCAAACCGATGGGAGCCCGATGGCGAAACGCGACACCGTTCAATCCCGAACATCGTCGCAAACAGAAAAGGAGAACAACGATGAGCGACCTTATGCTCGATGTTGGTCAAGCCAACGAACTCAAACTGGCGTTCCGCCGCGCGGACTTCAGCAACGATGACATCAAGCGGCTGTGCGAGGGCAACGTCCTCGTTGAGGTGCGCAGCGTCCTCCGCGGACACGCGTCCATCGCCGTCATTCAACACGTCATCGACTGCGACACCAACCCGTTCAACCCGTGGGTGAGCGATGGCCTCACCATCGAAGAGCACCAGAAGGGCGGCAAGTGGAAGTTCGACCCCAAACAGGTCGAGTTCTTCCTTGCCAGCGGCCAGAAAGATGGCAAGGTCATCGAAGGCAACAAGCTCCGCAAGGAGCTGGCGAAGAAGCCAGTCTTCAACGCGAATGTCCTCGACTACCTGCTCGCGCACCCCGAGCTCATCCCCGATGAGTGGAAAACAGATAGAAACGGGAACACCCGCTACATCTTCTTCTGGGGCACTATCTACCGCAACCGCGGTGGCTACCTGTTCGTCCGCTGCCTCTACTGGCGTCGCGACATGTGGCGCTGGATCCACTTCTGCCTCGACGTCGACTGGTACGACTACCACCCTGCGGCGGTGCGTGTAAGTTGAACTCTGGACTTTGACCCTTGGGTCTTTTGGGCCCTTAGGACTTTGTCCTCAGCCCCCGCATTCTTATGCGGGGGCTCATTTTTTATTTTCGAACTATTTTAAGAATGGCGCACCGAAAGATCCGACGGAGACGTTCGTTATAATTTCCCCACAAGGCCGAGACCGGGTTCGATCGTATCGTCGCCCGGCTCCCACGAGGCGGGACATACTTCGCCTTTGTGCGTCTCGATATACTGTGCCGCACGGAGCTTCCGTAATGTTTCTGCGGCCTTGCGCCCCATTGCGTTGTCATTGATCTCCATCGAGCGCAATGTCCCGGCGGGGTCGATGATGAATGTCCCGCGCAGTGCGAGGCCTTCGTCCTGCGTCAGCGCGGCTTCGCCGCCCTCCACCAGGACGCCGAAGGCATACGCGAGCTTCCCGGAAGGATCTGCCGCCATGGGATATCGGATGCGCTTGATGCCGGGAGACGCGTCGTGCCAGGCTTTATGCGTGAAGACGGTGTCCGAAGAAATAGAGATGACTTCCGTATGGAGTTCTTGGAATTTCGGATACAGGTTCGCATATTCTTCCAGTTCCGTCGGACAGACGAAAGTGAAATCGGCCGGATAGAAGACGAGAACGGCCCATTTCCCGCGCAGTTGCGAGAGACTCATGGTCTTGATCGCGCCCTCATGGTACGTCTCGAACTCGAAATCAGGCACCGTTTCGCCCACGCGCACTTGCGAAGTATAGTCGCGCGACGCGTCGTGGAACTCGCCGCAGTGTTCGCAATAGTTGCTTCTTGTTTCTTTCATATCGCTGGATTGTAAGGCTGTTCGGCGCTAGGCTCTAGCAGTATACCAAAATGACAAGAATCCTCTGCATAGCGGGACCGACGGCATCTGGGAAATCAAGCCGGGCAGTCGAGGAGGCGCTCACCCGGGATGGTGAGATCATCTCCGTCGATTCGCGGCAAGTATATCGCGGGCTCGATATCGGAACCGAAAAAATAACTCCCGAGGAGATGTGCGGCGTGCCGCACCACCTTCTCGATATCCGCGACGTGCGCGAGAATTATTCGGCGGGAGATTTCGTAATGGACGCAATGCGGCTGATCGGGGAGATTTCCGCGCGCGGGAAACTCCCGATCCTTGTCGGCGGGACGCATTTCTATTTTGACGCGTTCATGCGGGGCCTTCCGGCGGGAATCGACGCGAATCCGGCACTGCGGGATGAACTTGAAACGCATTCAACAGAGGAACTCTTTGCGCGCGTCCGCTCTGGGGCCGCGCGCCGCGCGGACGAACTCGCTCCGATGAATCGGCGACGGCTTATCCGTGCGCTCGAAATCATCGAAGCGAGAGGAATCGTACCGAAACGCTCCTTAAACAATGCAGTGCCCTATGCGGTTGCTTGGACGATCATCGATCCCGCGCACGAAGAACTGCGGGAACGCATCGACGCGCGGCTCTCGAAGGCGCTCGCGCGCGGGCTTGTCGAGGAAGTGCGCCGCGTACGGGACGCGGTCGGAGACATGCGGCTGAATGAGCTTGGACTCGAGTACAGGATCGTGGGCGAGTTCATACGAGGCGAACGCTCTGAAACATCACTTTTGCCTACCCTTTCGGCGAAACTTTGGCACTATGCCCGCCGCCAGAAAGCATGGCTTCGCAAGCTCCGCGGAGAAATTATTGCGGAAGCACCGTCGCACCAGGACAAAAACTGAATCCGAGATTCTTGCTATCGTAGTACGGATTCACATGTGCGGTCGTCCCGACATAATAGTTCAGCCGACACATATCCTCCTGGGTAATGCCGAGCGTCTGCATGAGGAACTGTTCCGCTTCAAGTCGTACTTGCCCGAGCGGTTCCTTTAAAAGCGCGATCGTAAACGAGCCAGCCGTACTATCATAAAACACATTAAAATTAGTAACGGCACCTGCCTGGCATTTCTGCGAATCAGTGATGCAGTAGCCGAGATTCCCGGCAAGAAGATAGCGGCCACTATTCGCGGCATCCGGTATGGTCACGCCGTTATGTATAAAATCGTTCGTTACGATGGTACCGCCGCTCAAGCCCGTCACAGTCAACTTTCCTGCAGTCGGAGCCGCCGAAGAATTAATTGGGACTGTATTGCTTGAAGGAAATGTCGCGGAAGATTGATTCTGAGTGCCGGTTGTCTGCGTATTCTGTCGTAAGAAGAAGAACCCGATAACCGCGAGTAGGACAATGCTCAGGATTCCAAGTATCGTGATAAGTTTTTTGTTCATACAGTTTTATTGGCCGGAAAAGAGGGAGATGCATGCCGCTTGCGCCGCACTACTCGGATCAGCCGTCCAAGCGGAATAACCTTGTTGCTGGAGAACGCAGGCGGCGGCGGCGGCACTACAGCTAACGTTAGCCGCCCCCGGCACGCACCGCTGTAAGATAGCCAGGCTCGCAGCCAGGCGTTTAGGGTTTACTCCGGAAAATACGGAAGCGCAGTTGAGCGGCCCCGACACGCCAACCGCCTGCTCACAGGCGGTGTTGTTATAACAATTACTGTTACCTTGGAGCGTGACCTGAAACGCACCCGCGGCGCTCGAACCCTTTCCCCAATTATAGTTAAGATTATTCGCTCCGCAGGAACTTTCCGGTTTAGCAATACACGCAAGCGTGTTCGCCTGGTTCACGGTGAGGTTATAGCCGCCGAGTTGCGCGCCCTGTTGCACCGTCACCGCAGAACAGGCGCCAGTGCCGAAAGAAAGATAACTCCCGCTTGCTGTAACGCCCGTCACACCCATATTCGGCCCTGCGGAGGACCCGACGAGACCCCCAGCTTGCGAGAGACATATGGGAGCGCCGCCCGAGCTAATGAGCGATGACCATGTCCCGAATGAGCCGTTATAGAGCACCGCCATGATGGCGTCGACGATGAGCCAGCTGGCAAGGGCTATGACGATACCGACGATGGTGTTGAGCAAGATGCCTTTTGCTTTCTCTTTGCCACTCGGACTTACCGGATTCACGACGAAAAGGAATCCTGCATACGCAATCATCAGCGGCGCAACGAAGACGATCGCTAACGTGATAAGAAGGCTGATGATATTGTTGATGACGGTGATGAGTAATCCCCATCCAGCCGGACAGGTATTTGCTGAATCGGGAATGATCGGTCCAAAAAACGGTATCCCGCCCGCGTGCGCCAAGTGCGGAAACACAAACGAGCTTGCCACGAGTACGAAAGCGAGAAAGGGGATGCGAGAACGCATGCCCACATCATACCGCGCACGGGCGGCTGATGCGCGGCTTTTCCCCCATCCCTCTATCTGCTATCGTTCGCAGAGGGTCTCTGTGAATCAGTTGCTTGCATGATTCCCTTCCTTTCGTTTCGGGCCTATAGTTTAGCGGTAAAACAGTGGTCTCCAAAACCACCGTCCCAGGTTCGAGTCCTGGTGGGCCCGCCAACACAGATTCAGGGGTCTCGTTCCAGGATTTGTAAGTCCGTCATCATAAAACCGCCCTCTCGGGCGGTTTTATGATTCACTTCTTCGTCTCTTTGAAAATGACGCGCTTCCGGAGCGTCGGGTCGAATTTCACAACTTCAATCTTACGTTCTACCGTCTTTTTGTTCTTGCGAGTCCACAGAACATGATTGGACTTCGTGGACTTGAGCCGGAGCAGGCGATCTTGAGACATATGTAAGAATCTACCAGACACGAAGCCGTTAGGCAACTGCGGCCTCTCGGGCGGCCCGCGCCGTCCGCGGCGCGCGTTTCTTTACTTCAAAATGCGGCTCGCCGTTCTTGATGGAAATGGTCACCGTACCGCCTTCCATGAGGCCTTGCGCAACCATGAGGGATGCGAGCGGCGTGAGTATCCGGTCTTGAATCGTGCGGCGCAAGGGACGCGCGCCGTACTGCGGATTGTACCCTTTGTCCGCAAGCCATTGCCGCACTTCGCTCTCGAGCGCAAGCACGATGCGTTTCTGCGCGAGCCGCTTTATCACTTCTTCGACCTGCGTATCGACAATCCTGGTAAGCGCCTCTTTCGCGAGCACGTCGAAGATGATGATGTCATCGAGCCGATTAAGGAACTCGGGACGGAAATGCTCTTTGAGCGCTTCCATGACTTTTTCTTTCGTTTCTTCGTAGCGAGTCGTGTCGGTCGCATCCGCCTTGCCGAAACCGATATGCGCCAGCCGGTCGATGAACTCACCGCCGATGTTGCTGGTCAAGACGATGATCGTATTCTTGAAATTGACCTTGCGGCCCTTGCCGTCGGTGAGGTGCCCCGAATCGAGCACCTGCAGGAGGATATTGAACACTTCCGGATGCGCTTTCTCGATTTCGTCGAAGAGCACTACCGCATACGGGCGGTGCCGGATGCGCTCGGTCAGAGTGCCGGATTCTTCATAACCGACGTAGCCCGGCGGCGCGCCGATGAGCTTCGCCACCGAATGCTTTTCCATGAACTCACTCATGTCCACCCGGACGAGCGCATCGGGGTCGTTAAACATGAATTCCGCAAGCTTTTTTGAAAGTTCGGTTTTCCCGACGCCGGTGGGACCGAGGAAAAGGAACGAGCCGATGGGGCGATTCGGGTCGCTGATGCCCACGCGTGAACGCTTTACCGCGTCCGTGACTTTCTTGACCGCGCTGTCCTGACCGATGATGCCTTTTTTGAGGGCATCCTCCATGCGCGCAAGCTTCGCGGCTTCTTCTTCAAGCATTTTCGCGACCGGAATGCCCGTCCAACGGCTCACGACTGCCGCAATATCCTGTTCGGTGACCTCTTCGTTCAGCACTCGGCGCGACTTCTGGAGCGTTTTCAGGCGCTTCAGTTTCGTTTCAAGGTCTTTCTGGATGTGCGGGATGCGGCCATAACGTATTTCCGCGACGGTGCCGAGATCGGCGGCGATTTCGGCATTGTCCGCCTGCACCTTCAGCGCTTCGAGCTCGGTCTTTGCGGCGCGGATGTCGGTGAGCACCTCCTTCTCATTTTTCCACTTCAGTTCAAGCTCGCTCGTCTTTTCTTTCAAATCAGCGACTTCTTTATCGATGACCTTGATGCGCTCCTTGATCTCTTTCGCGTGTTCGCCGTCCAGGTCCTTCTGAAGCGCCTGTCGTTCTATTTCGAGACGGCGGATCCTTCGATCGGTTTCCTCCAAGAGCGGCGGCTTATTCTCAAGTGCGATGCGCAATCCCGATGCGGCCTCATCGACCAGATCGATTGCCTTGTCCGGCAGGAAACGATCGCTGATGTAACGCGAAGAAAGCTCGACGGCGGCGACGATCGCGCCGTCGGTGATACGCACACCATGGAAAAGCTCGTACTTATCGCGGAGTCCCCGAAGGATGGCGATACCGTCCTCCACGCTTGGTTCTTGCACGAACACCGATTGGAAACGCCGCGTGAGTGCCGCGTCTTTCTCGATGTATTTCTGGTATTCCTTGAGCGTCGTTGCGCCGATGACGCGAATCTCGCCGCGCGACAGGGCGGGTTTGAGCATGTTTGACGCATCGAGAGATCCTTCGGCGCTCCCTGCGCCGACGAGCGTGTGGAGCTCGTCGACGAAAAGGACGACCTTCCCTTCCGCACGCTCGACTTCTTTCATGACGTTCTTCATGCGTTCCTCGAACTCGCCGCGGTATTTCGTGCCCGCGATCATAAGCCCGAGATCGAGCGAGAGGAGCTCTTTGCCTTTGAGCGACTCGGGGACGTCTCCGGTCGCCATGCGCGTCGCGAGCCCTTCGGCAATCGCGGTCTTCCCCACGCCCGCCTCGCCGATGAGCACCGGATTGTTCTTGGTGCGGCGCGCGAGAATCTGGATGACCCTGTTGATTTCGCTATCGCGGCCGATGACCGGATCGAGCTTGTTCTCGGCGGCAAGCTTGGTGAGATTGCGCGCGTATTTGGCGAGCGCGCGGAAACGCCTCGGTTCCGCAGTCTGGCCGTCTTTTGAACTCTTCAGCTCTTTCAGGATGGCAAGCGCCGCGTCGCGGTTGATCGAGAACCGCACGAAAATATCGGCGGCGGGGCCGGGGTGTTCGATAACCGCAAGGAAAAGGTGCTCGGTGCCGACGAAGGTGTCATTCATGCGCGCGGCAATTTTCCCGGACGCTTCGAGCGCCTTCGCGAGATCTTCAGTGAGATAGATCTGATAGGAAGGCGAGAGCACCGAGGCGCTCTCAGGCGCCTCGAGGTGTTCGAGTACCGCATCCGCAAGCATGATAGTGTCGACTTCCATCCGGTCGAGCATCGAGAAGACCAGCGATTCCTCCTGCAGAACAAGAGCGGCGAGGAGATGGAGCGGTGAAACGTGATTCTGTCCGCGCTCTATCGCGAGCTCGTGCGCGCGGCGCACGGCTTCTTTGGCTTTGGTGGTGAAATTATTGAAAGGGGGCATGCGTGAAAAGTTACAGCGGCGTGGTTGTCGAAGTCGTCCTCGCCGGCGTCGAAGTCGAAGAGAGGAGCGCTGTTACCGTATCGGTGGGAATGAGCAACCCGGGCGCCGCCCCCGCGCTGATGCCGATGAGATTCCCGGAAAGGTCGACCACGGCGCTCCCCGCGCCGATGTCCGGCAACGTGGTAGAGACACCTTTCGCGTCAACGCGGGCGACAATGCCGGTGGCGGCGGACCCGTCGGCGCCTATGGCGAGCGCGGTTTCTCCGAGTTTCAGGTCGCTTGCCGCAATCAGAGCGGGCGCTTGCGCCTTCGGGAGCTTCGTGGCATCGGCAAAGCCGTAAATCATGATGCCGTTCCCTTCGTGCGAAAGCGATGCCGCGGCATACGTCGTGTCGGGGAATTCGATGAGTACTTCCTTGGGGAGCGCACTTTGCGCCGCGGTCACGATGGCTCGGGCACTCGGGAGATAGGTGCCGACGGCGAGCGCGGGAGTCGAGGTACCTGTTGTCGCGGAGTAGAGGGCGACGACGCGCGTCGCATCCGCCCCGAGCGCGGCGGTGACGAGATCCTGATTGGACGGCGCCGGCGCGGAAATGGCCGCGGCGGGAGCCACCTGCGCGACCGTCTCAATGGTGTGCTCGACGACGCGATTCACCGTCTGAGTGACAAAGGCCGGAGCATGATCAAGCAACGATACTGTCAAAATGCCGGTCGCAACCGAAGTGACGAAGTTCACGAGGATCGTGAGCAGTATGAGTTGAGATTTTGAAAGCTCTTCGATATTCATAGGCTCTATAATAATGCTACCGACGGCTCTTACTGTCAATAAATGCGATTTCCCGGGCGAGGACTCTGGCAAAACGCGCGAGGTCGCGCGCTCGGACGCGGGGATCCCAGGAAACGCGCAAGGTCGCGCGAGCCCGTTCCCGGTCGCCGGTTAAAGCGAAAACGGCGCGTGAACCGTCCTCGGAATCCGTCTCGCACGCGCTCCGCGTTGAGACTGCGAAACCGGCTTCATCAAGAAGCGCGACAAGGAAGTCGGTATCGCGGCCGGGGAAGGAAAGATTGAGGATATGAGGCGCCTGCGCAGGGCCCTCTTGCAGGTATACGTTTGGAATGGCCTCCGTGATGGCATGGATGAGTTCTTTCCGGTTTTTGAGTGCGGAAGCGCGGAAAGCGGTACGGCCAGAGACGGCGGCGCCGAGCGCCTCCGCAAAACTCCGCGCAAGCTCGGGCGCTTCGGTGCCCGGACGCAGTGCGCGCTCCTGCCCGCCGCCTTTGTAGAGCGGAATAATCGGAATCGTGCGATGCGCCGCGAGAACGCCGATACCGCGGATTGCACCGACTTTCGAAGCGTCGAGCGTCACGAGATCGGCGCCGAAGTGCGCCCGCGTGATTTTCTCGGTGAGCGGCGCCTGGCTTGCATCGACGTGCAGGAGAATG
>VFSW01006342.1_pt1 | contig 17401 bp, 18 predicted proteins | sample 5358111 | NCBI WGS metagenome assembly VFSW01 (sample SAMN11554181, study PRJNA540505) | mine drainage metagenome | isolation source: sediment from site ElyBrook_90M | place: USA: Ely Copper Mine, Vershire, VT | collected 2017
GCGCCCCCCCCGCGCGCGCCGCCCCGGGGGGGCGCCCCACCGCGCCCGGGGGGGGGGGCGCCCAAACCCCCCCCCCCCCCCCCCACCGCCACGCGATGGAGGACGTCACCTCCGAGCTGTGGGATGAACGCCTGGCACTCAACCTGAAGCACTACTTTTTCGCCATCCAGGCCGTCGCGCCGGGCATGGCGGCGGCCGGCGGCGGCAGCGTGCTCAACCTGGGCAGCGTGAGCTGGATGCGCGGCCGCCCGAACCTGGTGGGCTACACCACGGCCAAGGCCGGCATCCTGGGCCTGACGCGGACGCTGGCGCGCGAGCTGGGCGGCCGCAACATCCGCGTCAACGCGCTGGTGCCCGGCGCCATCGTCACCGAGCGCCAGACGGCGCTGCATCGCGACCCGGCGGCCGACCAGGCCTTCCTCGATGCGCAGTGCCTGAAGGTGCGGCTCGATGCCGGCCACGTCGCGCGCGCGGCGCTGTTCCTGGCCGCCGATGACTCCGACGGCATGACGGGGCAGCATGTGCTGGTCGATGCCGGCATCGCCCAGCAGTCCGTCATCACCTGAGGCCGGCCCGGCGCCAGCGCGCCGGGCGCGTGCCTGGCGGCACCTCAGAAGTCGTAGCGCGCGTCGATGCCGAAATAGCGCCGGTCGTCACGCGGCACGTAGCGGTTGATGTTGTTGCCCGAGCTCTGGATGAAGGTGGCGTAGCTGCGGTTGCCCAGGTTCTTGCCCAGCAGCGACAGGCGCCAACCCGCCGCGCTCTCCAGCGAAACCATCGCGTTGACGATGGTGTACGCCGGCTGCACCGAATCGGGCTGCTGCGTGAGGTCGAAATTCGTCTTGCTCGTGTAGGTCGCGTCGGCGCCCCATTCCAGGGTGTAGCGGTCGGACAGCGTCTGCGTGTAGCTGGCGCGCAGCGAGAACTTCGTGTCGGGTGCAAACGGCAGCGGCTTGCCGTCGATGTTGCAGCTGGCGGCCGCGTTCGGCGGGCAGTTGAAGTGCTTCACCCGGGCGCGCGTGCTGGCGAGGCTGCCGTTGATCGTCAGTCGCGGGGTCACGCGGGCTGTCAGGTCGGCCTCGAAGCCCTTGGTGGTGACGTCGCCGGCGTTGATGAGCCGGGTGACGATCACGCCCCCCACCAGGTCGGGCACGTTGGCCTGGTAGCCGCTGTAGGTGGCGTCGAAGGCGGCCAGGTTCAGTTGCACCTTGCCGTCGGCGAGCGTGGTCTTCAGGCCCACCTCGTACGCGTTCGACTTCTCCGGCGCGAGCACGTTGTCCTGCGTCGGCGTCATGTTGTAGAAGACGTTGTAGGCCGGGCCCTTGTAGCCGCGCGAGTAGGTCGCATAGCCCATCACGTCCTTCGTGAAGTTGTACTGCGGGCCGATGCGACCCGAGACGCCGTCCTGCTTCGTCGACCCCGTCACCTGGGCGCGGGCGGGCGCCGTACCGGCGGCCGAGGTCGCGGTCGGGTTCGTCGGGTCCGGCGTGAAGCTGCGGCTGTGGTAGTACGACAGATCGTCGTGCGTCCAGCGCAGCCCGAGGATGCCGCGTGCCTGCTTGCTGAAGTTCAAGGTGCTCTCGCCGAACACCGACGTGCTCTTGCTGCGCGTGCCGTAGGGGGACACGCCGGTGTAGCTCTGCACCGAGCCGGCCGAGCAGGGCACGAGCCCGTTGGGCAGTGCCGCGGCCGTGGTGCTCGGGCAGTTCGAGGTCGTGCGCGCATAGACCTCGTCGTCCTTGCCGTCGAGGTAGAACAGGCCGGCGACGTAGTCCACGAAGCCGGGCCGCGCCGACGCGATGCGCAGTTCCTGCGAGAACTGGGTGAAGTCCAGCGTGCCGTGGTCGGCCAGGCGGTTGAAGGTCTTGTAGAGCGTGCCCAGCCGATCCTGGTCCTGATCCTGTACGTTGGTCCACTTGCGCGAGGCGGTGATCGAGGTCAGCTGCACGGCGCCGAGATCCCAGTCGATCTGCGCCGAGACCCCTTCGTTGACGTCGTGCACGCGGGTCAGCATCTCGCTGTTGATCTGGCGGTTGCCTGGGGAGGCCACCACCGGGGCCACCGCCGTGGCGTAGCCCGGGTTCGCCGTGACCGCGCCGCTGGGGTAGGCCGTGACGTTCGTGCTGTAGGGCACCCCCGTCGGAGGCGTGTCGTCGGCCTGCACATGGTCGGCAATGAGCACGAGCTTGAGATCCTTGGTCGGCGTGATGTCGACCCGCCCACGCACGCCCTTGTGCGCGTAGCCGTTGACCTTGCTGCCGTCGTAGACGTTGGTCACGTTGCCGTCGTACTTGCCGTCCATGACCGAGACCAGGCCGCGCACCAACCCCGGCACCATCTCCCCGGAGATGCCGGCGCGAACGCGCCGCTCGTTGCCCTGGAAATACGACAGGTCGCCGTAGCCGCTGAGTTCCTTGGTCGGCGCGCGCGTGACGATGTTGATCACGCCGGCCGATGCGTTCTTGCCGAACAGCGTGCCCTGCGGTCCGCGCAGGATCTCGATCCGCTCGATCTCGAGCAGGTCCAGCGTGGCCTGGCCCGGGCGCGCGGTGACGACGCCGTCGAGCACCGTCGAGACATCGGGCTCGACGCCGGGCGAGGTGCTGATCGTGCCCAGGCCCCGGATGAACAGCGCCGAATCCTTGTTCGACGCGTTGGTGCGGAAGTTGACGGTCGGCACCGCGGAGGCGATCGACCCCAGGTTGTTGAGGTTGGCCCGCTCGAGCTGCGTGCCGCTGAGCACGGAAACGGCGATCGGCGTGGACTGCAGGGGTTGCAGGCGCTTCGTCGCCGAGATGATGACTTCCTGGACTTTGCCGGTGTCGACGCCCGATGCCGCAGCCGCCGGGGCCCCCCCCAGCTGGGGCAGCGCCCGCCCGGCGGCCCCCCGGGCGGCGGCCCCCCGCCCCCCGGGGCACGCGGGATTGCGCGCCGGGGGCCCCCGCCGCGGGGGCGCCCCGCGGGCGGCGCGCCCGCGCCCGCGGGCCTACGGCCGATGGGCGGGGGGGCGCCCCGCGACGGGCTGTCAGGGTGGCGCGGTGCATGGTGTCTCCTGGTGCTGTGCGGGCCGTCGATCGCGACCCGTTGAGGTTGGCGAGCATGTTGTTAGCGCTAACAAAATCGCCCGCAGACCTTAGCATCGCGCGCGGGCCGCCCGCACTGCGGCAAACCCCAAGGCGCGCCCGGCGCCCTACCCCGCGCGGCCGCTCTCGCAGACGTAGACGTGCTGCTGCGTGTTCACGTACGAGTTGCGGTACTCGACTGGCTGGTCGCGAAAAGAGTACGCCACGCGCCGGATCAGCAGCAGCGGCGAGGCCGGCGCGATGCCCAGCACCTCGGCCCGGGCGGCGTCCGCGGTGACCGCGCTGAGGTGCTCCTCGATGCGCACCACCGAGATGCCGAAGCGCTCCTGGTAGAAGTGGTAGACCGTGTTCGGGCGCTCGCGCAGGCTTTGCTGGGTCAGCTCGGGGAACAACGCCTCGGGCACCGCAATCTCGTCGATCACCGCCGGCACGCCGGCCAGGCTGAGCCGGTTGGCGAAGCAGACCAGCCGTGCACCCGGCAACACCCCCAGGCGCGCCGCCTGCGTGGCATCGGCCTTGGTGCGCGCGAACCGCAGCAACTCGACGCTGGGCACCTGCCGCACCCCGTCGGCGCCCACGATGCGGAAGAAGTAGAAGAACTGGCGCTGGTTGCTGTGCGAGACGACGTAGGTGCCGCGCCCCTGGTGGCGCACCAGCATCTTGTCGGCCACCATCTCGTCCACCGCCTTGCGCACGGTGCCGATGCTCACCCCGTAGCGTGCGGCCAGCTGCTTCTCGGACGGGATCACCTCGGCCGGCTTCCATTCGCCGCCGCGCAGCGAATCGATCAGCTGGCGCTTGACCTCCCGGTACAGCGGGCTGCCCAGGGCCAGCCCCGGATCCTGGCCGCGCAGGTCCGCGGCGCCGGCGGATCCGGGCTCCCGTCGGCGCGGGCCGGTGGCATTTTCCATGGCGGGCAACTCTAGCAGACGGCAGCTGTGAATCATCTAATTGACTCAGATGACCTCGGTGACTAGGATGCTCGGGCAACGTACCCAGGCTGCACGCACCGGCCGCCGTGCATTCGGACCCGTCGCCTGGCGGGCCCGAGCGGCAGTCACCATCCCGTTGAGGAGCTGACATGAAATTCAAATCGTTGCCGGGCGCCGCGCTGGCCCTGGTCCTGGCGGCCGCCAGCGTCTCGGGTCGCGCCGAAGTCAATGAACTCCACGTCGCCGCGCAGTACGGCATCAGCTACCTGCCGCTGATGATCATGCAGGACCGCAAGCTGATCGAGAAGCATGCGCAGGCCGAGGGCATTTCCGAGCTCAAGGTCTCGTGGTCCAAGTTCGCCGGCGGCAACGTCATGAACGACGCGCTGCTGTCCGGCAGCCTGCAGTTCGCCTCCGGTGGCGTGGGCCCGCTGGTGACCCTGTGGGCGAAGACCAAGGGCCTGTACGACGTCAAGGGCGTGGCGGCGATGAACGTGATGCCGCTGTACCTGAACACGAACAATCCGAAGGTCAAGACGATCGCCGACTTCACCAGCGCGGACAAGATCGCGCTGCCGGCGGTCAAGGTGTCGATCCAGGCCGTCACCCTGCAGATGGCCGCCGAACAGGCCTTCGGCACGGGTCAGCAGAACCGCCTCGATCCCTTGACGGTCTCGATGAGCCACCCGGACGCGCAGACCGCACTGCTGTCGGCCAACAGCGAGATCACGGCGCACCTGGGCGCGCCGCCGTTCCAGTACAACGAATTGAAGGACCCGCGGGTGCACACCGTGCTCAATTCCTACGATGTGCTGGGCGGGCCGGCGACCTTCAACGTGATCTGGACGACCTCCAAGTTCCGTGAGCAGAACCCCAAGGTCTACAAGGCGTTCCTCGAGGCCTTCGACGAATCCATCGCCATCATCAACGCCGACAAGAAGGCCGCGGCGGCGGACTACCTGCGCCTGAGCAACGACAAGAAGAGCAGCCTGGACGACATCCTCGCGATGCTCAACGACCCCAAGATCGAATTCACGACGACGCCGCACAACGTCATGAAGTACGTCGACTTCATGTACAAGATCGGCTCGATCAAAGTCAAGGCGAACTCGTGGAAGGACCTGTTCTTCCCCGAGGTCCATCACCTGCCCGGCAGCTGATTCCGTCCGCGGATCGTCGCCAGCCGCACGCCCGCCGGCCGCATGCACAAGCCGCTGCCCTCGGGGCCGTCCCCGCAGCCGCCGCCGGCAACGCCCCTGCTGGACGTGCGCGGCGTCACGCTCCAATACAAGACCAAGGACCACCTGGTCACTGCGACCTACCGGGTCGACTTCCAGGTCTTCAAGTCCGACCGCTACGTGCTGCTCGGGCCCTCGGGCTGCGGCAAGTCGACCCTGCTCAAGGCGGTCGGCGGCTACCTGACGCCGATCGAGGGTGACATCCGCCTCAAGGGCGTGCCGGTCACCCGCCCCGGCCCGGACCGCATGATGGTGTTTCAGGAGTTCGATCAGCTCCTGCCCTGGAAGACGGTCAGGGAGAACGTCATGTTCCCGCTGCTGTCCACGGGCAAGCTCAAGGGCCGGGCGGCGGCCGAGCGCGCGACGCAGTACATCGAGATGGTCAACCTCGGCAAGTTTGCCGATCACTACCCGCACATGCTGTCCGGCGGCATGAAGCAGCGCGTGGCGATCGCGCGCGGCATGGCGATGGAGCCCGACGTGCTGCTGATGGACGAGCCCTATGCCGCGCTCGATGCGCTCACCCGGCGCAAGATGCAGGACGAGCTGCTGCAGCTCTGGGACGACACCCACTTCACGGTGCTGTTCGTCACGCACTCGATCCCCGAGGCCATCAAGTGCGGCAGCCGCATCCTGCTGCTCTCGCCCCACCCGGGGCAGGTCAAGGCCGAGCTGAACAGCTTGGCGCGCGACAGCAGCGATGCGCAGGCCGCCAAGGCGCTCGAGGCGCGCATCAACGACATGCTCTTCGCCGACCAGGTCGAGGTGCCGGAGATCCAGCATGCCTAGCAGGGACGCCGTGCTCGTCTCGCGTCCCGACCTGACCCGCGAGCCGGTGGCCGCCTCGGCCTTCGGCGTCGTGCAGAAGCCGCTGTCCCGCACCGAGCGCATCTTCGACAACGCCATCGTGCGCAAGGGCCTGATCCTGGTGCTGCTGGCGGTGATCTGGGAGATCGGTGCGCGCACGCTGAACAACGAGTTGCTGTTCCCGACCTTCCTGGCCACGCTCAAGGCCCTGTACCAGGGCCTGACCGGTGGCGCGCTGTTGAGCCGGATCGGGTCCTCGCTCAAGGTGCTGCTGATGGGCTACGGCATCGGCATCCTGCTCGCCGGGGTGTTCACGGCGGTGGGCATCGCATCGCGCATCGGCACCGATTTTCTGGAGACGGTGACGGCGATGTTCAACCCGCTGCCGGCGATCGCCCTGCTGCCGATCGCGCTGATCTGGTTCGGCCTGGGCAATGGCAGCCTGGTCTTCGTGCTGGTCCATTCGGTGCTGTGGGCGGTGGCGCTGAACACCCATTCCGGCTTTCTTGCGGTTTCGCAGACGCAGCGCATGGTCGGCCGGAACTACGGCCTGTCCGGGTTCGCCTACGTCACGAGGATCCTGATCCCGGCAGCCTTCCCCAGCATCCTCACCGGCCTGAAGATCGGCTGGGCCTTCGCCTGGCGCACGCTGATCGCGTCCGAGCTGGTGTTCGGCGTGAGCTCGGGCTCGGGCGGCCTGGGCTGGTACATCTACGAGAACAAGAACGAGCTCGACATTCCCAACGTCTTCGCAGGCCTGCTCACCGTCATCCTGATCGGCCTGGCAGTCGAGAACCTGGTGTTCCGCACGCTCGAAAACCACACCGTGCGCAAGTGGGGCATGCAGGTCTGAGCCGGTTTCCCCCGGTGCAGTGGCCGGGCGACGCCGGTGCGGCGCGCCGATGAGCGTCTCGCTGCAGACGACGCTGGCGGTGGGCGCCATCGTCACCGGCGCGTACACGGTGTTCGGCTTGACCGGCTTCGGCGCCTCGATCATGGCCATGCCGCTGCTCGCGCAGTTCATCGCCCTGCGCGTGGCGGTGCCGATGATGCTGGTCTTCGACCTCTGCGCCGGCAGCGCGCTGGCCTGGCTCAACCGGGGCGACGTCGAGCGGCGTGAGCTTCTGCGCCTGCTGCCCTTCATGCTGGTCGGCATGCTGCTGGGCGTGACGGCACTCGTCCATGCACCCGAGCGCTGGCTGCTGCTGACGCTGGGGCTCTTCGTGCTCGGCTACGCCGGCTGGAGCCTGCTCGTGCCCGCCAGCGGCCGATCCATCGGCGCCGCCTGGGCAGCACCGCTCGGGGCGCTGGGCGGTGTCTTCACGGCGCTGTACGGCACCGGTGGCCCGATCTACACGATCTACCTCGCGCGACGCATCGCCGACAAGCGCGCCCTGCGCGCCAGCATCGGCAGCTTCATCCTGATGAGTGCGGTGATCCGCCTGGTGCTGTTCACGAGTGCCGGCCTCTACGCGCAGGGTGACGCCCTGCACCTGGCGGCCTGGCTGCTGCCCTGCGCCATGCTCGGCCTGTACGCCGGCAGCCACCTGCACCGCCGTCTGCCGGCGCAGCGCGTCGCCCAGGCCCTCTGGGGTCTGCTCATCGTGGGCGGCACCGGCCTGATCGTGCGCGCCCTGCACGGCTAGGCGCGCGCCCTGCCGCTAGGCCAGGGTCTGGCCCGGTCGAACGCGCGTGTAGGCCACCGGCTCGCGCATCAGACCGAGCCGTCCGCCGCCATCGCGCACCACGGTGTAGGTCGAGGCAGCCAGCTCACCGGCAGCCGGAAAGTCCTCGCGAAAGTGCGCGCCGCGCGAGTCCTCGCGGGCGCGCGCGGCCAGCGCGATGACGCGGCTCACCGCAATCAGGCTGCGCAGGTTGAGCCAGTCGTGCCAGCTCAGGTTGTAGCTGCGATCGTCGTCGGCGACGCCGGTGCGCTGGAGCTGCGCGTCGAGTTCGTCCAGCGTCTGCAGCGCACGATCCAGGCCCTGCGCCGTGCGCAGGATGCCGACCTCGTCCCACATGCACGCCGAGAGCGCATCGCGTATCGCGCCCAGGTCGCCCGCAGGCCGACCGAAGGGCGTCTCGTGACCGGCCACGCTGGCGGCGATGACGGCCTCGTCCGGCGCGCACGCCTCGGGATGCCGGCGCCCCCCGGCCGCCATCGTCTCGCCGGCGATGCCGCCGAACACCGTGGAGTTGGCCACGCCGTTGCCGCCCAGGCGGTTGGCGCCGTGCACGCCGCCGGTGTCTTCGCCGGCCGCGAACAGGCCCGGCAACTCGGTGCGGCAGTCGGGTTCGAACACCACGCCGCCCATCATGTAGTGCGCCGTGGGCACGACCTCGACGCGGCCGGCGGCCAGGTCGAAGCCGCAATCGGCGCAGCGCTCGACCATGCCCTTGAATTGACGCCGCACCTGGTCCGGCCCCAGGTGCGCCATCTCGATGTAGACGCCCCCGTTGGGCGAGGTACGACCCGCGCGCATCTCGGCGTAGATGCTGCGCGAGACGATGTCGCGCGTGGCGCGCTCGGCGCGCGGGTCGTAGCGCGCCATGAAGCGCTCGCCCCGGCCGTTGAGCAGCCAGCCGCCGGCGCCGCGCAGCCCTTCCTCGAGCACGGTGCCGGTCATCCGGGTCTGGGTGCCGGCGAGCAGCCCGGTGGGGTGGAACTGCACCATCTCCATGTCGCGCAGCGGCAACCCGGCGCGCAGCGCCATCGCCAGCCCGTCGCAGCTCTTGTCGCCGGACGGGGTATGGAACTTGTACATCGTCGGCCCGCCGCCGGTGGCCAGCAGCACCGCCCTGGCGCGCACGAAGACATAGCCGCCGCTGCGCATGTCGATCATCAGCGCGCCGGCGAGCGCGGTGCCATCCGCGGTCTTGACGAGCTCGATGGCGCGGTGCTCCTCGAGCCGGTGGATGCCGCGCGCCCAGACCTGCTCGGCAAGCCGGTTGATGATCTCGATGCCGGTCAGGTCGCCCTTGTGCACCGTGCGGTCGAAGGTCTGCCCGGCGAAGGCCTTCTGGTGCACCGTGCCGTCGGGGTTGCGGTCGAAGAAGCAGCCGAGTTCGTTCTCGAGTTCGTGGATGCGCTCGACCGCCTTCGTCACCAGCGTCCAGGCCAGCTCCTGGTGCGCCAGCCACTTGCTGCCCTCGATGGTGTCCATGAAGTGGCGCTCGACCGAGTCGCCTGCAGCGAGCGCGACGTTGTAGCCGCCCTGGACCATGCGCGTGCAGCCGCACTTGCCGAGCAGCCCCTTGACGGCGATCGTGATCGACAGCGAAGGATCGGCCTGGTGCGCGTGCAGGGCCGCGAACAGCCCGGCGCCACCGGCACCCAGGATCAGGATGTCGGTCTCGACGCGTTCGATGCGGGCGGCGCTCATCGCGGCGCGACCCCCAGCCCCGCCAGCGCCGCGGCGCGGCGAGCGTCGACGGCCTGCTTCACCTCGCGGTAGAGGCTGCCGCCGTGGCTGTCCATCGCCACCAGCAGCGGGCCGAAATCGCGGATGCGGAACTGCCACAAGGACTCGGGGTGGAGGTCGTCCAGGTCCACGTCCTCGATCTGCTCGATCCAGGTCGTCTCGAGCGCCGCGGTGCCGCCGACGATGGCGAGATAGGCGCCCCCGAGGTCGGCGAAGGCCTGCTCCGACGCCTCGCGCAATCCGCCCTTGCCGATGACCAGGCGCACGCCGTGCCGCTCCATCAGCGGCCGCGTGTAGCGCTCCATGCGGTCGGAGGTCGTCGTCCCGATGCACACCGGTGCGTAGCCGGCCGGGTGCTCGGCGCTCGCGTCCACCTTGCGCACGTTCGGCGCGGTGTGGATCACCGCGTGGCCGCGCAGGTCCAGGCGCGTCGTGCGGCCGCGGTCGAACAGGTGGATCTGCGTCGCGTCGCGGATCCCGAACAGGCGGCGCTGCAGCGTCACGGTGTCGTTGACACGCAGCGCGCGGGCCTGGGCCTCGGTGACCGGCATCTCGAGTTCGTGGTGGGCCATGGTCAGAATCCGTAGCGCACGCCGGCGGGGCCGAAGGTGGCGCGCGCGCGGCGGGCCGAATGGCACTGCATGTTGACCGCCACCGGGCTCACCGTGATGTGCGTGGCCGCCAGCTCGATGTGCACCGCGAACGCGGTCGCGTCGCCGCCCAGACCCTGCGGGCCGACGCCGAGCTGGTTGACCGCGCGCGACAGCTGCTGCTCGAGCTGCGCACCGTCGGGGTCGCTGCAGACGCTGCCCAGCGGCCGCGTCGCGGCGCGCTTGGCCAGCGCCATGCACAGGTCCGAGGGGCCGCCAACGCCGACGCCGACGATGGTCGGCGGGCAGGTCTTGCCACCGGCATGGATGACGCAGTCGACGACGAAGGCCTTGATCGCATCGACCCCCTCGGCCGGGATCGCCATCTTCAGGAAGGAGTTGTTCTCGGAGCCGCTGCCCTTGGGGATCATCTCGATCGCCAGGTGGTCGGCGGTGGCGACGAAGTCGACGTGGATCACCGGCACTTCGATGCCGCAGGAGGTGTGCTCGTTGCGCCTCGTCAGCGGGTGCACGACCGACGAGCGCAGCGGGTACTCGCGCGTCGCGCGTTCGCAGCCGCGCCGGATCGCGGCCTTCAGCGCGACCCCGTCGACCTCGACGCCGCGGCCGATCTGCAGGTTGTAGATCGGCACGCCCGTGTCCTGGCACAGCAGGTTGTCGGTACGCTCGGCCACCGCGATGTTGGTGATCATCGTCGCGAGCAGGTTCTGCGCGCGCGGTGCGGTCTCGGCCCCGGCCAGCCGCTCGAAGCCTTGCTTGATGTCCGGCGGCAGCACCTTCAGCGCCCGCACGTAGAGCTCCTTGGCCGCGTCCTCGACGGCCTGCAGGTCGATCTTCATGCCCGTGTCCCCCGATCCATGGCCTATGGTCGTCACCCGAGCAGCGCGAGCGCGAAAGCCAGGCCGGCGACAACCCCGGCACCGAGGGTGGCGGCGATCAGGTCCTTGCGCAGTCCGCTCCAGGGGCCGAATTCGATCAGCAGCAGGCGCACCCCGCCCGTCAGGTGCAGCGCGAGCAGCACGACGAGCCCGCCCTCGGCCGCATGGAACAGCGGCCGGTCGGCGAAGCGCAGGAAGCCGTCGAGCGCGGCCTCGCCCTGTATCGCCTGGCCCAGGGCCCAGAAGTGCAACGGCAGGAAGGCGGCCAGCGCCAGCCCCGACAGCCGGTGCACCACAAACGCCCAGTAGGCCGCGTGGCGGCGGGCGCGCATGTCGTTGCGGCGCATCACGATCAGGGCGCTCCCACCACGGCCCATACCGCACGCAGCCCCGCGCCCAGCAGCAGCAGCGCGAACAGGCCCGCCAGCCCGGCGACCCGGGCGCCGCGCCAGCCGAAGGTCTCCTCGACGATGTTCGCCAGCCCGATCGGCGCGTGCACCGCACAGGCCCCCACGAAGACCAGGTAGAAGCCGCCGTAGGCCCAGCTGCCGCGCGTGCGGCCGAGGATCTCGGCGGCCGTCAGTCCGCCGCGCACAGCGACGACGATGATGACCAGGTGGATCAGCACCGCCAGCGCCAGCACCATGGCGCTGATGCGCTGCCAGTACCAGAGCCGGGCCTGAAGCCGAACGCTCGTCATGGCCGGCGTGGCCCCGGTTCGCGCGCGATCGTCCGCTTCAGGCCGGCGATGCCCGCGGTCGGCGACAGACCCTTGGGGCAGCGTTCGGTGCACGAGGCGTGGGTGTGACAGGCATGGCAGCCGGCGTCGCCGGACACCGCGGCCAGGCGTTCGGCGCGCGCCACGTCGCGCTCGTCGTTGACGAGGGTCCAGGCCCGGTTCAGGGCCGCCGGCCCGAGGTAGTCGGGGCGCCAGCTCACCACGTCGCACGACGCGTAGCAGGCCGCGCAGCCTATGCACTCGATGGCCGCCTCCACCGCGCGGCGCCGCGAACTGCCGGGGTCGACCGCGGCGAAGGGTTCGTGGCGCGAGGCGCTGCCGCTGAACTGCCCCTTCGCGCGCGCCCACTTGTCGAAGAACCCGCTCATATCGGTGACCAGGTCCTTGATCACCGGCAGATTCGACAGCGGCGCGATCTCCAGCGCCCCCTGGGCCGCGACCTTGGCGACATGGGTGCGGCAGGTCCAGCGCGCCAGGCCGTTGACCGTCATCGCGCAGGAGCCGCACATACCCACCCGGCACGCAAACCGGTAGCTCAGGTCGGGGGCGAGGTGGCGCTGGACATGGGTGACGACGTCGAGCACGGTCTGGCTCGGCAGGCGGGGGACCTCGTAGCGGACGAAACCGCCTGTGGCCTTGCCGCGCCAGATCGAGACCGCCAGCGGCCGGGCTGCGGTCTGCGCTGGCGCGTCGGTCGATGCCATCGTGCGCCGCCCGCGCTCAGTGGGCGCGCCAGGACTGCAGCAGCGCGTCGGCCACGTCCACGCCCTCGCGCTCGGCCTGGCGCCGCAGCGCCTCGCGCCGCGCGCCCGGCAGGCGCACCCCCTCGTCGCGCAGCATCTCGGCCACCAGCACGTCGACCCGCTCCAGATACGGCACCCGTCCGGCCAGCGCGTCCGGATCGACGACGATGAACACCTGCCCCAGGCCCGGCCGGTTGCCTGCATCGACGAAGAAGCTCGAGGCCTCGAAACCGAAGTTGGCGCCGATCACCGCCGTCACCAGCAGTTCCACCACCAGGGCCAGCATCGCCCCCTTGGGCGAGGTGGCGGCCCCCATGGGGAGCATCGAGCCTTCGAGCGCCGCGGCCGCGTCCGTCGTCGGCCGACCCTGCGCGTCCAACGCCCAACCGGCCGGGATCGGCCGCCCCGCCTTGGCCGCGACCATCACTTTGCCGCGCGCGACTTCGCTCAGGCTCAGGTCGATCAGCAGCGGGTCGGCCTGCGCGCGCGGGAAGGCGGCGGCCACCGGGTTGGTGCCGAAGATCGGATGCCGCCCGCCCGCGGCCGGCATCGCGGCCGGTGAATTGGTGAAGCCCAGCCCGACCATGCCGGCCTGCGTGACCGCCCGCAGGTGGTCGACCAGCACGCCGCAGTGGTGGCTGCGCACCACCGCCGCCAGCGCCACCCCATGCTCGCGCGCCGCCGCGATCGCTTCCTGCACGGCCAGCGTGCAGGCGCCGAAGGCCAGACCCTCGGCGGCATCGATCACCACCGCGCCGCCGCGGCGACGCAGCAGCCGCGGCACGGCCGCGCCGGCTACCCGCCCGTTGCGCTGGGGGGGGGCGTACGGCCCCCCCCGCGACAGGCCGTGCGAGCCCAGGCCCTGGGCCTCGGCCAGCACCAGCGCGCGTGCCGTGCTCTGCGCCATCGCCTCGGACGCACCGGCCTGCCGCAGTTGCGCGGCGACCAGCGCGCACAGCGCCTCGATCGACACCTTCATCGCAGCGCCTGCAGCACGCGCTGGGCGATGAGCGAGCTGACGCGCTGGTTCGCCTCGGCCGTGACCCCGGCGACATGGGGGGTCAGCACGAGGTTGGGCAGGTTCTCGAAGTGCGGCGCCGACGGCAGCGGCTCGACGCCGAAGACGTCGATCGCGGCGGCGCCGAGCCGGCCGCCCTTCAAGGCCGCGGCCAGCGCGAGCTCGTCGACGATCTCGCCGCGCGCGGTGTTGATCAGCACCGCCCCCGGCTTCATCGCCGCCAGGCGCGCCGCCCCGAACAGGCCGCGCGTGGCGTCGACAAGCGGCACGTGCAGGCTGACCACGTCGGCCTCGGCGACCAGCGCGTCCAGCGTGCAGCAGCGCACCCCGCCCTGGGCGTAGACCGGGTCGGTCGGCGCCAGCATCGCGTCGTGCGCCAGCACCTGCATTCCCAGGCCCCGGGCGAGCCTCGCGGTGAGCTGGCCGATCGAGCCGAAGCCGACCAGTCCGAGGGTCTTGCCGCCGATCTCGCGCCCCTGCGACAGCGCGTTGCGCGGCCATTGCCCGGCCGCCACGGCGGCGCTGGACTGGTAGGCGCCACGCAGCAGCAGCATTGCCGTCGCCAGCACGTACTCGGCAACGCTCAGCGCATTGGCGCCGGTGGCCGGAATGACCTGGATGCCCCGCGCCGCGCAAGCCGGCAGGTCGATGTTGTCGAGCCCCACGCCCAGCCGGCCGACGACACGGCAGCGCGACAGCGCCGCGAGCAGCTCGCCGCGCACCTGGGTGCGGTTGCGCACGACGATGGCATCGGCGGCGCTGGCCTCGGCCTGCAGGCGCCGCGGGTCGTCGACCAGCCCGGCGTCGTAGAGCACGTCGTGCTCTGCGGCCAGTTGCGCCACCGCGGGCGCGTCCATGAACTCGGTGACGACGACCCGCGCCATGCTCAGGCCGACTCGTACAGCCGCGTCATCACGAACTCGCGGTGCCCCAGCGCCTCGGCCGCGGTGAGGCGGCCGTTGGCGGTGCGCAGCATGCAGTCCAGCAGCTTGTCGCCGGCCTGGTCGAGCGTGAGCTCACGCTGCAGCAGGCCGGTGACGTCGACATCGACATGCTAGCTCATCGTGCGCACGGTGCGCGGGTTGGCGCAGATCTTGATGACCGGCAGGATCGGATTGCCGATCACGTTGCCTTGGCCCGTGGGGAAGAAGTGCACGGCGTAGCCCGAGGCCGCGCACAGCGTCACCATCTCGGCCGCGGCGCTGCTCGAATCCATGAACCACAGCCCCGGGTGGGTGGGCACCTCGGCCTTGTCGATCACGCCGTCGACCGTGCACTTCTTGCCGATCTTCTGGATGTTGCCCAGCGCCTTCTCCTCGATCGTCGTCAGGCCGCCGGCGATGTTGCCCTTGGTCGGCTGGCTGTCGGAGAGGTCGCTCGTCTTGTGGCGGTTGATCACGTCCTGGTAGCGGTTGAACATGAACATGAACTGCTCGCGCACGGCGTCGTTGGCGCAGCGCGCGGCCACGATCTGCTCGCCGCCGGTGAGTTCGGTGGTCTCGCCGAAGCACAGCGTGCTGCCCAGCGCGTGCAGCTTGTCGAAGGCGTCGCCGACCGAGGGGTTCGCGCCGCAGCCGCTGGTGGTGTCGCTCTCGCCGCACTTGGTACTGACCCAGAGCTCGTGGATGGCGCAGCGCTCGCGCTGCTTCTCGCTCGCCCACTGCACGTACTCGCGCGCGGCCTTGCTGGCGCGCAGGATGGTGTCGTGGTCGCCGTGCTGCTCGATGCCGAAGCCGACCACCGGCTTGCCCGTGGCCTTGATGCCGTCGACCACCTTCTGCGTCCAGCCGTCTTCGATGCCGATCACCACCACCGCGGCGACGTTGGGGTTGCAGCCGGCGCCGATGAGGGTGCGGAAGTGCAGGTCGAGGTCGGCGCCGAACTGCAGCCGGCCGTAGGGGTGGGGGATCGCCAGCGCGCCCTTGATGTTGTGCGCCACCGCCTCGGCGGCGGCGTTGGACAGGTCGTCCAGCGGCAGGATGATGACGTGGTTGCGCACGCCCACGCGGCCGTTCTCGCGCCGGTAGCCCAGGAAGGTGGTGTCCTTGGAGATGATGCTCATGGCGGCCTGACTCCTTACCAGCGCTTGGTCTTGATGTTGTGGACGTGGGCATGCTCGCCCACGCGGATCGGCGCCACGACCTTGCCCATGTCGATGCCGTACTTGATCACGGTGTCGCCGGGCGCCATGTCCTTCAGCGCCACCTTGTGGCCGATCGGGATGTCCTGCCGGGCCTGGACCTCGACCATGCGGTCCTCGTCCATGATCCAGCCCTTCAGCGCCATGCCGGCCTTGACGCCCTCGACCACCACCACCGCGACGCTGTCGTGGGCGTCGTGGAGCACGAAATGAATCATCGATGCCTCCTGTTGTTCACCGAGCCCGCGGGCCGAAGCGGGACGAGTATCCTGGGGCGGACGCCCGATGTCAACCAATTCATCTAGATGACCTGCATGGGCCAGCGGGCTCAGGCCGTCCCGTTGCACAGCACGATCTTGGGCGAGGCGGCGGCGCCGCGGTCGAGGTCGACGAAGGCCTGCGGCCCCTGCTCCAGGCGGCGCGCCTCGACCCAGGCCAGGTCGCCGAAGACGCCCTCGGCCAGTGCAGCCACCGTGGCGCGCAGGTCGGCCGTGGTGTAGGTGTAGGTGCCCAGCAGCGTGATCTCGGCCAGCGTGAGCCTGCGCATGTCGATCTCGCTCGCCCAGTCCTGCAGGCCCACGTGCATGATCACGCCGCCGGGCCGGTCCAACGCGTGCCCGGCTCGAAGCCTGGCGCCGCCGAGTGCGCGATGCGGCCGACGAACTCGTGCCCCAGCACGAGGCCGGGCTGGCGGCGGGGGTCCTTGCCGTGCCAGGCGTGCAGGTCCGAGCCGCAGATGCCCACGGCTTCGATCTGCAGCAGCTTCGAACGAGGGGCTCAGCGGGCCTTGAGCTTCGGGTAATTACTGTCTAAGTTGGTGGACACCTGGATTAGCCTGTTCCAAATGTATTGGAGTCAATCGCATCGGTTCTCGGTGCCTCAGAACAATTGAATCGACACCGGTCATACCCAGATACAGCAGGTCATACGCGGTCACATTCGCCATGATGGAGTCGCAATTGCCATTGCTCGAGCCCGCTCGACCGTTCAAAGCCCAGGTGTTGCCGTCAAAGCGAGAAGCTGGCTACGGTGCTCGCAAGAGTTTCAAGTTCGCTGCAAGTGCCAGCCGCCGCTCAGCGCTCAGCGCAGCAGCGCTGGCCTCAGCATTACTCGTCGGTTGCGGCGGTGGCGGTGGAGGCGGCAGCGCTTCGGGTAGCGCCGGGCCGTCAGCCGAGGGCGCCTACTCAGGCACTATCACGGGCAGCAGCAATGCATCCGCCTTCCAGTCTCTTGTCTTGGAAGACGGTCAACTCTGGGTGCTGTACGGCAACACCATCGGCGGCATCCTCTATGTCACTGGCCTCTTGCAAGGACAGGGTACATCGAGCAACGGGAGCTTCAGCGCGAGCAATTTGCGGGACTTTGGCGTCTATCCCGCCGCCGGGGCAAGCGTGACTGCAACCTACTCGGCGGGCAGCTCCATTTCGGGCACGATTACGGAAGGGTCCGTCAACGCTCAATTTAGCGGTACGGTGCCAGCCACGAGCTTTTACAACTACAACGCAAGTGCGCAGCTCTCCGGCATTTCAGGCAACTGGAGCCTGCAAAGCGGCTCAAGCCTGATTCAGGTAGGCATCAGCAGCAACGGCGCCTTTGTTGGGTCCGATCAACTGGGGTGTACCTTGACGGGCTCAGCAACGCCGCGATCAAGCGGCAAGAACGTGTTCAACGTCCAGTTGAATTTCGGCGGTGCGCCGTGCGCGATTCCTGGTGGCGCACTGGCAGGAATTGCAGTACTCACCAACCCGAACGGTGGCTCGACTTCTCAATTGATCATCGCCGCAACAGAT
>VFSW01006343.1_pt1 | contig 17401 bp, 8 predicted proteins | sample 5358111 | NCBI WGS metagenome assembly VFSW01 (sample SAMN11554181, study PRJNA540505) | mine drainage metagenome | isolation source: sediment from site ElyBrook_90M | place: USA: Ely Copper Mine, Vershire, VT | collected 2017
ACGATGACCAGCTCAAGGAGCGATTGAACGAGATTCTTCCCGAGGCCTATGCCGTTGTGAAAAACGCCTGCCGCCGCCTCTGGGGATCGGAAATAACCGTCCGCGGCCATCCGGCCAAGTGGGAAATGATTCCCTTCGATGTGCAACTTGTCGGCGGCGTTGCGCTGCATCAGGGCAAGATTGCCGAAATGGCGACAGGCGAGGGAAAAACGCTGGTGGCCACGCTGCCGGTCTTTCTCAACGCGCTGACAGGACGGGGCGTCCATATCGTCACTGTCAACGATTACCTTGCGGCGCGCGACGGCGAGTGGATGGGGGCGGTTTACAAATTCCTGGGTTTGACGGTCGGCTGCATCCTCCACGATCAAATGCCCTCCGACCGCCGCCAGCAGTACGCCTGCGACATTACTTACGGAACCAACGCCGAGTTTGGATTCGATTACTTGCGCGACAACGGCATGGCCAGCCGCAAGGAAGACCAGGTGCAGCGCGGCCACTATTTCGCCATTGTGGACGAAGTGGATTCGATCCTCATCGATGAGGCGCGCACGCCGCTAATCATCAGCGGGCCGTCGGTGGTGGCGATGGATAATCACTACGACCAATTCAAACCGGTCGTTGAATCCCTTGAGCGGGCGCAGGAAAAGCTTTGCTCGCGATTTATCGCCGAGGCCGAGGCGCTTCTCAAAAAACTTCATCCCGAGGACGGTTCCAATCCGGCCAACGCCGCCGAACTGGAGCGGGAAATCGGGCTGCTGCTTTTCCGCGTCAAATCGGGCAACCCGCGCTCGGTGGAGCTGGCCAAACTTCTCGAAGACCCCGATCAGCTCAAGCTAATGAACAAGGCCGAATTGGAGTTGCACGCCGATCAATCCAAAAAGGCGCTTTACGCCGAAAAGGAGGAGCTTTATTTCGCGATGGACGAAAAGAGCCATGACGCGGATTTGACGGAGAAAGGGCGCGCGTTCATGCGGCCGCAGGATCCCGACGCCTTCCTGCTGCCGGACTTGACGGTTAAATTCCACGAGATTGATTCCGGCGCGGAGACCGATCCCCGCAAACGCCTGGAATTGAAATCCAAAGTCCAGTCTGAATTCGAGGTCAAGGCGCTCCAGATTCACACGATTTCCCAGCTCCTCAAGGCCTACAGCCTTTATCAACTGGATGTGCATTATGTCATCGAGAACGGCAAGGTGGTGATCGTCGATGAGCACACGGGCCGCCCGATGTACGGCCGGCGCTGGAGCGAGGGTTTGCATCAAGCCGTCGAAGCCAAGGAGGGCGTCGAAATCGAGCGGGAAACCCAGACGCTGGCCACCATTACCATCCAGAATTATTTTCGCCTCTATAAAAAGCTCGCCGGAATGACGGGCACGGCCGAAACGGAGGCCAACGAGTTTTTGGACATTTACAAATTGGGCGTGATGATCATTCCGACGAATAAACCGGTCGCGCGCAAAGACGCCAACGACTCGGTTTACAAAACCAAGCGCGAAAAATTCAACGCCGTCCAAAAGGAGATAACCGCCATTCACAACCTGGGCCGGCCCATCCTGGTCGGGACGGTTTCAGTGGAGACCAGCGAGCAGGTTTCGCGCATGTTGAAAAAGGCGGGCATCATTCACTCCGTCCTCAACGCAAAATACCATCAGCAGGAGGCCGAAATCGTCGCCAGGGCCGGCCAGCGCGGCGCCGGCACCATCGCCACCAACATTGCCGGGCGCGGCACCGACATTAAACTGGGCGATGGCGTCGCAGCGTTGGGCGGCTTGCACGTCATCGGCACCGAACGCCATGAAGCCCGGCGCATTGACCGCCAGTTGCGCGGACGTTGCGCCCGGCAAGGCGACCCGGGTTCGTCCCACTTTTTCATTTCGCTTGAGGACGATTTAATGCGGCTGTTCGGCTCGGATAAAATTGTCAAAGTCATGGAGCGCGTCGGACTTGAGGAGGGCCAGGAGTTGGAGCACTTCATGCTCAACAAATCCATCGAGCAGGCTCAGAAACGCGTCGAACAGCACAATTTCCAAATCCGCAAGAGGACTCTTGAATACGACGACGTGATGAACAAACAGCGCGAAGTCATTTACGGCTTCCGCGACGAAGTCATCAACACCAACGACGCGCGCGACCGGTTGATGGACATCATGGAGGAGGTCGTCATCCGCAAAGTCGGCGAATTGACGGAGGAAAAAGCGGAGCCCGCCGATTGGAACGCGCGCGCGCTGGCCGACTGGGTCAATCTTAATTTTCCGCTCGGCCTGCCGGAGGAGGAGATCATCAAGGCCGCCAAGGCCGGCCACGAGGCCCCCGTGCCGGGATCGGCTTTTGACAGCCTTAGCGCGGCCCAATTTGCGGTGGCCCAGTTTATCTCCAAGGCGGTGCGCGACGCCTACGAATTGAAGATCAGCTTCGAACAACCCGAGGCGCTGAAATCCATCGAACGCTACACGATTCTCACGGCCGTTGACAAACTTTGGCAGGAACACCTTTACAGCATGGATAGTTTGCGCAGCAGCATCGGATTGCGCGCCTACGGCCAGCGCGATCCTCTCATTGAATACCAGGCGGAAGCCTTCAAAGTATTCGAGGAATTGATGAGCAGCATCAAAACCGAGATTTGCCACAACATCTTCCGCAGCGCCTCGAGCATGATGGCTTTTCAGCAATTCCTGCACAACATGCCGCAGAAAACCCTTCATCCCGACGCCGGCGCCTTCGGCGCCACCCTGACCGCCTCAACCGCGCCTCCTGCGGCCTCCGGCAGAACCGCCACCGCTTCTTCCGGCGGAAAAAATCCCAGCGACATGGTGGTGGAAGCCACCGAAGCCCTGGCCAAAGCCAGGCCGGTCCGCACCGGCCCGAAAGTAGGCCGCAACGACCCGTGCCCATGCGGCAGCGGCAAAAAATACAAACAGTGCTGCGGCAAGAATGGGTGAGGTCCTCGCGCAAAACGCGGCGCGGCGATGAAATCAGCCCAGGTGCGCGCCCCTGAATCAAACCTCCAGCCGATAAACCTGAACGCGACCCCAAGTCGGCCACAGGCCGTCTTTGCGTTGCGGCTGGCCGGTTGCGCCGGAAATAATGAGCCACTCGCCGTCGGCGGTGAAGCGGGCGTTGGTGATGCGCATTTTGGTGTCCAAAGAATACACAAGGTTGCCGTCCGCGGAGTTGAAAAGGGCGGCGTTCCAAGTGCCTTGGGCTTGCCGCCCGGCCATAATGAAGCGCGCGCCGTCCGGGTGCCAGGCTAATGTTTCCATAAGGCCGGAGCCGTGCTGGCCGTCCTTGATCTGGTCAAGTTTCCCGCCTTTCCGCCAGTCCCAACGCTGCCAGGTCATTTTTCCGTTGCCGGCCATGGGATCGGTCATTGGCCCCATGCCGCAACCCAAAAGCGATTTTCCGTCGGGAGCAAAGGCGAGTCCGTAGATGCCGCCGCAATAATGATGCGATTTGACCGTGCCCCAGGAAGTAAAGTCCGGCGAGGTCCATTGCGCCACCGGCGGACTGCCAGACTGGGACTGCAAATCCCACACGCGAACTTCGCCCATCATATTGGCGGCGGCGAGATACTGCCCGTCCGGGCTGAAGGCGCAGCTTGTGGCCGGCGGAGTGTGAGCAAAGGCGGCGACGCGGTCGCCGGTGGCGGTGTCAAAGACCTTCACGGACGGTTCCGTTTCCGCCGCCGGCTCATATTTCCAGCCGCCGGATATATATTGGCCGGTCGTCGCAGCCACGCGCCGTCCATCAGGTGACAAGGCGAGCTGCCAGTTCCAAAACTTGTGGGCCGATACGCGCCGCAGGCAGCGGCCGGTTTGCGCCTCATGCCACAGCAGCACTCCATCGTAGCCGCCGGATATTAGTGACTTGCCATCCGGCAACAGCACACAGCCGCTGGCGAAGGACGAGTGTTTTTCGTCAAACGGGTCCGCGTCGCCGGTGTCAAGGTCCACGCAGTAAATTGCGCCGTCCGCACAGGCAACGAACGCCTCGCTGCCATCCGGGGCGACGGCGAGACCCAGCGCGCCGGTAGGGAGTTTGGCTTCTAGCTCAAGGGTAAGCTTCATGGTTTTCAGGCCAGCAATTCCCGGATTGGTTCCGCATGGTTCTCCACGCGATGAAAGGTGGGCATGCCGGGAAGATCGTATTCGGCGTAAGGATCAATGCCGAGGGCGGAGAATATGGTGGCGAACAGGTTCTGCTCGTTGTAGGGCTTTTCAACGACCTCCACGCCGTCCTCGTCGGTCGCGCCGGTGACCACGCCGCGCTTCAAGCCGCAACCCGTCATCATCATGCTCCAGGCGTGGGGGTAATGGTCGCGGCCGCGGGCGGCATTCATCCACGGACTCCGGCCAAATTCGCCCATCGCAATGACCAGTGTGCTGTCCAGCAGCCCGCGTTGCTCAAGGTCGGTGACAAGATGGAACAGGACCCGGTCCAGCTCCGGAACCAGCATTTGGTGGATTTCGTGCTGGAAGATGTGATTGTCCCAGTTCATGCCGTTGGCCACCATGACAAAGGGCGCGCCATGCCCGACAAGATTTAGCGCCATGAGCGAGTGCTGGGCAAAACTGCCGGGGCCGTAACGTTCGCGATCTTTGGCGGGCAGCTTGTTCAAATCGAATAAGTCGGCGCTGGCGGTCATGCCTTTGAGCCGGTCGAAAGCCGCATTTTGACTGCGCGCCACGGCGCTCTTGCGGCCGCGCTCGTATTTTGCGGTCAGGAAATGCCGCAACGTTTCGCGCGATTCACGGTCGTGTTGCGGAATGCCTTCCGCCGCGCCGCCGAGGAATTGGGTGTAATCGCCGCCCAAGCGCACCGGCGCATATTCCGCGCCGAGCCAGCCGGCCCAGTTTCCCGCCTTGAAAGTCTCGAATTCGTTGCCACCGGGAATCGGGTCCAGGAAAACGAAATTCGGGATCGGCGAGTCCAACTGCCCCATCGCCTGCGCGCACACGCTGCCCAGCGTGGGTCTTGTAAATCCGGCGCGCTCCGGGTTGCCCTTTTGCAGCAGCGTAATGGCTTGCAGGTGCTCCGACTGCGCGGTTTTCATGCTGCGGACGATGTTCAGCTTGTCCGCGATGCCCGCGCAACGCGGCAGGAGCGAGGAAAAATGTGTGCCTGGAACCTTCGTGGGGATGCTTCCAAATGGGCCGCCGCCCGGCCTGCCGGGCTTGGGATCCCACGTTTCAAACTGGCTCGGCGCCCCGCAAAGCCACAGCAGGATGCAATGTTTCTGGGCCTTCTTTGTCTGCGCCGCGAAAAGCGGATTATGAAAGAGGCCCGTAAAACTCGCCACGCTCGCCAGCGCGCCGCCCGTCAGCCCTTTGATAAAAAGCCGCCGATGGAACCGATGCTCGTCAACGCGGCAGGCGCCGGGCCTCTGTTGTCCGTCTTTTAATTGCGGCACGCCGCATTGGCCGGGGAATGTATGTGGGGAATCAAGACTCATCATCACGGCATGGTTAAGAATTCGGCGCTCGTCATCATCGCCCAAAGCATATCACGGTCCGCTTCGACGGGTTGTTTGGAGCGCGACTTCAGGAAAGCCCTGGCTTGGGACGCCTCTTCGGCATCCGGCAAGCGCGCATAGGTTGCGAGGAACGCCTCCCGCACGCATGCCCCCGGATCGCGCAGGGCAGAGAGGCGTGTCACGGTGCCGGCAGAGTTGGTCGTGAGGATTCCTGCCAGCAAGGGGGAATTGGCGAGAAATTGCGCCTGCTGGTAGGTGGCGTTGTAATCCTTCGGAAGCACGTCGGGCAAAGCGGCGATGGCGGCGCGGCGGAGCGGATCGTCCGTAGGCGGCAGGCCGGCCGCGATGCGCCAGGAGCGGGCGAGTTGTTCAGCCGAAAGCGGACGTTCAATGGCGCCCGCGAAGGCTTCGGGCGGCGCTTCCCCGGTTCCCAGCGCATACACCCGGCTGAGCACAATGCCTTTGACTTCGCGGCGGACGTCGTACTTATGGGCCGCGAAATCCTGCGCCAGCCAGTCGAGCAACTCCGGATGGCTCGGCGCGTTGCGCGCGTTCATTTCGTCGGCGGGCTGCACGATGCCGCGTCCGAGAAAAGCCGCCCACATGCGATTGACAAACGCGCGGGCGAGCAGGGGATTATTATGCGTGACGGCGTCGGCAAAGGCGGCGCGGCGGGAGAATTTCGGGACCCGGACTTTTGCCTTGGGGTCAACGTATTTGTCATCGCCATCCTCCTCCTTTTGATCGGCGGCGGGGCGATCCTCCTTAATCGTGCCGCCGCTCAGAAGCGTCATGATCGCGGGTTGAGATTCCTTTTTTAGATTGGTGAAATTGACAAACCCACCGACCGCGGACTCCGCGACGTCGGCGCCGCCGTCGACATTTTTTGAACGGTTGTAGGCGGCCACCAAGCCCCAATAGTGCGCCTGCTTGATCTCGCGGGCCAGAGGGTGGTTGTGGCACTGCGCGCAGTTGATCTTTGTGCCGTAAACCAGCGGCGCGACGGCCTCGGCAATCGCCTGGTGGTCGTTGCGACGCTCATATAGAAACCAGGAGGCTCCGTTGTCTTCCGGCTGGGTGGGGCGCGCCAGCAAAATTGCGCGCACCATGTCATCCCACGGGCGATTGGTCCGGAAACCGTTTTCGAGGAACGCCCACCAGCCATTTTTCTTGCGCTGGTCCTCACCCCGCGTGCGTTTGGGGCGCCCCATGAGAAAGACATCCCAGAGTTCGCGCATCCGCACCGGAAATTCCTCCGACGCCAGCAGGCGGTCAACCAGAGCCGCGCGCCTGGAGTCCGCGGGCGCTTCGAGAAACGCCTGCAACTCCGCCGGTGTGCAAATGCGCCCGGCCAAATCAAGATAGACACGGCGACACCAAATGCGCTCATCAACCGCGGCGGCCGGCTTGACCTTGCGCTCCCGCCACCCCTCGGAGACAAGCGTGTCAATCGCCTGCGTAATGGAATCAAACTGACGGGGTGCGCGCGGCTTGGACGCTGGTTCAACCGCCGCCGCGCTCATCGCGGCGATCCATTCACGAACTGTTTTCCGATCCGCCTCCGCAATTTGCTTCTTAGGCGGCATGTGCTGCTCGGCGTCGGGGGCAAGATTTTTGTAAAGCTGGCTGTCCTGCGGTTTGCCGGGCACGATAACGATGCCATCGTCGCCGCCTTTCATCAGCGCTTCGACGGTGTCCATCTCAAGGCCGCCCTTTTGTTGGAGGGGGCCGTGGCACTTGACGCAGTTTACATCGAGGAGCGGCTGCACCTTGCTCGTCCACAGCCCGGCGGCATCTGTCGCGCCCGCGATTTGGGCGGCGGCAAAAAAGCCCCAGAGAGCAAGGACTGCTTTACGGCGCATATCAGGATTTATTTTACATGTATGGGACGAATCTGCGCAATGAACTCTTCAAACAAAACCGGGATTTTGGAGCGGGGCCGGTCCTTGAAACGGCTGTTTCATCTCTCATTTTCCGGTTTGACCGCCTCCGTCGGAGGAACCACCTGCATGATCACCACGGCGCTGCTGCAACCCCATGAATACCTCCGACCCGGCGGCGTCGGCTGCGGCCAGCGGCACCAGGAAAGGTTGTCCGGCGAGCGGCGTGCTTGCCATGCGGCTTCGGCGTTCTTCTGCAACCACGGCTCGAAGGCGGCTTGCTGGCCGCGCTCCTTCACGAACCGCGCAATCCATCGAGCGCCAATTCCGTTGAAACCGCCGCCGTCGCCGTTCTCTCCGGAAGCGGGCAAAAACCCGTCGTGACACAGTTGGTTCATGGTGAAGGCCGCGGCCAGCCGCGCCTCGTTGGTATAACCGAGCAAGTTTGCCGCGCCCACGAATGTGCCCTGGTTATAGGTCAGCGCCATGCGACGCACACGCCCGCTCAGGTTAATGTTATCGGAAACCCGCCCCGTCTCCGAATCAAACAAAGTGGCGCGTTCCCAAAGGAAAAGGTTCGTGGCCGTCGTGAAGTAGGCGCCGTCACCCGTCGCCCGGCCCAGCAGAAAGGCCGCGATGGCCCCGGGCCCGTTCACACAGGCATTCTTGGAGCGGTTATCCACTTTCCACCACAGGCCGCCACCCAGGTTCGTTGACGCGGCCCGCGCATGGCACAGGTCGAAGTTACTCCGCGCCACGTCGCGGAACTCAGGATTGCCGGTGAGCAGGTGCGCCCGCGCGCAGGCGATGACCATCCACATGATGTCATCATTGAACGGGTTGCGGGACCAATTCGTGCCGTGGTCGGCAACGAATCCGCGAAAAAGGTTGGTGAACATGACAAGCTGCCGCGGATTGGTCGTCCGTTCGTAAGCGTCCAGCACCATCTCCATCTGCTCGGCCCACATCCAGAAATCAGCTTTGCCTCCTTCGGTGTCTTTTGTGAACCAGGCGCGACCATCCTTTACCCGGTAAAAGGCCTTGGTGTGGGCCTCGAACAGCGTGTCCGCATCCGCCGCCGTGAACGCCCGGGCCGTCGGCGCCCCGCAACTCAACAGGAGGCAAAATACAGAAATCCAGGCGGCGCCAACCCGCCCCAGCCCGCCTGAATTCGCGTGCGCAAACCTCAAACGCGCCAACATCGCTCTAAGGAGTCTTTTGAGTCTTTTCATAACGTCGGGTATTTCTCCGATAACATCGGCGACACCGTAAGCACCTCACCGAGATTGTCAAACCCGCAACCCATGTCGCCCCCGGCGCAAGCGCGACCGTGCGGTTAAAATCTATCCGAATGAAATCCAACCAGCCGGGCCATCGCCGGCGCCCGGGTGTCGCCACGAGTTTGAAGCTTGGAGCTTGCGGCTCGACGCTTGAAGTTTTTCTGGATTTTGGATTTTGGATTTTGAAGGTTCCCAACAGTTGGGCCGCGCGTGTTGAAAAACTGCCGCGATGCGCCCATCATCAACCGGGAACCGATTAGGGACTTGACCGCCACAGACAAAATCCTCACTCTCGACAGCCAATTGAAAGCCCTGAACCGATACCTTCTCGTTTTCCCTCTGTTCCTGGCATTTCAGAAGGGCCTTGAGATTCCAGTCGCGGCCCAGCCGTCAAACCTCCAAGCTTACCGCAAGTATGCCCTGACTCACCTGGGAGATGTCGCGCACGGCTTAAAGCTTTTTAACAACGAGCAGAAACTCGCCTGTTCGAAATGCCATTCGGTGGATGGCCGCGCCAGCAAAGCCGGCCCCGATTTATTCGCGGTGGGAGACAAGTTCGGGCGGGGCGACATCATCGACGCCATTTTGACGCCCTCGGCCACAATCGCTCCAGGCTACGGCACAATCATCGTGGAAACGAAAGCGGGAGACCAGTTTCAAGGCATCCTGAAGCGGAAGGCGGACGCGGGAATACAACTGATGGGCGCGGACGGCAAATTGGTTTCGGTCGCGACGTCCGAGATTAAGGAACAACGGGGCAGTTCCGTCTCGCTAATGCCGGAAGGATTGCAGGCGGGTCTCTCATTCCAGGAGTTCGCCGATCTAATCGAGTATCTGACCACGTTGAAACAACCGGAATCCACGCTCGCCAGCAATCACGGCATGCCGAGCGTCATCCCTCCTCTTGCGGAACCGGTGGATGCGCGGCCATTCTTCACCAATAGATTTAAGCTCCCACGTTCCAATGTTCAGACTGGCCTGACCTCTCTTCGCCAAGTCCCCGGGCTCGGCAATGTCTTTCTCGTCCTGCACCAGAAAGGGATGATTTGGAGAATGGAGAAAACCGCGAGCGGCGAGGAAAAAACTGTGTTCGCCGATCTCACCGGCGAAGTCTTCAGCGACCGCGGCCCGAATGGATTGCTCGACGCGGCGTTTCATCCGCAATTTCGCCGGAACCGGAAATACTACCTCTTTTACCAGGTGTTCGAGGACGGCAAAGTCACCACGCATATTGTCGAGAAACAGTTTGCCGCCGACTTTAAAGGAGACTCCGGCAAACCGGCGCGCCTGCTTATGAAGATCGTCAGCGTCGCCGAGGATCACAGCGGCGGATGCCTGCAATTTGGGCCGGACGGCTTTCTTTACCTCGGGATGGGAGACACCGGCCCGCAAACCGATCCCAACGGCCACGCGCAAAATCTGCATCTGTTGCTTGGAAAAATGATGCGAATCGATGTGGACCACGAGCAAGCCGGCCTGCCCTACTCCATTCCGACGGATAATCCGTTTTGCGGGCAGGCAGGTGTGCCGCCAGAAATCTGGGCATACGGCCTCCGAAATCCCTGGCGCTTCAGCTTCGACCGCCTCAACGGCGAACTCTGGCTGGGCGATGTCGGGCAGGATCGGGTGGAAGAAGTGGACATAGTGCGTCGCGGCAAAAATTACGGGTGGAATGTTTACGAGGCCTTTGAGCCGTTCTCCAACCAGTACCGAAAAGAAGGCCAAACTTACACAATGCCCTTCTTCGCCTACAGACGCAAATACGGCGCCTCGGTCACAGGCGGATATGTTTATCGTGGCGACAAAAACTCTTCATTCTATGGTGTTTACGTCTGCGGTGATTACGTGTCCAAACGCATCTTCGGGTTGACACAGGAAAACGGCGTTTTGAAAATGGCGCGCCAAATCGGGGCGATCCCGCAAGCCCTCGTGTCGTTCAGCCAGGATGAATCGGGCAATCTTTACGCCGTCGGTTACCAAGGCACGATTTACCAGCTTGATTTCACAAAAACTCGATTCGAGTGACGAGAATGATTTTCCGGCCGCCTTGGCAAGTCGAATTTATGCGCTTGCATTGAAGCCGGGTCTGTGTTTGCCTCTTAAGAAGACCATGCGTCCAAGCCGCGTCAATTTTGGTTTTGGCCGGACTCCGAAAGCAGTCACGACAGCTTTCGCTGTTGTGCTGGTGCTCGCTTTGGGCGCATTTGCAGTCAACCCCTCGCTGCACCAGCGCTTGCATACGGATAGCGACCATCCTGGTCACTTCTGCGTCATATCGGCATTCGCCTCGGGGCAGTTGAGCTGGGCTGAGACGATGGTCGTTGTCATCACCACCTGCGGTGTCCTTGTCCGCGGCGTCTGCCTCCGGGATACTCCGTTGATTTCGTACTTGGATTTTTACTTCTCGCCCAACCGCGCTCCGCCGCCGCCATAGTTCCTTCCGCCGTTTATTTTCCAGCGTGACCGCCCTGCCTTCGCGGCATGGTATCACGCGGATCAATAACCCCTTTGTGGCAAAGAGATGAGAATTTCGGAGTCGGGCTGCGCCTTGAGTGTCGCAGCGCCGGCGAGACAGACAAGTAATTCATGAATCCTAAACCCGGACTTCCGGCTTGGCGGCGCCGCGCCCCCAATCCGCCGAGTTCCATGCGAATGATGTCAATTTTTAAACCACACGTCACGGTTGCGCCTTTGATCATGGCTTTCCTGGCCTTGGCAGGCTGCGCGGTGGGGCCAAATTTCAAGCGGCCTGCCAGCCCGCCGGAGAATAGTTATACCGCCATCCCGCTCAAGAGCACCGACGGCACGCCCAACGTTGCGGGCGGGGAGGCGCAGCGTTTCGTTGAAGGGCTGGAGATTCCCGGGCAGTGGTGGGCCTTGTTTCACTCGGAGCCGCTCAACGAGCTGATCCAACGCGCGCTCACCAACAATCCCAGCCTCAAGGCGGCGCAGGCGGCGCTGATTGCGGCGCAGGAAAATGTGATGGCCCAACGGGGCGCTTATTTTCCCCATATCGATGGATCCTTCGCCGCCAGCCATCAGAAGCAATCTGATTTGCTGGCGCCGACGCCGAACGAGAATCTGTTTCAATACAATCTATTCACTCCCCAGGTGAGCGTGTCGTACGTGCCCGATGTTTTCGGGCTGAACCGGCGCACTGTCGAGGCTTCCAAGGCGCAGGAACAAGGGCTGCGATTTCAGATGGTCGCCACGTATCTCACGCTAAGCGCCAATGTTGTCGTCGCGGCCATTCAGGAGGCGTCGTTGCGCGCGCAGATTGAAACGACACGCGAGATCATCGGCATCAGCTCGAACATGATTGAAATCGTGCAATACCAGTATGCAAAGGGTTATGCCAGCGGGCTGGATTTCGCCGCGCAGCAATCGCAACTCGCCCAGATGACCGCCACGCTCCCGCCGCTCATCAAACAATTGGCCCAGCAACACGACCTTCTGGCGGTCTTGGCCGGGGATTTCCCGAGCGCCCAGAACGGCGAAGTCTTCGATCTTTCAAAATTGAAATTGCCGGACGAACTGCCGGTGAGCCTGCCTTCCAAGCTTGTCGGACAACGCCCGGATATTCTCCAGGCCGAGGAGAACCTGCACGCGGCCAGCGCGCAGATTGGAATTGCCATCGCAAACCGGCTTCCAAACATCACCCTTGCCGCCAACGCCGGCAGCACGGCCCTGAGTCTGGACCCTCTCTTCACCTCCGGCTCCAGCTTTTGGGGAGTGGGCGGCACACTCGCCCAACCCATTTTTGAGGGAGGCACTCTGCTCCATCTGGAACGCGCCGCCAAGGCCGCGTACATCGAGGCCGTGCAGCAATATCGCAGCACGGTCCTGACGGCATGTCAAAATGTCGCCGACACGCTCAACGCGCTGGAACAGGACGCCGCCGCTCTCAGGACGGCGGCCGAGGCCGACGCCGCCGCGAAAGTGACCCTGGATCTTTCCCAACAGCAGTGGCGGGTGGGCTACGGGCGCTACCTGGCTTTGCTGAACGCGGAGCAAACCTACCAGCAAGCCCAACTCAACCTTATTCAGGCCCAGGCCAATCGTTTTGCCGACACCGCCGCGTTGTTCCAAGCCCTCGGCGGCGGCTGGTGGAATCAGGCGGACCTGACAAAGAAGTGCCCATGAAAAACACACTTTTGGATCGAATGCCGCCCCGGCTTTGCGCGGAGTTCGCGCGCGCCGTCGCGACCGTTTTAGCCGCCGGATTCACGGCGATCCTGCTGGCGGCCTGTTCACCCCGCGCCGACAGCCACATTGAGACATCCTCCATCACACCCGGCAATATCACACTAACCGCGGCGCAACAGCAGAACGTCCATCTCTCCGCCATCGCGCTTTCCAAGTTTCACAAGACCGTCGATACGACGGGCACCGTTGACTTCGACAACGATCAGGCGACAACCATTCTGGCGCCGATGTCCGGCCCGGTGTCACGGATTTTGGTGTCGCTCGGCGATCATGTCACGGCGGGGCAGCCGTTGGCCGAGGTGGATTCGCCGGACTTTGCCATCGCCATCAGCACTTACCGAAAGGGGCTTGCCACGTCCAAAATCACTCGCGAGCTCGCCGAACAAGACCAGGACCTGCTCGCCCATCATGGCATCAGCCTGCGCGAATCCGAGCAGGCAAAAATTGACGCCACCAACGCCCAAGCCGACACCGAAGCCGCCCTTCAGCAGCTTGTTTCACTCAAAGTGGATCCTGAGACCATCAAGGCCATCGAAGCGGGGAAGGCAACGGCGCGTGTCCCGGGCCTGATTCGTTCCCCAATCGCCGGCACCGTGGTGGACCGGCCTGTCACCCCCGGAGTGCTTTTGCAGGCGGGCATGACCCCTTGTTTCACCGTCGCCGATCTTTCTCGAGTCTGGGTCATGGCGCACCTGTTCGGACCGGACCTTGGTTCGGTGGACCTGGGCGATCCGGCCGAAGTGCTGACGGGCGCCGGTTCGGAGAGCTTCGCCGGCACTGTGGATTACATTTCGGCCGTGGTGGACCCGGACACCCGCTCCGTCGCCGTTCGCGTGGTTGCCGATAATCCGGGCGACGCCCTGAAGAGGCAGATGTATGTCCGTGTGCTGATTCATTCAAAGAAGGAAACTTCCGGGCTGTTGGCGCCGGTCTCGGGGATTTTGCGCGACGAGGAAAATCTGCCCTTCGTTTATGTTGTCCAGCCTGATGGCAGCTTCGCGCGGAAAGGCGTGACGCTGGGCTATCGCGACGGCAATCAGTACGACATCACCTCCGGTCTCAAGGCCGGGGACCGGGTGGTGGCGGATGGCGGGCTGTTTGTCCAATTCATGCAAAACCAATGAGCGAGAATCCGCCGCCACCCCAATCCGCGCCGCGCACGGCCTCGATCATCAACCGGATCGTGGCCTCGTCGATGCGGCAGCGTTTTCTGGTTGTGCTCCTGATAGGGCTGCTGGTGGGCGCCGGGGCCAGGTCGCTCAACCGGCTGCCGGTGGATGCGTATCCGGATCTTTCCCCGCCCATGGTCGAGATCATCACCCAATGGCCTGGACTGGCGTCCGAGGAGGTGGAACGGCTCATCACCGTGCCCATCGAAGTGGAGATGAACGGCATCCCGCGCATCAGCGTGATCCGCTCCATTTCTCTTTACGGATTGTCGGACGTCATCCTGACCTACGAAGACGGCACGGATATTTATTTTGCGCGGCAGCGGGTTTATGAGCGCATCGCCGATCTGAGCCTGCCCACCGGGGTGACGCCGTCAGTCGCCCCCATGTATTCGCCTTCCGGCTTGATCTATCGCTATGTCCTGCAAAGCCCCGACCGTTCGCCGATGGAGCTTAAAACGATGGATGACTGGGACGTGCAACGGCAGTTCAAATCCGTCCCCGGCGTGGCCGATGATTCCGGCCTGGGCGGCGAGACCATGCAATATCAAGTGGTGCTGGACCCGGCGAAGACCGCCGGGGCCGGCCTTTCCGTCGCGGCCATTGCCACCTCGCTGGGGGCCAACAACGGCAACGCCGGCGGCGGATTCTATTCGCAAGGCGGCCAGTTTTATTACGTGCGCGGCCTGGGGCGGCTGGTCACGCCGGAGGACATCGGGAATGTGGTGTTGACAGAGCATGACGGAACCGCGGTGCTGGTGAAGGACATCGGAAAGGTGGTCATCGGCAGCGCGCCCCGCCTGGGCCAGTTCGGCTACATGGACCAGGATGACGCGGTGGAAGGGGTGGTCCTGATGCGCACCGGCGAGAAAACGCAGAGCGTCTTGAAAGCCGTGGAGGCCAAAACGAAGGAGCTTAATGACAAAATCCTCCCCAAGGATGTCAAAATCCTCCCCTTCTATGACCGCAGCGATTTGATTGCCGTGACGACCCGCGTGGTGGAGGACAACCTGCTGCGCGGCATGGCCCTGGTCGTCATCATCCTCATCTTTTTCCTTTATGATATTCGCGCCGGCTTGATCGTGGCCACGGCCATCCCGCTGGCCATGTTGTTCGCCTTTATTTGCCTGGACCTCAAAAATGTCTCCGCCAACCTCCTTTCCATCGGGGCGGTGGACTTCGGCATTCTGGTGGATGGCGCGGTGGTCATGGTGGAGAATATCTTCCGCCGGGTGGCGGCGCGCGCGGGCCAGCCGCTCCGCGTCCGGGAAGTCATCGTGGAGGCCGCCGCGGAGGTTGACCGCCCGATTTTTTACGCCGTGGCGGTGATCGTGGCGGGGTTCCTCCCCATTTATGTGTTGTCCGGGCCTTCGGGCAAATTGTTCACTCCCATGGCCGACACAATGATCTTCGCGTTGATCGGTTCGTTGGTCGTCACGCTCACCTTTTTGCCGGTGCTTTGTTCCTGGGCCTTGCGCAAAGGAGCGCGGGAACGGCGCAATCCCCTTTTCGAGGCCGTCAAAGCGGCCTACATCACCGGCCTGGATTTTTGCCTGGCGCATCCGTGGTTTGCCACGATCGCCAGCGCCCTGGTGCTGGCCGCTTCGCTGCTGCTCATTCCGTCGGTCGGCGCGGAGTTCATGCCGCAATTGGACGAAGGGGCGCTCTGGGTGCGCGCCACGATGCCCTACACCATTTCCTTTGAGGAATCGTCAAAGATTTCCCCGGAAATTCGAAAAATTCTCCGCTCCTTTCCCGAAGTCACCATCGTCGCCGACGAGCATGGCCGCCCGGACGACGGCACGGACCCCACCGGCTTTTTCAACTGCGAATACTATGTGGGCCTCAAGCCCTACGCCCAATGGAAGGGCGCCTATCGAACAAAGCCCCAGTTGATCGAGGCCATCAACCAAAAACTCCAGGCCTTTCCGGGAATCATTTTCAACTACACCCAGCCCGCCGAGGACGCGGTGGACGAGGCGGAAACAGGCTTGAAAAGCTCGCTGGCCGTGAAGGTGTTCGGGGCGGACTTGAATACGCTGGAAAGCAAGGGCAAAGCCATCAAGAAAGTCGTGGAACAAGTGCGCGGCATCAAAGACGTGACCCTCGTGCAGGAGTTGGGCCAGCCGAGCCTGGCGGTCAACATCAACCGCGCCAAAATCGCCCGTTACGGCTTGAACGTCGCAGACATCAACGGATTGATCCAGGCCGCCATCGGCGGCACGGCGGCCACCCAGGTGGTGCAGGGCGAAAAGCAGTTCGATCTGGTGGTCCGCCTGGCCGAACCGTACCGGGGCACACCCGAACAAATCGGCGGCATTCTCGTGGCCACCCCCGGCGGCCAGCAGGTCCCCCTCCGGGAATTCGCCGACATCCATGTGGAAAACAGCGCCGCCTTCATTTATCGCGAAAGCAATTCCCGCTACATCGGCGTGCAATTTTCCGTGGAAGGCCGCGATCTGGCCGGGGCGGTCAACGACGCCCGGGCGCAGGTCAAGGCGGCCGTTGCGTTGCCGGAGGGCTATTACCTGGATTGGGGCGGCGAATACACCGAATACACCTCGTCGCGCGCCCAACTCCGCATCATCCTGCCCCTGACGCTGTTTCTTATTTTCCTGCTCCTCTTCGCCCTCTACAGCAACTTGAAGTTCCCGTTCATCACGGTGCTGGGAGTATTATTGACAGCGCCGGTGGGCGGGATCATCGCCCTTTGGCTGACGCGCACCCCCTTCTCCGTCTCGTCGGGCATCGGCTTTCTGGCCTTGTTTGGCGTTTCCGTGCAAACGGCGGTTGTCTATATTTCCTGCGTCAACGAACTGCGCCGCGACGGCCGGGGCATTGCCCAATCCACCCGGGAGGGGGCCATCCTGCGGCTGCGGCCCATTATGATGACCGCGTTGGTGGCGGCGCTGGGGCTGCTGCCGGCGGCGATGGCCACGGGAGTCGGCACCGATTCCCAGCGCCCCTTCGCCCTGGTGATCGTGAGTGGACTTTTCACGCGTCTTTTGATAAGTATTTTCCTCATGCCAGCCCTCTACCTGCTTGTCGCCCGTTCCGGAGATCGCCTGGAAGTGTAGAACCGAGTCGGCCTGGAACTTTCCGAGTAACTGTTCAGGTGGGGCCGCCTCGCCGAGGAGTCCGGGGGGCGAGCAATTGCGCCGCTGAACGTGGCGCGGACGGCTCGGCGAGCCGTCCCTGCCTAAATAGTTACCTTTCCGAAACGTCAAGGCTCTGAGCGACGCACAGAACGTGCCGTTGATTACATCCATCCAGCGAGGGTGAAACCGGCGTCTCGCCGGTCGATTTTTGCGGGTGGCCAAAATCAGTATTAATGGCTGTAAACACGGGCATTTTTACCCAAATAACCACGCCATATCCCCCGCGGCGGGATAGACG
>VFSW01006344.1_pt1 | contig 17399 bp, 17 predicted proteins | sample 5358111 | NCBI WGS metagenome assembly VFSW01 (sample SAMN11554181, study PRJNA540505) | mine drainage metagenome | isolation source: sediment from site ElyBrook_90M | place: USA: Ely Copper Mine, Vershire, VT | collected 2017
CGGCTACGGCTGCGGCGGGTGCGGCGGGGTTGCGGTTGTCCCTGTCGTTTATGTTCCCGTCGTCAACTACGGGTGCGGCTGCTAGGCGGCGCCGGGGCGTTTTCCTCAGCCGTCATGTCCCAAGACGTGTGTGGCCGGGCCAAGCGGACAAGCCCGGCCATGACGGATCATGTGCGGCTGGCGCGTACCCGCGCGATTGCGGCGTTGAGTTCGCCGCCGAAGATGAAAATCCAGGCGCTGTAATAGAGAAACACCAGCGCGATCATCGCCGACGCGAGACCCGCATAGTAGGTCACGTAGGTGTAGGCGAAATCGGCGAGATAGCGCCCGAAGCTGAACCCGCAGGCGAGCCACAACACCAAGGTCGCGAGAATGCCCGGCCACACCTGGCCGAGCTGCCGCCGGCCGGCCGGCAGCCACAGGTGCAGGATCACCAGCGAACCCGCGATCACCAGGCCGCCGATGCCGAAGCGGGCGATGTCATAGTGGGCTTTGAGCGGTTCCATCCACGGCGCGTAGGCGACGGCGGCCTGGAAGATCAGCGGGCCGAGCACCACCAGAAACGCCAGCGCCAGAAATGCGATCGCGCTGACCAGCACGTAGCCGATCGATTCAAGCCGCAGCAGCCACCAACTGCGCTGCTCGGTGAGGCTGTAGGCGCGGTTTAATCCGATGCGCAGGCTTTCGACGCCGCTGGAAGCAAAATACACGGCGAACACCGCGCCCAGCGTCAGCACGCCGCCGCGTGTGGTGGTGAGCACATTGTGAATTTCGCTGGCGAGCGGGGCGGCTACCTGCTGCGGCCAGACCGCGAACATCAGGCGCGCGACTTCGTTGGCCAGATTGGCGGAGTCGATGAAGCCGGCAAGCGCCGTCACCACGATCAGGAACGGAAACATCGCCATCAGAATCGACAGCGAGATGTGGCTCGCGATCGCCCAGCCGTCATCGCGGCTGAAGCGCAGGAACGCCTCGGTGATGACGTGAAAGCACAGGCGGGCGGTGTGCAATGCGGGCGGCCTCTGCGGCGGTGGCTGGCGCGATCTAAATAGTCGATTTCGCGCCGCCCGCGCAAAGGCCCAGGCAGGTCGCCGCCGTCGATTTTCACGCCATTACCACGTTCTTTTCCGCCAGCGGCGACGGCGCGGCTATTTGGCTTTTTCGTATGGATAAATCGCTTCGCCGGTTTTCTGGTCAGGAGGATACACCACGGTCTGATAGCTCATGCCCCGCCAGGTTTCGAGGTTCGCGGCGTCGGTGATGTCGTGATATTGAACCTGCATGAGCGCGGGTTTGGTCCACTCGCCCTCCGGACCGAAACTGATGTCGCCGATGATGGTGTGGACCTCGTTGTGGTGCAGCCAGCCGGCGATCTTGGCGTCGTCGAAGCTCTTTGCGCCTTCGACGCCTGCCGCGAGTACCTGGAAATCGGCGTAGCCCCAGCCGCCGAGATAATAGCCGAGGGGATCGACGCCGGCGTCCTTGGCGCGCGCCTGGTATTTATCGAAAAACGGCTTGGCGCGCGCCATCAGCTTCGGCGACGGCACCCAGGTTTCGTAATTGATAAAGCCGTTAAGCTTCGACTTGAGACGGTCCTTGAACACGGTCGCCTGCAGGCCGACCATTTCGCCGCCGATCATCTTTGGTTTGAAGCCGAGCTCGTTGACCGTTTGCACAATTCCGACCGAGCTCAGCGGATAAGAGCACACCACCACAATGTCCGGGTTGGTGGCGGCGGCGCCGCGGATAACCGGCGCAAAATCCGTCGTGCCGGGCGGAAAGCTTTTGTCGTAAACGACCTTCATGCCGTGCTTCTTGGCGTTGATCTCGGCGCTGTCGGCGCCGTTGTGGCCGAACTCGGAGTCTTCCGAAATGATCGCCACCGTCTGCGGCTTCGGGTTTTGCGCCGCGGCCACTTCGAAAAAGCCTTCGGCGGAAGAAACCTTCGGGTCCGGGCCGTACGGCACCATCGAAAAATAGTTCGGATAGTGAAAATGGCTGTTCACCTCGAGCGCGAACAGACCGATCATCACCTTTCCCTTGGGCATGACGACGGGGAAGGCCGGCGCCACCAGATTGGTCCCGTAAGGACCAATAATCAGATCGACTTTGTCAACGTCGAGCAGCTTGGCGTAGATGCCGGGCACGTTGGACGGGTTCGACTGGTCGTCGTAGACGACGAGTTCGACCTTCCGGCCAAGGAGCCCGCCCTTGGCGTTGATTTCTTCCTCCCAGATCCTGGCGCCAAGCAGCGCCTGCTTGCCGTTGGGTGCAAGCGGCCCGGTCTGCGAGAAGCCGAAACCGATCCGGATCGGATCGTCGGCCACGGCGGGTCCGGCAATGACAAGTCCGGCGAGCATGAGCGCACTCAGTCCGGCCAGGTTGTTGGCCGGGAATCCTCGCAGTCTCTCTCGCATCGTTAGCTCCCCTGGTAGTGTTGGTACGGCTTTCTTGACCGCGGCCGATGTTTCAAGCGTGCCGATGTGCGTGAGCGTGGATTTGACCACGCTGTCGGTCGCGAAAGTCTGACATCATCTCGAACAGCGCGAAAATGTCCGGCTCGGTGTGCTCGTCCTTGAACTCCCGGAACAGATTCCACACCGTCACGACGATGCGCTCCGCGTCCGCCCAATCGACGTAGCGTCCAAGCGGAATGTCGAACGCGGCGTCGCGCGCATTCATGCCCTTGTCGTAACGCTTGCGGGCTTCGTCGATGACGAATTGCAAATAGCCGCGCATGTCGCGCACGGCCTGCTTGTCGGCAATCGGTCCATGACCCGGCACGACTATGTCGACGTCCATCGCCAGGATGCGATCGCAGGCGCGCACCCAGTTGGACACCGGGCCCGCCCAGGCGATCGGGGTTCCCTGGTTGAACAGAATGTCGCCGGTGTAGACGACGCGGTCCTTGGGAACATGAACAAGCGTGTCGCCGCGCGTATGCGCCGGACCGACCTCGATCAGGCGCACGTTTTTATCGCCGACTTTTAGATCGTATTCGCCGCTGAAGGTCTTGTCTGGCATGCGCATCCGGATGCCGGAAAAGTCGAATGGATGGAACAGCTCGGAGATGAACGCGCCGCCCGGCCCGAGTTTTCCGGCCTCGGCTTTGATGTGCTGATAGTGTGCCGGCTCTTCGGGTTTCATGTCGCACTTGGTGGCGTTCGACGCGATGATGACGGCGCCTTCCACCAGCTGGTTGCCGAACGTGTGGTCACCGTTGTGATGGGTGTTGACCAGCGTGCCGATATGGGCGGAGGCCGGGATCGAGCGCCGCATCTCGCCCAGCATCTCCGCGGTCAGCTTCAGATCGAACAGGGTATCGACCAGCAGGGTTTGATCGCCGTCGACGATCAGGCCGGCATTGCTCCAGCCCCACGAGCCGTCGGGCAGCAGATAGGCCCACAGGCCATTGCCGAGATCCTTCAAGCCACGCGTAAACTGCCATTGTGGCACGGTTTCGCTCCCAGCGACGTTAGTGGCGCTCTTGGCGGCAGCGGAGCTGGTTTGGCTGCGGCCGCGTCGGCGCCATCGGACCCAGGCTAAAATGGCTTGATCGTATTTACAAGTATCTTGAACGATCGTTCAAGCCAGTACTAAAATACTGAAGATAGGGAATCGGCATGCGCCGCAAGAATGTTGAAAAGCCGATGACTCTGACCGCGGCGGAGCGCGAGAAAACTGCTGCCGACCTTGCCGCCGGCGCGTCGGCACCGGAGCGGATTGTACAGGAGGCGGAGCGGGTCTTCGCCAGCTTCGGCTATGACGGCGCTTCGCTGCGGCAGATCGCCGAGGCGGCAGGCGTCCCGGTCGCCCTGGTAAGCTATCACTTCGGATCAAAGGATGGACTCTACCGCGCGGTGTTTTATCGCCGCGCCCCCACGGTCGTCGAACAACGCCTTGCGGGGCTCGCGATCGCGGTGAGTGAGCCGGACCTCAATCGCAGACTCGAACTCATCATCAAATCGCTGGTGCTGCCGATGCTGCGCCTTCGCGCCCGGGACAATGATCCCAGCTTCGGACGTCTCGTGGCGCAAGAGTCGATTGATCCGAATTCCGGGGCGCGCGGCATCATTCGCCACCTGTTCGACCCGGTCGCAGGCAAGATATTGGCGGCGCTGGCTACTGCGCTTCCCGATCGATCGGCGCAGGATATCCAGTGGGCCTATCAGTTCATGCTTGGTGCCATGGTGTTCGTGATGGCCGATACCGGCCGTATCGCACGACTGAGCGAAGGCCTCTGCCGTCCTGACGACGAGGACGCGGCGGTCGCGCACATGGTCGCGTTCCTGACCGCCGGGATGCGTTTCGGCACGCCTGTTGCCTCACCGGCTTTGCTCAGGAACAAGTCCCGGCGACAGTCGAGAGGCAAAACGACAAAACGCAAGAACGCATAGTCCGCGCTCCGGGGCGCTCGCTATTTTCTAGATATTTTTGAAGGGCAATAGGAAAGGTACTATGGACATTGCCGTGGTTGGACTGGGTGCGATCGGCTCGTCCATCGCGTTGCATCTGCTGCGCGCCAACCACGAGGTTGTGGTGTGGAATCGTTCCGCCGGGCCGGTGCGGCGACTGGTCGGCGAGGGCGCGCGGGAAGCGGCAACGGTAGCGGAGGCATTCCGGTCGGAAGTCGTCATCTCGGTGTTGTTTGACGATGAGGCGGTCCGCGAACGGCTGCTTGATAATGCGCTGTTGAGCGCGGCGCGGCCAGGCCTGCTGCACATCTGCATGTCGACAATTTCGGCTGAGCTCGCCACCGAGCTCGCAGCCGCCTGCAAGCGCAACGCCATCAGCTATGTCGCCGCGCCGCTGTTCGGCCGCCCTGAGGCTGCGGCCAAAGCGCAATTGCAGATTCTCGTCGCCGGTGAGCCGGAAGCGACAAAGCGGGCCGATGCGATACTGCGCCTGTTCGGGCAAACCTGGCCCATGGGCAATGAGCCGCGTCACGCCAACGTCGCCAAGCTCGCCGGGAATTTTCTGATCGGCTGCGCGGTTGAGGCGATGGCCGAGTGTTCCGGCCTGTTGTGCGCGCACGGCGCGGACGACGCCGCGTTCCTGGACATGATGTCGAAGACTTTGTTTGCTGCGCCCATCTACCGGTCCTATGCGCCTTCTGTCGCCGACGTCGCACCGTTGCCGGCACTCGGCTTGGGCATGCCGCTGAAAGACATCGGTCTGGCGCTGCTTGCCGCTGAGCGGTGCCACGTCGACCTCGCCTACGGCAGAGTGCTCTTGGAGCGGCTGACAATCGGGCGTGCGGTGGGCTTCGGCGCCGACGATTGGTCCACCGCGCTCGGGAAACTGGCGCGTAGGCCGGTTGCAGTCACCGCAAGCCAGCCTGCACCAAGAGCGGATAGGTCACGTCCTTGAACTCACGCATGCCTTCTTCATAGCGCGGCCAGGACAGCAGCACGCCGTCGAGCCCCATGGCGGAGAGCATCTTGAGCCCGTCGATGACTTGTTCCTTGGTGCCGATCAGCGGATAGCCGCCCCAGCCGGCGATGAAAAGTCCCTTGAGATGCTGCAAGGCCTCGGGCGCAAAGGTCTGGGCATTGAGGCCCATGGTTCCGAGGGCGAACGTCACCGCGTCCCAATCGCCTTTTTCGTTGACAATGTACTCGTCGTAGCGCCGCGCTTCAGCTTCGGTCGCGGCCTGAACGATATTGGCGGACGTCCAGATCTCGATGTCGCGGCCGTATTCCTCGCGCGCCAGCCGGCGATAGCCTTCCACCTGCGCCTTGTTCTGCTCGAAGTCGGGCGCACCGAGCGCGGTGAACACGAGGTCGCAATATTTGGCGGCGAAGTGGCGGCCGCGCTCCGAGCCGCCAGCGTTCATCACCGCGGGATACGGTTGCTGGATCGGCTTCGGCTGCAAGTAGCCCTTGGCGATCTTGTAGAACTTGCCGTCGTGGTCGAACTCGTCGTCCTCGGTCCACAGCCGCTTGACGATTGCAAGCCACTCCTCGGCCATGTCGTAGCGATCGGCGTGCGGTTTCATCTCGACGCCGAACATGTCGATCTCCGGCTTGTTCCAGCCGGTGACGATATTGAGGATCATCCGTCCGTTGGAGATGTGATCGATAACCGTCGACTGCTTCGCAGCGATGATCGGATGATTGATCGAGCAATGCGAGGTGGCAACGACGCCGGCCTTCTCGGTCGAGGCGGCAATGCCCGAGGCCCAGGTGTAAGTTTCAAAGCCCGGGCCTTGCGGATTGAGCTTGCCGCCGAAGCCGCGCCAGCGCGCGACCGGCACCAGCGCTTCGAACTCCATCGCATCGGCGAGCTTGGCCAGCGCGACGGTATTCGGCCAGCTGATTTCCAGCCGCCCCTCGACGTCGGCCATCAGGCAGCCGTAGTCGAGATTGGACTGGAACGTTCCGAGTTTCAGCTTGCGGCGGTTGAACGCCGGATTGAGCGCGCGCCGATCGCCGCGGAAAGTTGCGCCTTGGGCCAACGACGTCTCCCCTAAGCTTTTTTGATGGCGTTCAGCACCGGACCCAGCGAATGGTCCGGGAGAATTGCGGGTGGAAATCGCCGTCCATCATAATGTCTGGCGGCCGCCGGGTCACTGATCGGCGAACGGGAATTGGCTTTTGTGCACTGCACGCGTAAGCTTGGGTCGGACGGCCCGGGGCGTCCAAAGCTAAATCATTGGAGCCGTCCATGTCGGTAGCCGAGTCCCATGCGCCTGCCAGCCACGAACTGATCGCTACGCTTTCTCAGGCGGTGCAAGCCGTCGAAGCCTTGTTCGCCGATGCGCGGCACTGCGTTGGCGAGCGGGTGACGCGCGACGGCCGCGTGGCGCCGCGCGCGCTCGATCGCGAACAGCGCGCCGCCCACGGTCTGGCCTGGCTCGGGACCTATGTCGAGGCGATCCGCCAGCTTGCTGCCTATGCCGAGCGACTGACGGAGGCGGACCATTTCGGCGAGGTCGAAGACCACATCGTGCGGATCGGCGCCGGCGAATATCTGGCGCAGATTCTCGGCGGCATTCCGATGAGCCAGGGCGAGATCGTGCGTCTCGCCGACCTTGGGCTTAATGCCGTGACGGTCGCGGCCCGGATCACACCCGCGGTCGAGCAACTGATCGCGCAAGGCAACACGGCGGCGCGCCGTGCCCGTCTCGTCGAACTGATGAAGTTCGGACACGATGCGACCGTCGGCGCCAGCGGTCTCGACGACACGCTCGAATCGATTCGCGAGGAGATGCGCAAGTTCGCCGAAGGCCAGGTGGTGCCGCACGCGCAGCAATGGCATCTGCGCAACCAGTACATCCCGCTCGATGTCATCGCGCAAATGTCCGAGCTCGGCGTGTTCTCGCTCACCATCCCCGAGGATTACGGCGGCATGGGGCTGGGCAAGGAATCGATGTGCGTCGTCTCCGAGGAGCTGTCGCGCGGCTATATCGGCGTCGGCAGCCTCGGCACCCGCTCCGAGATCGCGGCCGAGCTCATTCTCGGCAGCGGCACCGAAGAGCAGAAACGCAAATGGCTGCCGAAGATCGCATCCGGCGAGGTGCTGCCGACGGCGGTGTTCACCGAGCCGAATACCGGCTCCGATCTGGCGTCGTTGAAGACCCGGGCGGCGCGCGACGGCAACGTCTATATGGTCCACGGCAACAAGACCTGGATCACCCATCCGGTGCGCGCCGACCTGATGACGCTTTTGGTGCGCACCAATCCGAAAGAGAAGGGCTATCGCGGCCTTTCCATGCTGCTGGCGGAAAAGCCGCGCGGCACCGACCAGGACCCGTTTCCGGCCGCCGGCATGACCGGCACCGAGATCGAAGTGCTCGGCTATCGCGGCATGAAGGAATACGAGATCGCCTTCGACGGCTTCAGGGTGAAAGCCGAGAATCTGCTGGGCGGCGTCGAAGGGCTCGGCTTCAAGCAGCTGATGGCGACCTTCGAATCCGCGCGCATCCAGACCGCGGCGCGCGCCGTCGGCGTAGCGCAGGCGGCGCTTGAGGAAGCGCGCAGCTATGCGCTCACCCGCGTGCAATTCTCCGAGCCGATCGCCAACTTCCCCCGCGTCGCCGACAAGCTCGCGATGATGGCGGTCGAGATCATGATCGCGCGCCAGCTCACCTACTATGCCGCGCGGCAGAAGGATTCCGGCCGCCGCTGCGATCTCGAAGCCGGGATGGCGAAGCTGCTCGCCGCCCGGGTTGCCTGGGCCGCCGCCGACAACGCCGTGCAGATTCATGGCGGCAACGGCTTCGCGCTCGAATTCCCGATCTCGCGGATTCTGTGCGACGCCCGCATTCTCAACATTTTCGAAGGCGCCGCCGAAATCCAGGCGCACGTGATCGCGCGGCGTCTATTGGATGGCTCGAACTGAAATCCGGCTGCGCCCGGCGGCTGATCACTGATCGACCATGCCGCGGAGCTTTGCCGGGTCGAGAACGGTCAGCGATCGCTTGCCGAACTTGATCAGGTGTCTCTTGCGCAATGCCTTGAGTACCTGATTGACATAGGGCGCCGTCACGCCCAATGCGTCCGCGATGTGGGTTTGCCGCAGCGGAAAATCGAAGGTTTGGTCGCGCACGGCGCGATACTTTGTCAGCCGCTCCATCAATTCCAGGATCAAACGGGCGACGCGTTGAGCGGCCTTGCGGCGGCCAAGGTCGAGGATCAGCTCATCGAGCCGATGCTTCTCCTTGACGCAATTGCCCACAAAACTTTGCAGCACTTCCGGGCGTGCCACCAGCGTTTGCCATAGTCCGGCGCGGTCAAAGGCGCGGTAGCGAACCGGTGTTATGGTCTCTACGTCATGATAGAAGCGGTTCTCGAAAAGTACGTTGGTGGAAACCAAATCGCCCGGCAGCAGGAATGCAAGGATTTGCCGCCGGCCGCTGGGCAAATACGCGACGGCAGCAGCCCAGCCGTCGCAGATAACGGGCACACTGTCGGTCTGCGCTTTCGAACGGAACAGGTGTCGCCGGGCAGTAATGTTTTTCTCAAACTGCAGAAGCGGCTCCCGATTTGAAATTGGCGCTTCAATGCCCGCATCAATCAAGATGCGGCACAGACCCAACCCCCGCATTGCGCAATCCGAACATCCCGGCCTTTGCTCGGTCGGAAAATCGGAGCCGGGAGCCCGGGGCGCCGGGATGACCTTCATGGATTTTGGCATCTCGATGCTCGTGAGGTGAAACTGCGGCGATCGCGCCACGGAGCGCTCCGAATGTCGAAGCTGTCTAGATCGGGTCGAGGCCGTTGAGGAGAGCGCGAATCATTGACTAGTTAAGTATTTTCTCGATCTGGTCATGACGCCCCGCAAATCCGGGCTGGACGAGCTGTCGCCGCGACGAGCGCCGCCCCCGGATTTGGCGTGACGCCGGCGCCGGCCGCTTCGGGTTTCTAATGTCCGCCGTAACCGCAAAATCGGGCGTAGCCGGGTCGCGTAATCGGGGCTACAAGAGCGCCCATGTCCGCGTTCCTCTCTTACGGCCTTGTTCCGATCGCCATCGGCGCCGTAGCCGTCGTTCTGCTGCTTGGCCTCATCAACATGATGCGCGGCGGCTCTGGAAATACCTCGCAGAAGCTGATGCGATTGCGCGTGCTGCTGCAGTTCGTCGCCATCGCCATCATCATGTTCACTATCTGGGTAATGGCGAAATAGGCCATGGTCGTCCTCAATAAAATCTACACCCGCACCGGAGACGACGGCACGACCGCGCTCGGCACCGGTGCCCGGCGCAAGAAATACGATCTGCGGGTCGCCGCCTACGGCACGCTCGACGAGGCCAATGCGGCAATCGGAATCGCGCGGCTGCATACCAGCGGCGAGCACGCGCTCCACAACCCGCTGTCGCGCATCCAGAACGATCTGTTCGACCTTGGCGCTGACCTTGCGATGCCGGACCAAGGCAAGGGGCCGGGCGGCGCGCGGCTCACGGCGACTGCGGCGCAGGTGACGTGGCTCGAGAACCAGATCGACCGGCTCAACGCCGACCTCGCGCCACTGCGGTCGTTCGTCCTGCCGGGCGGCTTTCCGGCGGCGGCGTATCTGCATCTGGCCCGCACCATCTGCCGGCGGGCCGAGCGGCTGATTGCCGAACTGATGGACCAGCCGGGCGAAAGCGTCACGCCCGAGGTGCTGCAATACGTCAACCGGTTGTCTGATTATTTGTTCGTGGCCGCCCGCTTCGCCAACGACAAGGGCGCGCGCGACGAGCTTTGGCAGCCGGGCCACAACCGCTAATTCAAAACTAAAAAATACCAGCGAGGGGAGGGGGCCGATGGGCCGGCTCGAAGGCAAGGTTGCGATCGTCACCGGGGCGGCAAGCGGCATCGGCCGCGCCAGCGCGATTTTGTTTGCGCGCGAGGGCGCCCGCCTGATCATCGTCGATCAAAAAGCCGAGGCCTTGAGCGACACCGCGAAGGCGACGGCGCAATATAGCAGCGACGTGCAGACCGTTGCCGCCGACACCAGCAACGAAGACGACGTCAAGGCCTACGTCGCCCGCGCGGTTACCGGCTTTGGCGGGCTCGATGTCATCTATGCGAACGCCGGAGTAAGCGGCGGCCTCGTTCCTCCGCCGCTTCTGGAACAGACCGTGGAGAATTGGCTGCAGGTCCTGCAGGTCAATCTGGTCGGCACATTTCTCGCCATCAAACATGCCGCCCCGCACATGATCGCCAAAGGCCGCGGCTCGATCATTCTCACCGCCTCGGTCGCGGGCTTGCGCGCCAATGCCGGCGGCGCGCCCTATAGCGCCAGCAAGGCCGGCGTCGTCAGTCTGGCGCAGACGGCGGCGAACTCGCTGCTCGGCACCGGCGTTCGCGTCAATGCGATCTGTCCGGGTCTGATCGAAACCGGCATGACGCGCGAACTGTTCGAGCGGGCGCGGGAGCGCGGCACGCAGGATAAGATCGGACAGCTCAATCCCCTGCAGCGTCCCGGCCGGCCGGAGGAGATCGCCGCCATGGCGCTGTTTCTGGCCAGCGACGAGTCGTCCTACGTCAGTGGCATGGCCTTTCCGGTGGACGGCGGGCTCTCGAGCACGCTGCCTTTCACCCGGCCGATCCGTTGACCGCAAGCGCGACCACCGGTACTTTCTCGCACCGCAGCATCGCCGGGAATTAAAGCAGCGGAAATACGAAACAAATCGAAATTGGCCATGAAGATTCTTGTACCCGTGAAGCGGGCTATCGATAAGGACGTGAAAATCCGGGTCAAATCAGACGGCTCGGGCGTCGAACTAGCCAACGTCAAAATGTCGATGAATCCGTTCGACGAGATCGCAGTCGAGGAGGCGCTCCGGTTGAAGGAAGCCGGGAAAGCAACCGAGATCGTCGCGATTTCAATTGGGCCGGCGCAAGCAGGCGAGACCATCCGCACCGCGCTCGCCATGGGCGCCGACCGCGGCATTCTGGTTAAAGCCGACGGCATCGTCGAGCCGCTGGCGGTGGCGAAAATCCTCAAGGCGATCGCCGACGCGGAACAGCCGGGCCTCATTATCATGGGCAAGCAGGCGATCGACGACGACAGCAATCAGACCGGTCAGATGCTCGCCGCGCTGCTCGGCTGGCCGCAAGGCACCTTCGCGTCGAAGGTGGTAATCGAAGGCGATGCGCTGATGGTGACCCGCGAGGTCGACGGCGGCCTGCAGACGGTGAAGCTGAAAATGCCGGCGATCGTGACCACCGATTTGCGCCTGAACGAACCACGTTATGCGTCGCTGCCGAATATCATGAAGGCGAAGAAGAAGCCGATCGAAGATAAGACCGCGGCCGATTACGGCGTCGACATCAAGCCGCGCCTTGAAGTCGTCAAAACCACGGAACCGCCGGTGCGCAAGGCCGGCGTCAAGGTGAAGAGCGTCGCCGAGCTCGTCGACAAACTGAAGAACGAGGCCGGGGCGATCTGATGCCGACACTTCTTCTCGCCGAGCACGACAATAAATCCCTCAAAGACGCGACCAGCAAGGCGCTGACCGCCGCCAAAGCGATCGGCGCCGACGTGCATATCCTGGTCGCCGGTCATAACTGCAAGCCGGTCGCGGACGCTGCGGCCAAGCTCGACGGCGTCAAGAAAGTGCTGCTCACCGACGCGCCGGCCTATGAGCACATGCTGGCCGAGCCGACCGCCGCGCTGATTGTCTCGCTGGCCGGCCCTTATGAAACCATCATGGCGCCGGCGACCACGAGTGGAAAGAACATCATGCCGCGCGTGGCGGCGCTGCTGGACGTGATGCAGATTTCCGAAATCACCAAAATCGCAGCGCCGGATACGTTCGAGCGGCCGATCTATGCCGGCAACGCCATCCAGACCGTGCGCTCGCAAGATGCCAAGAAGGTCCTCACCGTGCGCACCGCCGCGTTCCAGGCGACCGGCGACGGTGGCGCTGCGGCGCCGGTCGAGGCGGTGGTTGCTGCAGCCGATCCCGGCATTTCCGGTTTCGTCGGCGAGGAACTGTCCAAGTCAGAGCGGCCGGAACTGACCTCGGCCAAGATCATCATTTCCGGCGGCCGGGCGATGCAAAACCGCGAGAACTTCACCAAGTATATAGAGCCGGTCGCCGACCAGCTCGGCGCTGCCGTCGGCGCGTCGCGCGCGGCGGTCGATGCCGGCTATGCGCCGAATGACTGGCAGGTTGGCCAGACCGGCAAGGTGGTGGCCCCCGACCTCTATATCGCGGTAGGCAGTTCGGGTGCTATTCAGCATCTCGCCGGGATGAAGGATTCGAAAGTTATTGTGGCTATCAACAAGGACGAGGAAGCGCCTATCTTTCAGGTTGCCGACTATGGACTGGTGGCGGACCTGTATCAGGCCCTGCCGGAGCTGGCCCAGGAGTTGGAAAAGCGCGGTCGTTGACCCGGTGGGCCCGAGGTAGGCGCATGATCCTTCGCAGAAGGTAAGCCAAGATGGTCGAAGTAAAGGAGCGGCCGAAAACGCGCGGCGATCACAGCGGGGGCACCGCCCATGCTATCCGCAAGGTCGGCGTGATCGGCGCCGGTCAGATGGGCAACGGCATCGCCCATGTCTGCGCGCTGTCCGGCCTGCACGTGCTGCTCAACGATATTGTCGCCGAACGCATTTCCGAAGGGCTCGCCACCATCAGCGGCAACCTGGCGCGTCAGGTCAGCCGGCAGCGCATCACCGACGAAGAGCGTGAGGCTGCGCTCAAGCGCATCAGTCCCGCAAAAACGCTGGGCGACCTCGGCGAGTGCGATCTGGTGATCGAGGCGGCGACCGAGAAGGAAGAGGTCAAGCGCAAGATTTTCAGCGCGCTCTGTCCGTCTCTCAGGCCGGAGACCATTGTCGGCACCAACACCTCCTCCATTTCAATCACGCGGCTCGCCGCCTCGACCGACCGGCCGGAGCGCTTCATCGGCATTCATTTCATGAATCCGGTGCCGCTGATGGAGCTGGTCGAGGTGATCCGCGGCATCGCCACCGATGACGCGACCTTTGAGACCACAAAGCAATTCGTGACCCGGCTCGGCAAGCAGATCGCGGTGTCGGAGGATTTTCCCGCCTTTATCGTCAACCGCATCCTGTTGCCGATGATCAACGAGGCAATCTACACGCTCTACGAAGGCGTCGGCAACGTCGAGGCGATCGACAATGCGATGCGGCTCGGCGCACACCATCCGATGGGGCCATTGGAGCTTGCCGATTTCATCGGCCTCGATGTCTGCCTCTCGGTCATGCAGGTACTGCACGAGGGGCTTGCGGACTCCAAATACCGGCCGTGCCCGCTGCTTGTGAAATACGTCGAGGCCGGCTGGCTCGGCCGCAAGACCCAGCGCGGCTTTTACGACTATCGCGGCGAGAAGCCGGTACCGACCCGCTGAGACGGCAAAGCTCCCGCCCGGCATCCGGCACGGAACACGCCGCCGCAACGATTTTTCATCTGTCATTGTTGCGTGTAGCGTAGCGGCCGCAAGATTCGGCGTAGACGCGCCGCCGGATGAAACCGAAAAGCAAGGCCGGGGAGTAGAACGCTCACACCGGCCGCACCTGGGGGAGGGACGGTGTCAGCAGTCGACGTGATTTCTCATCGGCGCGCTTGGGCCGGTATCGCGATAGCATTGGCCGCAGCCGCCGGCTTTGCGCTCGCCAATACCTCGGCGAGCGTGGCCTATCAGGGCGGCAGTAACCCACTCACACTCGCGGCGACGCGGTTTCTTGCGCCGACGGCCGCACTGATCGTTTGGTTGCGCGTTGGTGGCGTTTCACTCGTTCTTCCGAAGCGCGACGCATTGGCTGCCGCTGCGCTCGGGGTTGTGACCGCGCTTTACACCTGGGCGCTGCTGCGATCGTTCAGTTCGATCCCGTTTGCCTTGTCGATCCTGATTTTCTACCTGTTCCCGCTGATGGCGGCGGTGATCGTCGCCGCTCTGGGCTGGGAGAAATTTGCTTGGAAAACCGGCGCAGCAATTGTCCTTGCCCTTGCCGGGCTGACGCTGGCACTCGACGTGCGCGGCGGCAACCTCAACATCGCGGGCGTGGCATTGGCTGTCTTTGCTGCGATCGGATTGGCGGTCGTCATCGTCGTTTCCAGCCGCGTATTCGGCAGGGGCGATGCACGGCCGCTGACGCTCTACATGGCGGCGGCTGCCAGCGTTCTGTTGCTAATACTCTGCGCCGTGAGCGGAGACTTCACACTGCCGCAGACGCCTTCGGGATGGATCGGCTTTCTGGCCGCCTCCGGCCTCTACGGCTTCGCCATGATCGCGTTCTTTATTGCCATCTCGATAATCGGACCGGTTCGCTCGTCGCTTCTGTCCTACGCTGATGCGGTGATCTCCGCCGGTCTTGGCGTCGTTGTGCTCGGACAGGCGCTGACGCTCATTCAAATTTCCGGGATCGCGCTGGTCATCGTTGCATTGATCGGCGCGACGCAAACCAAGCTGGCGCTGTAATCGATCCACGCTGCTAACGACCGCGTTGCGTCCGGTTCGGACGCCGGTCGGACCGGCGACGGATTCTGCACCATCACGATGTTGTTTGTTGGAGCATTAGTGCTTGCTTCGCCGGCACACCTTCATTACTAAACCGACCCTGCCAAAGAATCCACGGAGCAATGCGATGAAATCAATTTTTATAGCCGTTGCGATCTCGCTCGCCGTAGGCGTCGGACCGACGCTCGCGCAGAGCGACACCAAGACCGATAACAAAACGCAGATGGACACGAAGACAAAGTCCACCGACCCCAACAAGGCAGCGATCGCCAAATCCTGCATAGATCAGGCGAATGCCAAGGGCTTGCACGGCGAAGCCCGAAAGAAGTTTAAGTCAAAGTGTAAAAAGGCCGGGGGCAAACCCTTATAAGGATCGGAGCAGTCACAAAAATACCAAGACGCGTCCGCTTCGGCGAGGAGCGGACGTAACGGATGTGAGCCGCCCGCAATCCTCTACCGGCGCCGTGCTGGCCGCGTGCGGCACCACGGTGATGTTCTGATTCCGAAAGTCTTCTGTCGTAATCTGAATTGCTGTGCTGCTATTGGCGTCGCGGTTGATGCAGATCAACCATTCAGCCCTGTGGCGGCGCACACAATATTAAACTTATTTCCGCATAACGATTTCGCGCCGTTGCCGGCGAGCATCAAAGCCCAAGTGCCCCCGACCCGCGCAAGTACTTAAATCGCAATTACAAGAAGGGATCGGAAATGTGTCAGGGCTGCGTCGGTAACATCTTCGGACCTGTTGGCGGCCTCGGGCTTGGCGTTTCCCGGCGGCAGTTTTTCGCGACAGCGGCCGGGGCGACTGCGTTGGCGCAAGTGGCGCCGGCGCTTGCGGCTCCGGACGACGGCGCTGATCTCATCTTTCGCGGCGGGCCGATAATTCCGTTGGCGGGCTTCAGCCAATACGCCGAGGCGCTGGCGGTCAAAAACGGCAAGATCGTCGCGGTCGGCGCTGCCGAAGCGGTCATGGGCCTGAAGTCCAATTCAACGCAGCTCGTCGACCTCGACGGCCGCGCGCTGCTGCCCGGGTTCATCGATCCGCATCAGCACACCATGACCGGAGCGCTGATCAACGCCGTTTTCACCGACTGCGGTTATACGAAATACAGAACCCGCGACGCGCTTTTCGCCATGTTCCGGGACAAGGTGGCCAAGACGCCGCCGGGACAATGGCTGCTGTTTACCAGCTTCGACAATCTGCTGCAGGGCGGCGACCTGAAGATGGCGGACCTCGATGCGATCTCGAAGGTTCACCCGATGCTGGTCTATTACATCAACATGCACACCGCCGCGGGCAACAGCGCCGCCTTCGCGGCCGCCAAGATCCCGGGCGACATCGGGCTTCTGCCCGGCGGCGGCCGCTTTGGCCGCGACGCCTCCGGCAAGCTCGACGGCATGATCTATGAGGAATCGGCGCTGAAGAAATTCGCCGTCGCCCTGCCCAAGATCACGCCACAACTCGCCGGCAAGGCGGTCATTGACTGGCTCAAGGTCAACGCCTCGTTCGGCAACACCTCGGTGCACGAGGCGGGCGTGCTGGTGTTCGGCAATCTGCTGGAGGGTTACCAGCGTGTCGCCGCGCAGGCGCCGTGCCGCGCCAGCATCAGCCTGATGTATGAATCCATGAAAAATGCGGAGCCGTACAAAAGATACGGCTTTGGCGCGCAGGCAACGCAAATTCCGAATACGCTGATGACGATCTACGCCATGAAGATCGTGGGCGACGGATCGAACCAGACCAAGAGCGCGGCGCAAACCGTTCCTTATCTGAACAACGTCGAGAAAGGGCGCCCCAATTTCGACGCCGCGCAGCTGAAGTCGATGGTCGCCGACGTCAAGGCGCATGGATGGCCGGTGTCGATCCACTGCAACGGCGATGAGACCCTGTACATCGCGCTCGACGCGATTGAGGCCGCCTACGGCCCCTATCCCGCGACCGGCGTCAACCGCATCGAGCATTGCACCATCACACGCTTCGAGCAGATCGAACGCATGGCGCGGCTCGGCATCCAGCCGAGCTTCCTGATGAACCACGTCTACTTCTACGGCGCCGCTTACCGCGACGAACTGTTCGGCGCGGAGCGCGCGAGCCGCATGGATCCAGCCGGAGATTGCGTCCGCATCGGCCTGCCGTTCACGATCCACACCGACGCGCCGTGCTCGAATATCGGCACGCTGCAGCTTGTGCAGACCGCCGTCACCCGCAAGTGCGCCATCGATGGCAAGGTCGTCGGCCCCGAGCAGGCAGTTTCGCTGACCGACGCATTGCGCGCGGTGACGATCCACGCGGCGGGACAGATCGGCATGGCGAACCGTCTCGGCACGCTCGAGGCCGGCAAATTCGCCGATCTGACCATGCTTGAAAAGGATCCCTACAAGGTCGACCCCGATGCGCTCATGACCATCAACGTCTCCCAGACCTGGGTCGGCGGCCGCAAGATGTACGGCTAGCGCTGCGGGTGAAGCTGCCCTTAAATT